>LNAP01000252.1_pt1 | contig 59907 bp, 63 predicted proteins | sample 602601 | NCBI WGS metagenome assembly LNAP01 (sample SAMN02440304, study PRJNA202911) | soil metagenome | biome: Subtropical and temperate rainforests or woodlands; isolation source: soil samples (1 kg each in a 20% v/v slurry with milli Q water) were... ...
CCCCCTCGTAAACAGGCCGAAGACATGACCGCACCCGAGACGTTCGCAAAACCGCAAGACACCCTTGACAAGGGGCGCCGTCCAGACATGACAGTGCACGAAACTCTTCTTCGGAAGTTGTATGCGCTGCCACCGTAGTCAGTCGCTCAGTACCCTAGCGCTGCAAAGCAGGTTTGGGGACTTCACAGCATCAGTACGTCGCAAGCCTAGGCGCCGCCGGTATGCTCGTTGCGTTTAAGCTGCTGCTGTTTGTACTCGGCTATAACCGCCGGATCGTCGTTGCCGCCGCGAACTTTATCGGCATCGCCTGTGCCGCCATCGAGGCCCTTGGCCGCTGCGATGTGCTCTTTGAGATCAGTGACTGCCGGCCGGATGTACGGTTCGAGAAATTTATCGAGAATTCCCTTGCCGGGATCATCCAGCTCTTTGGTCAACGCTTGCAGATAGGCGGTTTTGTCCGTCGAGGCCCAATCGACACTGAAGCCGGCACGCTGAGCCAGGACGGAGTGGACGACCATGATGGTGCGTCCATTGCCGTCCAGGAAGGGGTGGCCATGGGCGAGGTAGCCCATAACTTCGCCCGCTTTCTCTCGCATCGCTTTCGGGTCGTTGCCGAGCTTTAGCGCATGCTCGATCGCGTTCTGAATATACTTTGGATGAGCGAAGAGGACGCTGCCACGGCTTACCGCAATGTTGGGCGCTGTTTGGGTGCGATCCTGCCCGGCCCACGGATACATTGCTTCGAACAGCGTAGTGTGCGTGCTGAGCACGTCGGAGTAGGCGAGGGCCTTCTTCTTTCGTAGTGCTTCGAAAGCGTCGTCGATCCCGGTTGCAAAGGAGGCATGCTCCAGCCGCCTCACAATGGCAGGGTCCTTCTCTTGGGCCAGATTTCTTAGATACCCGCGCGATTCAAAGTCGCCGAACGGATCGAATGTCACGGCTTGGCTTCGTGCAGGTAGCGGGCCTGGAGCTGGATCATCTCTGCGCGTGTAATGTGTTTGGCTCGCTGCAAACCAATGAGCAGCTGCTCGATCTCATCAAGTTCAACCGTGTCCCCCGCCAGGCGGGAAATGTGGTGCGCCAGGCGATCATTTGGACCCTCCGTGTAGGACACGTGGAACGTCCGGGCCAGGGTCCGTATGTGCTCTGCGGTCGAAGAGGAAGTTAGCTTACTCATATCAACAATATAGCACTTTTCGACTGAAATTCCATTAACGAATAGGGGCAGAACGAAACCCCATCACTTCCTCTCCTCCAGCAGCTTCCGCGCTTCACCCAACAACACCCGAATCTGCCGTCGCTCGGCGATCGCATTCCTGGTGAACAGGCCGTGCTTGCGCGCGTTCCGGTTTGCCTTTGGCGCACCGGATCCCGGTGCACCGCCGTGCATGCGGCAGCGCTTCTTGCGGTGTACCGCCGGCGAGCGGCACGTGCCGCCGTAACGGGTTTTGGCGCCACACCGTGGGCTCGCCAGCATCGAGCCGGTATTTCTGAGGTGATCGCTCATGCCTGTGCTTCCCGCTTGCCATCAATGGATCGCGCGCTCGCCTGGACCCGAAGCCTTCGGCGCATTCCGCGCCGCGGCTCGCAGGCAGCGTGACGTGGCCTTGACTGGATGTATCCAATTAGATACATTCGGCCATGAACACGCTCATTCGGTCATCCGTCTTTTCCGATTGGCTGAATAGCTTGAAAGATCAGAAGGCCAAGGCGCGGATACTGCACCGGCTGTCGCAGCCTCCCTGGGCAATTTCGGGGATTGCGAGCCGGTAGGCGAAGGCGTCTCGGAAATGCGTATCCACCATGGTCCGGGATTCCGTGTCTATTTCGCGCGTCATGGTGCCGCCGTCTATGTGCTGCTTTGCGGTGGCGACAAGTCCAGTCAGCGCCGCGATATCGCCAGGGCAAAGCGCATGGCGAGGGAATTGAAGGAGAGCGGGCGATGAAGAAGGCCAAAGCCAAGGGAAACGTCAAGAGAAACGTCAAGGCAAACGCCAAGGAAAACGCGAAGGCAAAGGTCACTTACGCGCCATTCGAGGTCGCTGACTATCTCGATAGTGAGGAAGCGATTGCGGAATATCTTTCGCTCGCAGCCCGCGACGAAAACCCCGGCGTATTGCTCAAGGCGCTTGGTGACGTGGCCAAGGCGCGCGGCATGGCGGAGGTTGCGAAGGCATCCGGTCTCGGCCGCGAAAGCCTCTACAAGACCCTGGCACCGGGTGCCAAGCCGCGTTTCGAAACGATTGCCACTATCATGCGGGCGATGAATGTCGGGTTTTCAGTCGAAAGCAGGTTGCCGGTGCGAGCAAAAAAGGCTCGCAAGTTGAAAGCGGCGTAGGTGACGAGCGAGGCTGCGAAACACACTCACTTCATCTCCTCCAGCAGCTTCCGCGCTTCCCCCAACAACGCCTGAATCCGCCTTCGCTCGGCGATCGCATCCCCAGTGAACAGGCCGTGCTTGCGCGCGTTCCGGTTTGCCCTTGGCGCGCCGGATCCCCGTGCGCCGCCGTGCATGCGGCAGCGCTTCCTGCCGTGCACCGCCGGCGAGCGGCACGCGCCGCCGGAACGGGTTTTGGCGCCGCAGCGCGGGCTCGCCAGCATCGGCCCGGTGTTTCTGATGTGATCGCTCATGCCTGTGCTTCCCGCTTGGCAGCAGCGGAATCGCGCCTTCGCCTGGAGCCCGAGACCTTCGGCGCATTCCGCGCCGCGGAGCCTGCGTTCTTGTCCGATACGATCACGCTCGCATGCTGCGTGACGTTGCCGACAATGGCCTTGCCGCCGTCGCCGACCGACACGTTCTGCACGGTGATGGCGGGCTCGCCCTGGGTCCGGTAGCGGTTCAGCGCCTCGATCTGGGCGGGAAACGTGCGGGCGAGCCGGCCCAATGCGCGCGCGGCGCTGTCGTGCTGGGCGAGGTCGTCGGCATTGGCGAGGTGATGGGCACATCGCATCGCCATCACATGAACCGAAACCATCTGCGCCACCAGCATGGCCTCGACGGAATCCCTTGGGCGAATGCTCTTCACCATCGAAATCATGAAGGAGAGGTTGACCTCGTCGGGGCTCCCGCCGCTCACGCTGGCCTTCACCAATTGCCGGAGAATGCCATTCATCGCCTCGCGATCGGCCACCCCCAGTGTATCAGCCATCAGCTGTTCGCCGAGCTCCGGATCGGGATGGTCGATGGAGAAACCGTGCGACGAGAGTTTTATCCGCGGGGCGGCGGCAGTTTTGGTTTCGCCGGTTGCGGCGATCGGCGTTGGCATGGCGAGGTCCGGTGCGCTGTTCATAGTCGGGGTTCCTTAGGCCACGCGCGGCAAGCGCGCGGTTCGGCCACGCGCAGGCGATCGTTCGCCGTGGCGAGCCGGTGCAATTTCAATGGTGGGTGAGCGTTTTGAGCCGCAATCGCGGCCGACGTGCCACGCTGTTGCGTGGCGACGGGCGTTTACAGCATGAGGGGATGATGAAGGAATGCCGCTGATTTGCCCGACGTGTCAAGTTGCTGTCTCGAATGCCGGCGGCCGCCTGCTACTTTGCATGGGGTTGTTTTCGATATTTTGACATCTTGTACGAGGCGTCAGTCGAAAGGCTCATGGCGCCGGTGGCGTGTTGAGTTCATGGAAACCCGCGCCATCGAGACGGCGGCCTGAGGCTGGTCCCGTTACATCGGCGGCGAGCGCTTCGCTTCCTATCCTGTCCGCTTGCACAAGAAGAATGCGGCAACGGCAAGCGGGAGCGCGAGCGCGGCCCACGACGCCGCATCCCAAACGCCGTCGCCGAGCAACGCGGAAACCAGCCCGAAGGCAACAATCAGTGCAATGAGCGCCGGGGCGCGAAATATCTGCGTGAGCGAGCGCCGCGATGCAGGAGCCATCAGCGGTGTTCCGGAGCCTGCGGGGGCCGTCCGGCCGCCATCGAGGTGTTTGCCTGTCGGCGCGACGACGCTGCCAAGGCGAGTTGCGATTCAAGGAACAGTCCGCACATCAGGCCGCGCCTGATTGTCGTTCTACAAAGCCTGATGCGCGCCGGCACTTCCAACTCCTCAGCCCTTAACGGGGGACGTGGGCTCTCTTATCCACGCGGGGCCGGTCGAGCGAAGGGTTTGTTCAATGCGCCGGTTAGAATCTGTCTTAGAATTCCAGGCAGTGCGTTGGCAACGTCGCGCGGACAGGTCCCGCAAATGGCCTGTCCATGTTTTTCGGCGGCTTCCTTAAACTTGAACGCGGCAGCCAGCAGCTTCCTGAACACCGAATGCAGGAGCTCAATGACGAACTCCAACGGCGTTTCATCGTCATTGTGAAGGACGAGCTGGAGGCGGCCGGCCTCGACTTGGACATCGTGCATTGGATATGGCCCCGGGGATTGTCGTTTCCGTCCGTCGTTCGAAATCGAAGCGAAGCTGGAACGTAACAGGAACAATGTCGCGCCTTCAAACGACGTGCGCTGGTTTTAATCAACTTTAAATGACGACAGAGCCAGTGGCCGGGCCCTCCAAATTAAATGAATTTGCTTCGCCACTCCGCTTTCACGTGCTAAATCGCTCGTTGCTTGAAGCAGTTGTCTGCGTCCTTGACGGAATTATTGTCGACGGCAATAAGATGCGAGCATCGTTCATCGTTCGTTCAAAAGACCTTTGTAATACGAATATATTGGCCGAGGTGGAGGCATGAACAGGATAGCGACCAAGGCGAAGCTGCCTGACGGACATGTCGGCGGTTCGCGGTCTTCGGCACCTCCTCCACGCCATGAATCGTTTGAAGAGTTCGGGCCGGTTGATTGGGCCGCGGCGGCACCAGGCTGGGGCTCGATGGTTACGGGCGTGGCCCTGCCGGTTCTCGGGATCATCGCGGTCAGCATTCTGATCGATGTGATCTTCTGCTGGTCTTTTCAGCAATGGATCGCGCACGCCTGGACAACGCCGCTCTGGCTCATGGCAACGGTCGCTTTTCCGATTGCGCTGGTCGGCGTGTTTGTCGTCGGGGGCCTTGTGCTGAAAATATCCAGCGTCGAGCGGGTGATTGCCGAATCGAGGAAGGCCGTCTTCCACGGCTAAACGAAGCGCCGGCGTTCGCGCGGCGATCAAAATTCCTCAAAACAGCGCATAATAATATTCTTCACGTTAGCGAGACGTTAAGCAGCGCGATCAGCTAAGGCCGGTCCGTAAAAATCTAACGGTCGCTTTGAATCACAGGAAAGAGCTTCGCTTTCAAATGTCTCCACGGAGCCCAACAGGGGCTTCCGATGGGGGCCTTCGATGTTCTCGCGTGATTATGATTTCGTGGTCGGCAGCTCGAGCAGGGATGCCATCGACGGTCTTGGCGCCATTGCGGCGGCCCTCGATCACGGCGCCAGCGCTCCGGCCAGAACAATAGGCGGCAAGGTTGCGGACGTGGTGGCAATCGGACTCGGCTGGCTGATGCTGGCGGCGGTTATTCTCTACCCGACCTTGCAGCTCGCAGCGATCGCGGCGTGTGCTGGCTTCATGTTCCTGCGCTCGTTCCCGCGCCTGATTTTCGGACCGCCTCGTTCACCGGCGTCATACGATCCACGGGCCTTTGCCCGCTGACGAGCGGCTGCGGTGGCTACGGCTTCAACCGATCCGTGAAGCATCACCGCCGACGCCGACCTCGGCGGCCGTCGCCGGCAGCGTGAGATCGCCCATGTGAACGGGATAGGAATGTGACGTCTTGTCCCACACCAGCGGCTTGCCGGAAAAACGGTGCCCGACATAGATGCGAATCGCGCGCCAGGTCGCGAAAAAGTTCACGAAATTGCCGACCACGAGTCGCGGCGCAGCCATCAGCGCGTGCCGAACATTGTAGATCATTCCCGTGAAAACCATGCGATTGACCAATCGCCAAATGAGAAACAGGAAGGTCGCGAAGAACAACCATGTCGCCCACTCCGTCGATAGCAGCGTGTAGGCGAACTGCCGTTCCGGATCGAAAAATGCGCGGTAGAGCTCAAAGATGGAAAGGTTTGCGAGCGCGAAATAGGCCAGCATGACGGCGGGGCTCGTAATCACGCCCTTGCGGTCCCGCGCCAGGAAATATTTCGTACCCCACGATCCTTTCCAGCCGTGCTCACGCGAGCCCTGGAACACGATACCCAACAGCCAACGGGCTCTTTGCCGATAAGCGGCTTCCAGGCCGGACGGGAAGAATTCACGGGTGGCCACGGGCAGCGACCGGTGGAGAATACCCGGGTTGCCGCTATCGACGTCGATATCGATCGCGTAATTGACGGGGTAGGCGATAAAGGCCGACTTGAATCCCAATTCCGAGACGCGAAACGCGATGTCGTAGTCTTCGGTGAACGAAGAGGTCCGGAAAGCCTCACCCTGATTTTCGTCTACGAGGCGAACGATCGCCTCGCGACTGAAGCATGCCGATACGCCGGCGCAGGGAATGACGCCGCTGATGCGCTGGCGAACCTCGAGGTCCTTGGTGTGCATCTCGGCGAATTCGTCCATGTAAAGGCCGGAAATCAGCGACGCGATCGGACGCGAGAAGGAGTAAACCGGCAACTGAACAAAATCATAGATATCGACGAGCTTGTTGAAGAGCTTGAGCTCCAGCGGATGAATCAGATCCTCGGAATCATGCATCACAAGGCCGGCGAACTGCATATTTCGCTCGGCTTCGAATGTGAAAATGTCGGCGATTGTCTGGTTCAGGCAATCCGCCTTGCTGGTCGGACCGTCGTGAGGGACCAGGACCATATGGACGTTCGGGTACAGATTCTGAGCTTTTCGGACCTCGTCCTGGGTCAGCGGGTCATTGAGGTAGACGCCGACGAAATAATGCGCCTGCTTGTAGCGCAGCAGCCGCGAATTCGAGGACAGCATCGAGAAAATCACCTCATGCTCTTTCCAGCACGGGATCATGATCGCAAACGGACGCTCGGGGAGATGCTCGATCAGTTCGATGTTCGGCAATTCGCTCGATCTGGCGCTTGCAGTTCCGAACAGCCGGCTGGTCCAGTAGAGCAGGTCCACGACGAGATCGTCGACGCTGGAAATCGCAATGATGACCCCCGCGACCAGCATCATTATCTCGACGACATAGAGATACTGGAAAATGAAGGACGCGGCGTTTGTCATTTCTCGTCTTATGAGGCGCGATGAAGCTGAATGATCTCGGCGGATTGCGTTCCCGCCGCGAAACCGAAGCGCTGATGCAGGCTCTCGACGATCCGCTTGCTTGCATGCCCGTCCCCATAGGGAAATACCGGGCGCGCCATTCGCGCATACTTTGCCGAATTCCTGTTCAACTCGAACAGTGAACTGAAAACCACGTCCCGCGAAGTGCCGACAAGCTCGACCACGCCGGATGCAACGGCCTCGGGCCGTTCCGTTACGTCCCGCAGCACCAGCACCGGCTTGCCGAGCGCCGGCGCCTCTTCCTGCAGGCCGCCGCTATCGGTGACGACGCACCAGGCGTGTTGTATGGCGGCGACGATGTCGCGATAGCCCAGCGGTTCGACCAGTTTGATACGCGGATGTCCCGACAGAACCTCCAGCGCAGTCTCGCGCGCGTTCGGATTCGGGTGCATCGGGAAATAGACCGCAACGTCGGGCGTCAGGTCGACGAACGCCTTGATCGCGGTAAAGGCATCCTTCAACGGGTCGCCAAAGTTCTCGCGCCGGTGAGCTGTCAAAAGAATCGTCCGCAGGTTGGGAAAATCTGCCGGCGGCGGCGGTTTTGATGCGGCGACTTCCAGCAGGGAGTCTATCACGGTATTTCCCGAAACGACGATTTTTGCCTTTGGAACATTCTCCTTGATCAGATTCTGGGCCGCGGCGGAAGTGGGGGCGCAGTGCAGGGTCGTTGAAACGGCGATCGAGCGGCGGTGGAATTCTTCCGGGAAGGGCGCATCGAGGCTCTCGGTACGCAATCCTGCCTCGATGTGGACAAAGGCAACTTTGCGATAGAATGCCGCGATCGACGCAGCGTAAGCCGTAGTCGTATCGCCTTGCGCCAGGATGCAGTCGGGCCGGACGTCTCCGATAAACCTGTCCAGCCTCCGAATTAACTGGCTCGCCAGCAAAGCCGGCGTATGGAAGTTTCGCCTGTGCCGGATGGCAATGTCCGGCTCGAGTCCGAATTCGGCGAGCGTGTTTTCGAGCAGATCACTCTGCTGGCCGGTGGTGACAATCCGAACCACGGCCCAATCGGTATTTCGCAGCCGGCGAATAATAGGGGCGACCTTGATGACTTCCGGACGTGTACCGATCACAAAAGCAAAGGTCCGGATCGGGGTCGAACGCTTAAAATGGTCTCTGCGAGGATGATCCATAATATGCTTTTTCAGCTTCCGCTGCTCATTACCGATAAAATGTCTTGTTCAGCGCCAGGCGATGAGGACGATTATTGCAGTATTTGAGCTTGATCTGGGTTTGTCTCGGTCACGAGAACCGCACGTTAAATCGCTTGCATCATGCTTTAATTGGTACGCTAAATTTAGACAATTGATATATCTATATTTTCGAGATTTATGCCTAAATCCACCGGAATTTAGCCGGTACGGTAAATACCGACGCAGCCGCGACGCAGGTATTTTGGGGTATTTTGAAAGCTTGTCTCAACCAAGCCCCTGTCTGCAGTCCGGACCTGCTTTTAATTGACTTGCCGCCAGACGCTCGCCTCATACCCGTCGATGACCTGGGTGGTGTGAGTGAACTCTTCCAGTTGCCGCAGCGGCTCGATGATCTTCCTTGCAACCAGCACAGTGTTCGGTTCGGCATGTTTTTGCATATGGCCCGCAACGTCGATGACACGATCGGAAATGGTCTCGAGCGGGGTCGAGTCGTCAAAATAGACCAGCCCGGCGTTGACGCCGCAGCGAACGGCGAAATCCGCCTTTGACACTTTCACATCACTGTTGAAGGCCTTCAGGCTCTTGATCACGTCCTTCCCTGCCTGACAGGCATCTTCGACGTGAGCGAAGCAGGCCATGACGCCATCGGGCGTCCATGCGGTCTTGAGAACACCGCGGGCGCGGAAGATACGCTCCACCAGTTTGCGATATTCCTCGAAGTCGTATTGGACCGCAGCCGGATCCTCGCCGGCTTTCATTCCGACCGACCCGACCACATCGATAGCCAGGAAGGCCACCTCGCGTCCAAATGTGTCGAGTTTCTTCTTGGTTTCGGCAAAGACTTTCAGGAGTTCCTGGCGGTTTATCGGTTTGCCGCTTTCCGCCATCCGCAGCGTGGTTTCCAAGGCGGTGTCGAGCTTGGAACCCGGCTTGACGCCCTCCTTTCGACGCCAGGCCTGTGCTGATTTTCTGAGGAGCCGCCGGTTCACTGCCGTTTGGGCGCGTTGTGCAAGCGAGCCCGAAATAACCGTGATCAAGATCGCAATTCCGATCAGGATCCAATCCGAGCGGTCGCTGCCGGCGATATTGGTCGGAACGTAGCGGTGGAGCACCGGGACGGTATGTTTCAGGACATAGTCGCGGCCCTCAAACAGCAGCGACGAAAAGGCTGCACTCTTGGGGTTGTCGAACAGTACGAACAGTTTCGGACCGAGCAGGACGATGATGAGGACGAATGTCGCGAGGCCGAGAAGTTTTCTGATCCCGAACAGGAAGGAAACCAAAGCGGATTTTGGCGCTTCACGATAAACCACTTTGCTTGTCCCCTATCGGCGCTCGAAACAGCCTGAACTGAGCGAATCCGGCGCCCCGCCGCCTTATAACTTGTCAGTCATTTAACGCAAATTGTCCAATCGGTTAGGCGGTCTTCACGGTCCGGTTCAACGGCAACTGTGGCCGCGACATCGGGGTGATTATTTGTGGCCGATTTCACAGCGAATGGACCAGCCGTGCCATGCGTCATTCGCCGGCGGCCAATGCCACCAAACGTCGTCATGGTAGTTTGAGGGAAGTCTCGTTCGAGGCCGGATATTAAACCCGCCTGGACTGACCGATATTCAGCCGTGCGAGCACCTGGCCATACATCTCGCGGCCGGTGAGGCCTAGCATGTATCCTGCCTGAACCGCGATCATCGGGAAAAGCAAGGATCCGGCGCTTTCAAAAAAGCCATGGCCCGCCGACCACGACGAAACCATAAATGCCCCGCCGCCAAGCACCATAAATGGCAGCAGCGCCAAAACCCTGAAATGAAGACCGATGTAAACGCCCGCGCAGCAGGCAGCGAGTGGCAGCATTACAAAACGCGCTCCAGATCGAACGGTTCAACTCCACATCGGCAGATTAATGTTGCGCTGCACCCTTGGTGAGCTTATCGTCGGTTCCGTTAACGAAGAGTTACTTTGGTGTTTGGCAGCCTGTTGATTTTGTGCTTCCTCACGCCGAAATAGGATTAAGCTAAATTAAGATTAAAGCTTCGGTGGGTATTATGTCGGTTGGGTCGGATATTCGCGACGAGGCGGGCCATCTCGACGGTTCCATGGGCAAGCCCCAGGCGAGTTTTTCCAGCGACGCGATTCCCTATCTGTTATCCACGGCCGACGCGTTTATCATTTTAATGTCGAGCCTGGCCGGCGGCATCGGTTACCAGCTCTCGATGGGCAATCCGATGCCGAGCATTCTGCCGCATTGCGCCGTCGGATTGCTGGCGAGTTTCATCCACATTCTGCGGATGAGCGGGAGCGGCTATTACGATTTCCCGGACAGCGCCAAGCCGCGGGTCGAAACCACCGAAATTCTCGTCTGCTGGTTTACCACAGGCTTGTTGCTGGCGTTCTTCGCGTTCCTGCTCAAGATCGGCGTTGCCTATTCGCGCGGCGCGTTCGTGGTGTTTTATTTCCTGGCACCGGTAGGTCTGCTGGGCGTCCGCAAGCTGACGAAGATTGCGTTGGCCCGGGCGGTGGCACGTGGCGCGATCGGACGCCGTGACATTGTCCTGATCGGCGACTTTCACGAAATCGCGGCGCTGGAGCCGCGGGATTTGATGGCGTTTTTTGGTGCGGCTGATGTCAATCGGTTCACGTTAAGCCGTGACGACGACCCTCTGGCGCGAGCAACGGCGGACCTTCGGATTATCAACTCCGTCGCAAATTTTGTGCGCGCCCAGAACTGCAGGGAGATCCTGCTGGCATTGCCCTGGGGCGATGCCGGCCGCATGGAGTTCGTGCGCGACCACATCAAGACCCTTCCCGTGGCTGCGCGGCTGTTGCCGGATATGCGGGTCCGGTCGTTGACGAATTATACCTCGTCGGCGCGGCAGCGTGTGCTGGCCATCGAAATTCAGAGGGCACCGCTGAGCGGCGCCGAGCGTTTCGTCAAGCGGGTCATGGATGTCTGCGTCGCCCTTTTTGCACTCATCATTTTCCTGCCGGTCATGGCCCTCACCGCGATTGCGATCAAGCTGGATGGTCCGGGACCGGTGATCTTCAGGCAGAACCGGAAGGGCTTTAACGGTCGCCAGTTTGTCATGTTCAAATTCCGGACCATGAACGTTCAGGAGAACGGGCCGGTTGTCGGCCAGGCGACGCGCGACGATCCCCGCGTCACGGCCATCGGTCGGCTGCTGCGGTCGGCGAGCATCGACGAACTGCCTCAGCTCCTGAACGTGCTGAAGGGAGACATGTCACTGATCGGACCGCGCCCTCACGCCCTGGCCCACGACAATTACTTCGAGAAAATTCTCGGCGACTATGCCTTCCGCCATCACGTCAAACCCGGCATGACGGGTTGGGCCCAATGCAACGGCGCCCGTGGCGCCACGCCGTCGATCGAGCATATCTCGGAGCGCGTGAAACTCGACCTGTGGTACATCAATAATTGGAGCCTTTGGCTCGATATCCAAATATTGATCAAGACGTTCTTCGAAGTGCTGCGGAAGCGCAACGCTTACTGATCCCGGCGAGCTGTGTGTCGCGCGTTCCGACGCTACGGCGACGACAATCCAACTCAGACAATGCGGGCCGGATTGGCGCCGACAGATAGCGCTTCGCTGTGGGTTGCGGCGCTATGTCGCGAAGGCTGGAACGGCCTCGCAGGCTCCGGTTGTAGCGAATTCGCCGGAAATGTACCCCAGGGTTGAGCGCCTGCGAACTCTTGGTGTACCAAGCTGCATGCAGCTCAGCCTGAAATACCTTAAGATAGAGGTACTTAAGTTAATTCAGGCGGCTTTCCAGTAAATTTGTGGCAAAATCGTCGAGGTTGTTCTTTGGTCGACTTTGGTACTGGAAAGGGCCACTGTGACGTTTATATAATCGCCGTCGAATCGCAGCAAACGAAAGATGCGGATGAGTAGGAAGTTGGACCTCAGCGCCATGTCCGTCGACGAGATGTGGCAGCTTCACGAGGAAATCAGCCAGGTCTTGTCTGTCCGTTTGACGTCGGAAAAGAGACAGCTCGAAAAGCGATTGGCACAACTTCGCCGCGAAAAGGAAACGCATCAGTCGGAGGCTGCGGATGCGCAGTCCTTGAAGGATGTGCCGCGGGAGAGGCGCAAGTATCCGCGGGTATATCCGAAGTATCGCAATCCCAAGGAGCCTTCCGAAACCTGGTCGGGGCGCGGGAAACAACCACGCTGGCTTGCTGCGGCCCTCAAAACCGGTCACACCATTGAAGAATTCGTGATTCACAATACTGAGTCGAACAAGGGCAACAAGAACGGTGGACGTCGGCAACGCGCATAGGCGCTCCGTCTGGTCACGACCGGTTTCAGGTTTGTGGTCAAGCTCCCCATTCGAACGTTGCGCAGCTTCGGAGATCGCCTGATGAGACTCGTATTTGGCGCAGCCCTTCTGTTCGCCTTGACCGCACCGGCGCTGGCGGAGCCTAACGCTCTCGTCAAGTACAGGCTGCGATTGGCCGATGCTGCTTCCGATGCATGCGTTGCGAATTGCAGCAGCCGGAGCGACGCTTGCAGGCGCGTCTGTCCGACAACGTTTAACGTTCCCTGTCTGACTGCGTGCGATAGTCAAGCGCAAACCTGCAGAGAGAGCTGCCGGAGCAAATAAGCGGCCGGCCTGGATCCGGATCGTTAGGATTCGATCGGATCAGTTGTTCTTTTGGCTTTTGTAGAACTCGGCCTCGGCATCCCAGGCTGCAGCCTCACTCCAGCCAAATTCTGCACCGTCGACGCGGTCGGTGTTGACGCGAACCATCGGCTCGCCGAACTCCGCCTGCTCGAGCAGAACGACAGCGCAACTCATACCGAGGCGGGGTTCCATTTCGTCGGCGAAGCGTTTGGCAAATGCGCCCTGACTCTCGACGTAAAAGCTGGGGTTCAGCTTTGTCACGCCTGGCCGGGACGGCAATTGCCCGGCGTATGCCGCATATGATGCCGCCATCAGGTCGATGTGGATGTTGTCCCGCACATAAAGCGGCGTGCGCACGGTCGGGACTTCGCCCTTGAACCAGGACTGGATCAGATAATTGCAGAACCGCGGTTCCTCGAATGGCCCAAACGGATTCGGGATCACGAACTTCCCGAGATTGAAGCCGCCCATGGTTTCGCAGAGAAAGCGATAATATTGCCAGGTAAGGCCCTTCGAGAGGCCGTAAGGCGAGAAGGCGCGCAGCGGCGCGTTGCCTATCCCTTCGTCCTGCTCGAAGATGGAACCGGTCAACAGGACAGCGGCGAGACCGCGATCGAGCATCGCCTTCAGGACAGCGGGCAGATTGTGGGTGTTTTCCGAAACGGCTCCCGTCACGTCGAACTCCGGGTTGCGATAGTCGCCGGTCCGCGCCGCGTGCTGGCAAAAAAGATCCCAGGAATTGGCGCCGGCGACATCGAGAAAGCGGGATGAGCCGAAGGGGCAATCCTCGACAACCTCCGCAACCTTCCGAAGCTCGGCGACGCGCCTTCCGCGCAATCCCGAATAATCGCTGCCCTTGAGCGGTGCGGTTACCGCGTGGCCTTTCGCGGTGAGGCTACGGGCAAACCATAGACCGGTAAACGAACTTGCACCGGTCAGAAGCACTCTCACTTCAGCCCCCGCAGCAATTCGGTGCCGTGAAAAGCGGGATCGAAATCGGGCCAGTTACGGTCCTTGGGCGAGATGTCGGTCGGCTGCCGCGGCCACTCAATGCCAAAATTCGGATCGTCGAAGCGCAGCCCGCGCTCCTGCTCGGGTCCGTAGAATTCATTGACGAGGTAGAATGCCTCGGTGTCGTCGGTCAGGGTCATAAGGCCATGGGCAAAGCCCTGCGGCACAAAGATCATTCGCCGGTTTTCCGCGGTGAGTTCGACGCCAAACCATTGCTTGAAGGTCGGCGAATCCGGCCGCAGGTCGATGATGACGTCGTAAAGTGCGCCGCGTATGCAGCGTACCACCTTGATTTCCGCTGCGGGCGGCAACTGGTAGTGCATGCCCCGCATCGTGCCCGCCTTGGCGCTCAGCGAATTGTTGATCTGGACCACGGACATCGGGACGCCCGCAGCTTCGAACTCCCGCTGGCAAAAGAAGCGCGCGAAGAAGCCACGGTCGTCGCCGCGCTTCTCCAGCTCAATCGTATAGGCGCCCAAAAGCGGCGTGGGATGGAATTTCATGACTTGAGGGCCTCTTGAGCTGTTATTGCCACCGCAGGTCGAGCGACAGCCGGCCTTCTGCAATGTGGTCCTTCAAGGTCCGCAGTCTCATCAATGACGATGCACGGAACTTGCTGTCTGAAAATCCCATTTCGCGCAGCCCGGAACAGAGATTCCGCACCGACTGCTTCAGCGTAACGGCAGGGACATGCGCCGGCGCCAGTTCGGCGAACAGGGAAAAGTCGACCTGATAGGACCGCAGATCGGGTGGCGCTTCCGTGTTGATGCTGACGTTGGTGCCGGGCAGTTCGGCTGCGACCACCTCGGCCAGGTCGCGAACCTGATAGTTGCCTGACGTGCTGCCGGCATTGACGACCAGAACCCGGCTGCCCTGATCCGGCGACCGGCCGATCGCCCATTCGATGGCGCGCGCCATGTCGGCGACGTCGATCAACGGCCGCCAGGGGGTTCCGTCACTCAGCACCGTGATTTCGCCGGTCGCCAGCGCGCTGGCGACGAAGTCATTCAACACCAGATCGAGCCGCAGCCGATCCGACATGCCGCACGCGGTTGCGAAGCGCAGGCAGGTGACCGTCATCCGGCCGGCGTTGCTCGCACGGAGCGCATTCTCCATGGCGACCTTGGACCGCGCGTAGGCGGTCAGTGGATTGAGCGGATCACTTTCGCGCCGGGGTCCGCCCTCGGCTGCGCCATAGATGCTGCAGCTCGAGGCAAAGACGAAACGTCCGACGCCGCGCTGCTCCGCCATCTCCGCCAACGCGACGCTGGCCTTTTCATTGATCGCCTCGGTAACGCCTTCGAATTCCTTCCCCATCGGGTCGTTCGAGATCGCCGCGAGATGGACCACGACATCGACGCCATCGAGAAGCTCCGGCGGGAAATTGCGGATATCGCCGAAATGCATCCGGTCCAGCGTTGCCTCGGGCAGCTTTTTCGCACCGGTGAGATTATGAGCGAAGAATCCGCTGTCGAAGCCGATCAGCTCGGCGCCTGGAAAACGCTGTCGCAGGTGACGGGTGAGAATAGGACCGACATAGCCCATCGAACCTGTGATCAAAATACGCATCGGGGATTTTGCTTTCTCTACCATGTCTTCCACGGCGCTTTGTTGTTCAGCCAGAGATCCTCAAGATACCGCTTGTCCCGCAGCGTATCCATCGGATGCCAGAAACCGTCATGGAAGAAGACGCTGAGCTGGCCGTCGGTCGCGAGGTTCGCCATCGGCTCTTTTTCCCAAACGGTGGAGTCGCCTTCGATGTAGTCGCCGACCTTGGGCGACAGCACGAAGAATCCGCCGTTGATCCAGCCGCCGTCGCCGCGCGGCTTCTCCTGGAAGCCGGTGACGCGGGTGCCCTGATAGTTGATGGCGCCGAAGCGGCCGGGCGGCTGGGTCGCGGTCACCGTGGCGAGGCGGCCCTCCCGGCGGTGGAAAGCGATGCTTTCCTCGATGTTGATGTCCGATACGCCATCGCCGTAGGTGAGGCAGAAGGCATCGTCATCGCCGATATAGGGCAAAATCTTCTTGATGCGCCCGCCGATCATGGTCTCTTCGCCGGTGTCGATCAGCGTGACCTTCCAAGGTTCGGCATGCTTCTGGAGAACTTCCATCTTGTTCTCGCGCAGGTCGAATGTGACATTTGATTGATGCAGAAAATAATTCGAGAAATATTCCTTGATCACATAGCCCTTGTAGCCAAGGCAGATAATGAAATCATTGATGCCGTGGCTGCTGTAGATCTTCATGATGTGCCACAGGATCGGCTTGCCGCCGATCTCGATCATCGGCTTCGGCCGAACGTCGGTTTCTTCGGCAAAACGAGTTCCCAAACCACCGGCCAGCAATACCGCTTTCATTTATTTTTTGCCATTTAATGAGATTGAAAATCAGGCAGTTTTCGCAGCAGCGATCTAATCGATACCGCTTGGGTTTTTCGATACACCAACCCCGGCGGGGAAGCGAGTGGGCCAGCCGGGGCACGTTTCAAGATGGTTTATTTGACCTGCCAATTCCGGCCAGTCAATTGGTGATTCCGTGATGAGTGCAATGGTCGATCGGCGAGCAACAAAAGCGCGGTGCCAAGCCTGGTTTCATCGCGTGGCTTCGACCGTGTTGGCAACCTTCCATCATGGAACCGGCTGCGCATGACGGGGCGAAAACCCTTCGTGCCGCGCCATTAAGCTTGATACTTCAGCTTAACCCGGGAGTTTCGTTGCGACGTCGCCAAAACCCGATAGCGTCTCGACACCGGACATTCCTCAACCGTCCGGTCCGCTCCGGCAAGAGCCCTCACGCGATCATGTTCCGCCTGACGGCTCAGTTCGCAGTACCCAGGGTCCGCTTCGATGACTGATACCCGCGACCTTCTCCGGATACTGAGCCCCAACCCGCAAACGGCGTGGGCTGATGTCTGGCATTTATGGACGGTGATGATCCCGCGGCGATCGATCACCGGCCGTCTGCTGTGGGGCAAGGTGTGGCGACGCCACGATGGGCGACGGTGGATCTACAAGAAATTCATCGAATACAGCGAAGCCGATTCCTGATCGTGCTTCTGATGAACTGCGGTCGACGCAGCATTTACCGTTGGCCGAGGTTGGCAGCCGTGAGGCTTTTTATGTCGCCCGTTTGAGTTCGAGCGACGCCTGCTTGCGCCGCTCGACATGGGCGGCGAACGCGAAGCCGATCAACGCCACGGTCAACGTCACAAGAAGATTTGCGGACGTGGTGCAATTTATGCACGACCCGACGATTCCGGTCGTGTCACTCAACGCGGTCATTGCAGTCTCCGATCGGCAGGGATGGCCAGTTAATTTGGCCAGATTAGTTTAATTGCAGCCCAAATTCAATGCCGCAGCGCTGCCAATGGGCATCGAATGCCGCTGAAATGCCTCAATTCAACGAGGCGCGGACCCACATGCTGTTCCCCGATTTACGATCGATTAACCATGATGATTTACCAAATATTTAGACACGAATTGGTTTGCGACGTTGTCCGGTTGGAGCTTTGGTTTTGCTGTTCTCTCGTAGCCTTGCGACGAGGTTTGCCGCCTGTTGGTTGGCGGTTATCGCCGTTTCAGGCTGCACGACCTCGGGTGCGATCGGTCCTACGGTCAATTCCCAGCCGAAACTCGCTGGTCAACCGGTTTCCCTGGACACGTTAGCCTACGATCCCATGCCGACGGGAGCGGTGGCGCTGCCGTCGCCTTCCTCTCGGGCCGTTGCGACGACGGACGCAGGCGACGGCCAGATGATCGGCTCCTCGGCGCGACAAAAGGGGAATGCCGCCGACGGGAACGTGGTGCTCAACTTGTCGAGCGTGCCGTTGCAGCAGGCTGCCAAAACTGTCCTCGGTGACATGATCGGCGTGAACTACGTCGTCGATCCACGGGTTGACGGCGTGATATCGGTTCAGACCACGAAGCCCGTCAACAAGGCCGATGCACTCGAACTATTCCAGGCAGCTCTCGCGCCGATCGGCGCGTCATTGGTCCAGAGCCGCGGCATCTACCGCATTGTCCCGGTAGACCAGGCTGCGACCGGCGTTATCGCCACGGGCCAGTCGCAGGCCGGGGGTATCGTCGGCGGCAACGGCATTCGCGTGGTTTCGCTGAAATATGTTTCCGCGACCGAGGTCGCGCGCGTTCTCGAGCCGATGGTTCCAAAAGGCGCCATCGTCCAGGCCGACGATGCCCGCAACATTCTCGCGCTGAAGGGATCGCCGGCCGAAATCGACAGCATGCTGGATTCGATCTCGGTGTTCGATGTCGACGTGATGCGCGGCATGTCGTTCGCCGTGGTGCCGGTGAAGACCTCTCAACCGGAAAAGATGGTCGACGAGCTGAAGGCCATATTTGGTTCCGACAAGGAAGGCCCGCTGAAGGGGCGCGTCAGGTTCATCGCCAATACGAGGCTCGGCGCGATCCTCATCGTGACGTCGCAGCCAAGCTATTTGCCGCGCGCGCAAAACTGGATCAGGCGGCTGGACGCCAAGGCCAGTGGGACCGAGCGGCAATTGCATGTCTACCAGGTGCAAAACCGTCCGGTCGCAGAGCTTGCAGGCGTGCTGCAGTCGATGTTCTCGAACGAAATGAAGGTGGTGCGTTCGACCCGGAGCGTGTCGCCCCGGTCGAAACAGATCGGCCTGACGACGACCGCCGCGGCGACTTCCGGCGGCGCCGGATCGACGCCGGACCCGGCTCCGGTTTCACAGAACGGATTTGCGCGCAGCGGCGGGCCGACCGCCGATCTGCAGAATCTGGCGCGCGCCCTGAACAATGAGCCCGACGCGCCGCTGGCCGATCCGATCGATCAACCATCGTCATCGTCGTCGTCGGCCAACGGGCCTAACGGCGAGCCGCCGATGAAAATCGTGGCGGACGAGACCAAGAACTCCCTCCTGATCATGGCCAACGATCGCGACTATCAGCGCGTGCTTCGGGTCATTCAGGGGCTCGACGTTGTCGCAAGCCAGGTCTTGATCGAAGCGGTGATCGCGGAAGTGACGCTCAATGATAGGCTTCAATACGGCGTTCAGTGGCAGCTCTCGAAGGGCAAGACGCCGACGGCGACATTCTCAAATTCGCTCACGGGCGGAGTGGCCGCGGCTTTCCCCGGATTCAACTACGCCATCAATGCAGCCAATATCGCAGCGACGCTCAGCGCCCTGAACGCGATCACGCATGTCAATGTGATCTCGACGCCTTCGCTGATGGTGCTCGACAACAAGACGGCCAGGCTGCAGATCGGCGATCAGGTTCCGATCACGACGCAAACGGCGACCAGCACCGTCACGGCCAATACCGCCATCGTCAATTCGATCACGATGCAGGACACCGGTGTGATCCTGTCGGTGACGCCCCGCATCAACGAAAGCGGCCGGGTGCAGCTTGAGATCGAGCAAGAGGTCAGCGCCGTGGTGAAGACCACCACGTCCAACATCGATTCGCCCACCATCCAGCAACGCCGGGTGAAAACGACGGTCGTCGTCAACGATGGCGAGGTCCTGGCATTGGGCGGCATGATCCAGGAACAGGCCAGCAAGACCAGCGACCAGATACCGTTGCTCGGCGACATTCCGGGGCTTGGCGCTGCGTTTTCCAGCAGAAACAATCAGGTGCAAAAGACCGAACTCGTCATCCTGATCACGCCCCGGGTTGTCCGCGACGGCACCGAGAGCCGGTTGGTGACCGAGGAGTATCGGCGCAAGATGAACGTCTACATGCCGCATACGTCGACACGCGCGCGAACGCCGGTCAACACCATGCTCCGATTGACTGCACAGTGAAAAGGCGGGGCACCATACGCGTTGCAAGGCTTGGCCTGCTCTGCAGCATCGTTGGCTCGCTCGGAGGCTGCGTGACATATGACTATCCCTTCGAGCCACCGCCCTACATGGTGCTTCCCGTCGATGAGGCGATGTCGTGCAGCGGCATCGCCTCATCGTTCCGCTTCGCGGCGCGGCGGGCGGCGCGGCTCGAATATTGGCTGGCGGTTGGACCTCTGGCGGGCTACGATTCCGAAAGGTTTCCGCTCGACGCACCCAAGCAGCTCGTCGACGAGCGCAGGCGGCTCGATGCATTGTCCGACCTGCAGCGCTACAAGGGTTGCATGGTCATGGAGCCGGGCCCGGCAGTGGTCGAGGAGCGGTTGAGACTTGAGAATTCGGTAAGGCCAACCCCGCCGCCATCGCCGCCACCTGTAATCTTGAGATCGCGCGGTTGATACGCGCGACGGAAGCCGACTGTCAGCTCGCTACCGGCTCGCCTATCCGGAGGCAACTGCTCTCCCGTTCATCATCGTGCGGTGATGTCATGGTCCCTGAATCGATGTCCCCGCGCCGCCATTCGCGCACCACGAAGGGCTTGCCGCTTCCGGTGCCGAGCGTCACCAGGGCTTCGCGGATAAAGCGGGTGCCGTCCGGCGCGCTGACATCGGCGCGGATGGTCACGCTGCCGCCCGCCGGCAATCCCCGTGCCGGAGCGGCCGGCTTCTGCTGCAGATTGAGCATGGTGCGCAACGCGGGCGACGCCGCATCCACGTCGGGGTCGGTCCGCCCGGAGCGGACCGTCACAAACCGCAATGCGGCCCGGAATAGTTGCGGCGAGACGCCGTCGATCTGATCCAGTTGCATGATGGTCATGAAGCGAGGTTCGGCGGCCTCGTTCGCCGGCCGTGCGGCCGGGCCTTTGGTTTCGCCCATCTCGCTACGCTTGGGCGCGCGAAACTCCACGATGCGCGCAGCAATCCGGGTGCCGAGCGATTGATCGCGGGTTAGCGCGGTGAAGAAGCGGGCGAGAACGGCAGGCGTCGCCATGTTCAGGTCGACCTTTCCGACTTCCTCCTCAACGGTGACGATGATCCGCTCGCCTCCGGGCATCCGGCACTGCAACGGAAATTTAGCACTCTGCTGGTCGGTCTTCGTCAACGCGGTCACGATGCCCAGATTGATCGCGCTCTCGGCCGCCGCTGCGGTCGCGACCACGGACGCATCGTTCGATGCCACCCTGGAGCGGTATCGCGCGCCGACCATGACAGCCATTCCAAGCAGCGTGATCAGCCCTAACGTCCAGATCACGGCGACCAACGCAAAGCCGGCCCGCTTCGAATTCGAGCGAGGCGGGAATGAGCGTTCCACCCGGCGTCTAGTTCGGAAAAATCGGCTAAATCGAGCGATTGACCGGTTTGCCACCTCGGAAAGCCTTCTTGCGACGGCGATATCGTCCAATGCCCGTCCGCGTCGATCTTTAGGCGGAAATGGCAAACAAAGCGTCAAACAGCTTGTGTTAATCAAAATCCCCTAGAATCGGGCGCAGCCGAACCACTCCGTGGGAATCGCCCGAGCGCGCGCATGTCATTCGAAATCCAGCAATTGCTGCGTCCGGCTGCACCGCGTGACGGGGCAGCCGACGTTCCGAAGCCGAAGGACGCCGGATTCGCGCAGGCCTTTGCTGACCTGCTGGTCGGCGAAGACCTTGTAGACGCCGCCGCCATTTCGAGGGCCAGGCGGGCGGCCGAGGCCGCCTCCGAACGCCTCGATTTCGTGCTTGTGAAACTCGGCCTGATCTCGGAAAGCGATCTGTGCGTCGCCTACGCGACCTATTGCAATCTGCCCCTGGTCGGCCCTGGCGAGGTACCTACCCAGCCCGTGCTGGCGGACAAGCTCAAGCTTTCGTTCCTGAAAGCCAACCGGCTGCTTCCGATCTCGTGCGACGGCAAACGCCTGCTGATTGCCACCGCCGATCCTTTTGTCGACGAGGCCGCCAAGGCGATCAGTTATATGCTCGACGTCGAGGTTGATCTTGCCGTCATCGCGCCGGCCGAGATCGAGCGCGCCTTGCGCACGCTGTATGACGATGCGGGCGGTGAGACCCATAGCGACGAGGAAGAAGCGGCCACGCTGGTCAGCGGGGACGGCAGCGAGTTCGATATCGAGCGGTTGCGCGATATCGCCAACGAGGCGCCGGTCATCCGGCTGGTCAATCAGATCATTTCACGGGCGGTCGAACGGGGCGCTTCAGATATTCACATCGAACCGGGACGCGATGCGGTCGCGGTCCGCTATCGTATCGATGGCTTCCTCCAGCAGGAAAGACTGGTTCCCGCGCCGCTGCGGGCCGCGCTGACCACGCGGGTCAAGATCATGGCCAAGCTCGATATCGCCGAGCGGCGGCTGCCGCATGACGGCCGCATCAAGACGGCGGTGCGCGGCGTCGAGATCGACATTCGTGTCTCGACATTGCCGACGGTTTTTGGCGAGAGCCTGGTCATGAGAATCCTCGACCGCACCCGCGTCGAGCTCGATTTTACCAAGCTTGGTCTCGATGAATCAATCCAGGGAAACCTGCATCGGTTGATGGCGTTGCCGAACGGCATCGTCCTGGTCACCGGTCCGACCGGCAGCGGAAAAACCACCACGCTGTACACGGCATTGAAGCATCTCAATCGGCCGGAACTGAAATTGTTCACCGTGGAAGATCCGATCGAATATCAGCTTTCCGGCATCAACCAGATCCAGGTGCAGCCGCAGATCGGTCTCGACTTTCCGACCGCGCTGCGTTCGATCCTGCGTCAGGATCCGGACATCGTGATGATCGGCGAAATTCGCGACCTCGAGACGGCGCGGATCGCGATCCAGGCGGCCTTGACCGGCCATCTGGTGTTCTCGACCCTGCACACCAACAGCGCGATCGCGGCGATAACGCGCCTGATCGATATCGGACTGGAGCGATATCTGCTGGCCTCGACGATCTCGGGGGTGATGGCGCAACGCCTGGTTCGCAAGCTCTGCCCGGTCTGCTCGCGGCCGCATACTGACCGCGATCGTACGCTTGGAAGGCTGAAGATGGCCTTGTCGGGCGGAGTGGAGACCGATTTGTCGAACAGCCGCGAGGCGGTTGGCTGCGAGGCCTGCATGGGTACCGGCTACAGTGGACGAACGACGATATCCGAACTGCTGGTGATCGATGACGGCATACGCGAAGCGATCGGCCGCAGAAGCCAGGATCAACGGGCAATCGAACAACTCGCGCGGGCGGCGGGCTTTCGTTCGCTCTACGAGGACGGGCTCGCCAAGGTAGGCGCGGGCGAGACGACGTTAGAGGAAGTCCTTCGCGTCACGCGTGCGGTCTGAAGGAGAGTCAGTCCTTGGCCACGTTTCGCTACAAGGCTTACACGGCGCAAGGCGTCATCACGGCGGGCACCATTGTCGCCGATGGTGTCGATGCGGCGATCGATGCGCTGTACGGCTCCGGTCTTACGCCGTTTGAGACTTACGGGACGTCCGACCAAAAGGCCGAGCGCTCGACCACGCCAGCATCCGTTTCGGATGGCACCACCGTTCCATTCTGGAAGCGCGAGCTGGTCGAATCCAATCGTTTCAGCCTGAAAGAACTGACGGCCTTCACGGTCGAGCTGTCGACCTTGACCAATTCGGGACTGCCGCTTGATGCGGCCTTTCGGATCATTGCGGGCCCGGGCGCTACGCCGAAGACCATCCGTCTCGCCAACGGGCTGCTCAAGGACGTGTTGGCAGGTTCGCAGCTATCCGAAGCCATGGCACGACGTCCGGAAATCTTTCCGTCCGACTACCGCGCCATATTGGCCGCCGGTGAAGCCGGCGGCGTCACTGGCCAGGTTCTCAAACAGATCGCGGAATTGCTCGCGCGACGGCTGGAAATTCGCGGAAAGATTTCCTCGGCGCTGGTTTATCCGCTCATCCTGGTGCTGATGTCGCTGGTCTCGGTGCTCGTCATCGTATTCGTGCTGATCCCCAGCATCTCACCGATCTTCATCGACGCGGGCCTGCCGCTTCCCGGCATCCTGAACACTTTTGCCGATCTCCAGGAAAACTGGCTAAGGGCTGTGGTTGTATCCGGCGCTGCCATTGCTGCCGGCGTCCTGCTCTGGAGCAAGGTGAAGCGGAATGCCGAGATCATGCTTGGTATTGACCGGCTGAAATGTTCGTTGCCGGTCATCGGAAAACTGATCAAGGCGCGCGAAGCCGGCGGCTTTGCCCGGGCGCTGGGCACGCTGCTCGGTGCGCGAGTTCCGCTGATGTTCGCGATGCACACGGCGCGCGCATTGGTGACCAACCGACACCTCAATGCGCTCTACGACAACGCCATCAATCGCGTCCCCGAGGGCACGCCGCTGCACCGGGCATTTGACGGAACGGGTCTTTTGCCGGCGACCTCGCTTCGCCTGATGGCCGTCGGCGAAGAATCCGGCCAACTTGGCGCCATGCTGATGCAGGTCGCAACCGTGATCGAAGCCGATCTGCAACGGCATATCGAACGGATGGTCGGCCTGTTGACGCCTGTCCTGACGCTGGTCGTTGGCGGAAGCATCGGTGGGCTCATCATGCATGTGATGAGCGCCGTTCTCTCCATCAACAACCTCGCATTCCAATGACGGCGCGGTCTGCGAAATCGTCGGCCGGCTTTACGTTGGTCGAGTTGCTCGTGGTCCTGGGAATCACGGCGCTCGTTCTCGCCGCCGTGCTGATGGCGAGGCCGAAGGCCGTATCGACGCGCGTTGCTATTGCCGCGCGTGCGGTCGCGTCAACATTACATTTGGCCCGCGCGCAGGCCATGGCCAGCAATGCCGAGACGGTATTCCGCATCGATATGCAGAAGCAACTGTTCGGCCTGCCGAGATCCATGCATGCGCTGCCCCGGGGAATGACGGTCGCGATGACGGTTGCCGACACCGAGCGCGTTGGAGACAGCGGCGGCATACGCTTTTTTCCTGACGGTCAGTCGTCCGGCGGCGAGATCGCGCTGACGCTCGACGGTCAGTCGGCCCGCATCGCCGTGAACTGGCTGACGGGCGAGCCGCAGTTAAGCCGATGAACCGGAGAACACCGATACGAGTCCGTGGTATCCTCGCCCGGCGTTCCGGCGAGCGCGGCTTTGCCTTGCTCGAACTCCTCGTTGCGTTCGTCGTCCTGGCACTTGGTCTCGGCGCCATCGCGGTCGGCATTGCGACTGCGATGCGTTCCGATGCCCGCACCCAGACCAACCGCGTCGCCTTGCGCCTGGCCCAGTCCCGGCTGGAAGCCGCAGGAATTGCCCAGGTGCTTGTGCCGGGGTATCGCGAAGGCCGGGTTGCAGACAAATACAGATGGCAGCAGACCATTACAGCCATTCAAACCGGCGCGCCGCCGCCGGACCTGCGCGGCGTCAAGCCAGTCCAACCTGCAAGCACTGGCGTCACTTCGTTCTGGGTCGAGGTCGCGGTTGAAGCGGCGGACGGTACCGCCGTGAAGCTTGCAGCCCTGAAACTCGCCTCCGAGGCCAAACCTTCCGAAACCAAACCTTCCGAGACCAAGCCATGAGAAGGGCCGCGCAGCGCAGAATGCACGCGCGGGCTGCCCGACGTCGGCCGGACGAACAGGGTCTGACCCTGATCGAACTGCTGCTGTCGCTTACCATCCTGGTGGTGTTGACAGGCTTTCTCGCCGGTGGATTGTCGATGGGGCGCCGGGCGTTCGGCGTCGATCGGGTCAACGAGATCGGCAGCCAGACCGATGCCGCGATCCAGGTCATATCCTCCCTGATCGGATCCGCGCTTCCGGTCCGGGCAACCGCCGGCAACCAGAAATCCATAATCGTGTTCGATGGCCGTCAGGAGACGCTGCTATTTTTCGGCTTGAGCGAGGGCCGCGCGCTCCAAGGCGGGCCGCACAAGATCAACCTTCGACGAAGCGGCGACGCTTTCGTCGTCGAAGTCTTCACTTCGGCCGCGGAAGCCGCAAAGGATGCTCCCGAGCAGCCGCCCACGCGGGTCGTGGCGCTCAGCGGTATCAGGGAGATCCGCTTCGGCTATTTTGGCAGCACCGACCCGCAGGTCCCGCCCGGCTGGCGAACCGACTGGTCGCGCGCCGACCGTTTGCCGGATCTGGTTTCGATCCGGATCGATTTCGAAGACGAGCGGCGGAACGAGCCGGCCACGATCATTGCGCTTCGTCAGGGATAATGGCCCCAAGCGACGGGCCCCGTTACCCTTCGTAAAGAATTAGTAAATAGGCTTCCTGGGTTCGAATCGAATGCAATCGATCCGCAAGGAACAGTCACGCCTATGGCTGATGTATCGGCAGCCCACTCCAGCAGCTTTCATGTCCTGGCGGCGTGGTGGCAGGGTTTTGCACGATGGTGGCTGGCGGGATTGCGCGAAGCGGTTCCGCCGGGCTGGCTCGATTGGGCAGATGGCAAGGCCACGCCCCGCGCGATGATCCGGCGCGACCATGACGTCGTCGTCTGCAAGTTGACGTCCGCCGCGGGAGCGGTTGAAGCGAGGCTTCCGTTGCAGCGCTTCGACGCAGCGGCGCTCGAGGCATGGCTCTCCGAGCAGGGCCTCAAGCGGGAACAGGTGATTGTCGGGCCGGTGGTTTCCTGTGACCAGTTCTTCCTGCGCGATCTGAGCGTGCCGAAGGCTGCTCTCGCAGCGTTGCCAAGAATCCTGGACCAGGAAGTGCAGCGGCGGACACCCTTTCAACTTTCGGACATATGGCACGCCGCAACCCCTATCGCCGGTGGCGCGACCGATGTGGTGGCGATGTGCCACTGGATCATTCGCAAGGACCGCGCCGAGGCGGCTTTGGCGGAACTTGGCCTGAAGCCGGGCGATATCGATTTTCTCGCGGCCGGCGGCGCTGACGGCGAAGCCGTGCCGGTCATTGCCTTTCGCGCAACCAGTGATGAGGATCCTGCCTGGGCGCTCCGGGCGATCCGGATTCTTGCGGTTGCTGCGTTGACCGTGGTGGTACTCGGGCTTGCCACCTTCGAATGGAGCCAGGCCGGTGTCGCGACCGCCATCGAGACCTCGCTCATGGAAGCCCGTCAAGGCGCACAGAGCGGTCGCGACGGCATCGATCCCACGGCGCACCTGCTCGCGATGAAGGCCGACATCGGTATCCTCGAGGTCTGGGACGAACTGTCCCGCATTCTGCCGGATCATACGTTCCTGACCGAATCGCGCATCGCCGACGGGAAGGTGACCTTGTCGGGATTTTCGGCGGACGCCGCCCGGCTGGTGCGGATCATCGATCAGTCGCCGCTGTTTTCCGGCGCCACCCTGGGGCCGGCGATTACGCCTGACGCCACCGAACATAAGGACCGCTTCAGCATCAGCTTCAAGGTGCGCGGAGGACGACCGGCGCGACCGCCGGCAAGCGCGCGGAGTTCCAGTTGATGATCGATGCGATCAACAGGAAACTACCCCGCGGCGCGCTGTTCCTGGCGTTCAATGTCTTCGCCGTGTTGTTCATTGTGATGTTCCTGCTGGCACCGGTGTTGGCGCATTTTGCCAGCCGGAGCGAAGACATCGCAGAAAACGCCGCGCAGCTTGCGCATTTTCAGAATATCATTCGCAGCGCAAAGACGGCGACGAACAAATCTTCGCGGGCGGGCGATCCGTTCCTGCCCGGCAGCGAGGAGCGCGTTGTCAGCGCCGATTTACAAGCCAGCCTGAAGGCGATCGCAACAAACGCAGGCGTGAACCTGCTCGGCATTCGCGGCCTTCAGGGTAGCCGATCCCAACAGCTGCGCATGGTTGCCGTCAGCGTGGAACTGGAAGGGTCCTTGTCCGCCGTTCGGGATATGATCCTCGCCATCGAAAATCAGACGCCGTTCCTGTTCGTGACGGCGGCTTCGTTGCGAAGCATCACCGATGGAGATGAGGGTCCGATCCGGGCGGAATTGAAAGTGCAGGGAGCGATGCGCGGCGGATCGTCGTCCGGCGGTACCGAGGCGGTCGCCCAATGAGCGGCAGGCGGTTCATTGCCAGACTGATGGCAACGGCTGCGCATGGACAGTCCCTGCCGCTGGTTGCCCGACGCCGTCTCGTGGAGATCACCGGTCCGCCGCGACAAGTCGTTGCGTCCCGGATGGCTGCCGTTCTGGGGCGCGCAGAGTTTCCCGGCCGGGCGGAACTTGCCGCCCTGCGGCCGGCGACACGAGCCCTGATTGCCGGCCTGGCCGCCTGGATCGGCCTGGTCGGATTGGTTACGGGAATCGCTGTGGTCTCGGTTGAATTGTCTGCCATCAGCTTTCCGGCCTGGTTTGGCTCGCGCGCATCCGTGTCGGGGAACAGCGAAGTCCGCTCTCGTGCGGGCTTCGAGAATATCGTGCAGCGGCCTTTGTTTTCACGCAGCCGGCATGGCCCCGTTGTCGCTGTGGCCGCCGCGCCGCCGCCTGCGCCACCTCCGCCGCCCGTTATGCTGGATCAGGGCATTACCCTGAAAGGTGTATTCATGAGCGAGGGGTTGTCGAAGGCGTTTCTGATATCGGCGCAAAACCCGATGGGGACGTGGGTTCAGGCCGACGCAGAAATCGAGGGCTGGCGGGTCGTTTCGATCAAGCCTGATGAGGTCGTGCTGGACGGGCAGAACCAGAAGCTGGTCGTTCCGCTCAATGTCAGTGGCGGCAGATGATCCGTGCCCTGCGCAAGACCGGCGGCCGCACCGGCCGCTTTCTTGGACATGCGCTGGCGTGGCGGGCGCCTGATCGCCAGTACGGCATTGTCGCATGGGCTCTGGTGGCTGGCGCCGTCTGGCTGGCGGCGAGCCTTGCGGGCGACCCCGAATGGGCCGGGCCGGCGCTGGCCGGGCTTTGTCTGATGGGCCTGCTGGCGGCGGTCTGCGCGATCGACGCCCGTTACGGGATTATCCCCGACAGCCTCGTTGTGGCGCTTGCCGTGGGCGGGATGCTCCAGACCTATCTGATCGGTTCGGCCGGGCTCTTGTCGCGAGCGGTTGAAGCCGTCGTGGCGTTTGGCGCGGCGTACCTGTTCCGGGCTGCCTATCGCTGGGTGCGCGGATTTGACGGTCTGGGCTTCGGCGACGTCAAGTTTGTAGCTGCCGGCGTGCTCTGGATCGGGATCGATGGTCTTCCGTGGTTACTTTTGGTGGCCGTGCTGTCGGCACTGGCGAGCCTTGTCATCCTGCGCGCCGAGGGACACGAGCTTGATGGCAAACAGGCGATCTCGTTTGGGCCGCATCTCGCCGTCGGTCTCTGGCTGACATGGGTTGCCGGCCCACTGCAGTTCAGTTTCTAGCTACGCACCTGTGGCCGGCGTGATCACGCAACGCGATCTCGTCTGGTTTCGCACTTCGTGAACCATGCTTATGAGGTCTGGCGTCCGGCGAAACCAAAACGGAGGATGGCTTTCGCAGCCAATATGCCGGCTGCGCCGCCTCCGATCTTCTCCAGCGCGTCGATCAATGTGCCGTGACGATCCGGCGTCAGCGTCTGCATGAACTCCAGCAACGCGGCCCCGCCGAAGACGACGCAGCAAACAAGAATGGTGCGCTTTGGATAGGCGAAGCTGAAGAGCGCGCCGAGGACTGCGAACGCGACGATGTGTTCGACGTGAGCATAGGTTCTCATCGGCCACATCAGGATCGGCCACAATTTAAAATAAATTGCATACACGAAGCCGACGCGGGTGAGGGTGGCGTAAGCGATGAAGATGATCGCCAGCCATGCGGCAATGGTGATCAGTCTCAAGAGGTTTTTTCGGCTCATGTCAGGGTTTGCACCAGAGCTGAATCTTATTCGGACGAATCGACCATTTAACCTTACCGCAAAGCCGGTCCAGACAGCCCGCTTTATCCGGCCCGCGCGGTCCGTCGCCGGGATATAGTCACATCAAGACAAGTTTTTGACCGGCCATGTTAGCCGCGTGATCGATGCGAAGCGTCGAAGCCAGAGGAGTAGGGTTGTGTTGCGTAAAACCATGATGGCTCTGTGCGCGCTTGTTCTGGTCGGCATGCTCTTGCCCGATGTCGCTTCGGCCCGCGGCGGCTTCGGCGGCGGAGGGTACCGGAGTGTCGGCTTCGCCCGTGGCGTTGGTTGGGGCGGACCAGGCTTTCGCGGCTACGGCTGGGGTTGGCGCGGTCCGGCGATCGGAATAGGCGTTGGCGTAGGTCTCGGCTGGGATCTGGGTCTCATCGGTCGCTACTACGGCAATCCATTGGACGATTCATATGATTATCCCTACGGATATGGCGAGTACGCCGAATATGGTCCCTGGGCCTACAGGAATTATTACGGCGGCTGCTATGTGGCCCGGCAGCGTGTGTGGACGTCTTACGGCTGGCGCTGGCGAAATGTGCGGGCCTGCGACTGAAGTCGCTCGATCATCGCAGCCGCAATGGCCGTGAGATAGACCGGCCGAACAATGCGCGTATGGCCTTACTCGGATATCCGTCGATCGGCTTGATCAGGCTTTAGCGCCGACTGGGTTCGCAGGATAGCCTGGCGCAACCTCACCACCTCGGCGTAACGCGCGCTCAGCGGTTTCCTGGTTGGCTGCCCAACATTGGTTCTTGCTCTTGTTGGTCTCCGACGTCTCACACCCTTGCTCCAGTCAATTAATTTTCTACGGCAATGAATCGTTGTTCGTGCGTTGCGCAGGGACCGTAGTTGTTTTTGGCGAAGCCACAACGAAACTCGCTCATTAAGCTTGATGTCTGCGCAATTCGTTCAATGCAGCCGCGACGATGAACCGCGGGTGAATAAAATATAACGAAAAATGAACGGAAGCGAGTGTGACAGATGCCGCGGCGATCGGGAACCCGGTACATCAGGTTTAATCATTTAATCGGCGAGGCTGCACTGCCGGCGGCGGCGCGCCATGGCCAATTCGCCAAAATCCGCTTGGCGTCGGCCTCAAGTATCTGTCTTTTGGCGCTCACCTCGTCCTTCACGATTTTGAGATCGTCGTCCAAATAAAAGAAATCCGAGCAACGAGAATTATAATCATTCGCAAGAACATTGAATGCCCTGACGTCGTCGGGGCCTTGGACATGCTGTTTGACCACGCGCAGCCGCTCTTCCTGGAAATGACAGTAACGAACATAATTCAGCGTAAAACGCTGGCCCTTGCCGACAGGAGGTATAATTTCCGGGTCGGATAATGTGGGCTGTATGGCGGGCGGATCAGATGCCGGGGCGGGGTGATGCACGCTGGCGGCGTTGAAAGTCTGATAGGCCGCAAAGATACAAAGGACCCCGACCAGGGCCGAGCCGATCCAAAGCGTTCGTCTTCCGAATCTTTCGGCGACCGGATTCTCCGCCGGCAACGCTGCGCGGTGTTGCCGTTCGATATGGTCGAGATCTTCGCCAAGCGTATCGAGGATGGCGGGGTCGGCCGAAACGCTTTCTCCGTGCCGGATCAACCCGGCGATCAATCTGGAGGCGGCCGTAGCAGACCCCGGATTGGCGCCGAGACCGAGCGCGAGGCTGCGGATCAACACCCACGGCCGCGCACTGAACTCGGACGAATTGGTCGCCTCGACCGCCTGACAAAATGTTTGCCATAGGCTGCGCGCCTGTTGGCTGGATTGTTCTCCAAACCCATCCTTCTCGAGAGCTGCGACCAACGCGCCGGAATCGACGTCGAGCCGTTCTGTCAATTCGCGAAGCGGCTTTACCTTGGCTTCGAATGACAAGTCCCGGAGCAGGTTCAGGGCCTCGTCGAACTGCTCGGTAACGCCGGGCACCAGGCTGAACACGCCCAGTGCGAGATCTATGACCCTGTGTGCAGCTTCATACTGGCCATGGGCGCTCAAATCGGCGAGCAGGTGACGAACGCGATCGATGGCGATCTCAAAATCCCGCTCTTCGCGGCCCTGATGGACGTCCAGCAATATCAGTGGCCCGGACAAGGACGTCCAGTGCCGCAACGTGTCGGTGAACTGTCCGATCAGGGAAGCGTCGTCCGGCCGCCGTTGCAGCGCCTCGCAGAAGCTTTCGATGTGCCCGCCTGCATTCGCTCGCAGTGCAGCCGTGGCGCCCCGATAGGTGTTCAGAAGGCCGGACAAGGCTTCGACGTGATGACGCTCGCCGGTTGCGAGAATGTACTGGGTGCATTCCAGCAGCGGTTCTGCGGCGTCTTGAACGGTATCGTATCCGGCGATAGCGGCCTCAGCGTGCATGGCGCAAAGCTCGTGCAGGCCCTGGCTGACACCAACCAAAGACGGCGTCGGGCAGCCCGCCCGATTTCTGAGTGCTTTCAGGGCCGTGTAGATCTCGCTAGCATCGAGCGAAACATGCGCGTCCGCGAGCGCGACGAGCAGGGCGCTTTCGGCAGGCCGGTGAGCGGCGAGATGAGCGATGAAGTTGGCTTTCGACAAAGGCGCGAGGCGGTCGGCAATCCGTAAAAGCTCGCGCTTGGAGGCGCTGCCCGATAGCGCGGCGTAAAAGCCTTCGACCTGCTCGGGCGTGCTGTCGATGGGATAAGTGAGTTCGCACCATAAGCGCCGCGTGGGTGCCAGGATGCTGTCGCGCGCATGGGCCAGGACTTCCTCGTCGGCTGCCCGCTGCTCACGCGCGCGAGCATAAGCAGTCTGAACCTGCGCGGTTGTTGCCGCGGGATCGGTACCGAGCAGGCGGAATGGCTGGACCAATGCATCGAACCGGAAGAACGGCCAATCGTTGGTCGAACTACCTTCCATTGTCCAGCCGTGCTCCGCGCCGGGCATCGTTTTCCACCCGCCCGCGATCTAACCCGTCAACCCTGCTGGCGATAGTCCAAATTGTGGGCGAAGCTGCCGTGTTCACCGGATACTGACAAAGGTTCCCCACACCGCCGCCAATGCTGCGCCGACCAGCAGATAGAATGGATTATCGCAAAACAGGCTGCCGTAGCGACACATCTCGACTCCGAGCGAGCCGATCTCGTGCTGGCCGGCAGCATAGAACAGTCCTGCCAAAATGACCAAAACCGCAGCGACGAAGTACATCAGGTGTCCTCCGCTTCATTCGATCGTCTTGCGTGGTGCATCCGCCAAAGGTACCGGCTCTTGCCGGCTGTCGCCCTTGAGCGGGCTTGTCCCTTCGATGATGTCGAAGTCGTCTCGAAGCTGCACGCCAATCTCTTGAACGCGCGAGCTCCACAACGCTCGATCTATTCCAGCACCGGCCTCGGGCCGGATCGTCAGCATCGCATTCCACGGGTTCGATCCGTAAACCGTGATGACAAAGCCCCGCTTCGGGTAGTTCGCGATCGTCCGCAATGCGGTCTCGATCATCGCCGCAATTTCGTCGCGTGTTCGACGTTGCTTTTTCCCGAAAGAGCCCGGCTTCGGGACCGGAGCAGGCTGCGCCTTGGCCGCTGCAGGGTTCTGCTCGTCGCTGATCGATAACGGGCTGTCGCCAACGGCATTGCTCTCCATCGCCGGCGGTGCGTCGTTCTGGCGTACAGGTTCGGCGAAATCAGAAGTTGCCTTCGGGGCGCTTACAGGCATTCCGGCGACTTGCCTGGCGAAATCAATCAGATTCCAAGTTGGCTCTTCATCGGTGGACATGCCACGTGCTCTCGATGTCGCTAAAGCATTGCTACAAATGGATCCAGCTTCCAGTCCGCAACCAGGGAGTCTTCGGCTCGGCCGAGCGAGGCCCTGAATGATTGTGAGTACCGGGTTGTTTGTTGGTGAGCCTGAAGCCTTAAAAATGCACTGTGTCTAATTAAATCCGAAACGAGGTGACGGCCGGGTATTCCTTGCCCCTGAGCAAAACGCGCAGTCGTAACAACGGCAATCCGAAAATCATGCTTCGCATCGTCGAAGCAAAAGCCGATGTCGCTAAATGACTTTAATAGCTTTGATACGGCAAGCCAATATCCCCGAATACTTCCTGCCAGTCGGCTTACAGACCCACGACGTCCCGGATAAGCGACACAGGAGTTGACGAGAACGATTCGATACAGAGTGCAACGTTCCCGGTCTGCGCCTTGCCGACCATCGCCGCCAATGCGGTTTTGTCCAGCGGATCGTCGTCCCAGTAAGCGATCGCCGGGCTTTCGGTGGTCAGCCGATGATTGGTGCGGTGAACCGGCGATTGCTCGGCAAAGCGCCCGTAGAGCAGATATTCGGAGAACGCGCGGGTCTTGCAGAGCGCGGTCGCCCACTGCGTTTTGGTGACGGCTTCGATCGTCCTCGTCATGTCGTGCAGCACCGACTTATCCCAAACGATCACATTGCCGATGTAGTCGTCGGCAGGGAAAGCCGTGGTCGTGCTACCCAGGAGCCGGTCGCAATTTCGGATCCATGTGGCATGCAGCGGTGCTTCGGGAAGAATGGCTTTGGGGTCGACATAGAGCGGGATCGAATCATTGCCGGCATAGGCGGCGACGTCGAAGGCGCGGAAAAACACGTTGTCCGAATCAATCATGCAATATCGCTGATAGGGTAGCTGCAGCACGCCGGAAATCTTCAGGAGTTGCTGGATGTGCCAACCGTGGAGCGGGCCCGAACGAAATGACCACCACGTTCTGCGTTTGCTGCGGGAAATAAACGGCGGCAAAAGCCTGAGCCAGCGCGGCAGGAATTGCGAACTCGGCAGCACGACGCGACGGCCACTGTCAAAACGGGCGAAGAACGCGATGTCGTCGTCGTTGACGATGATGTAGTGGCGTTCGTATCCCGTAACGAAGCGATCGACGCTGTCGCAGAGTAACGCGAGCCGGTCGATGTCGCCGCGATGGCTAGGTGTTACCAGTGCAACGGCCTTGATCACGTCGTTCCCCTGCTATGATCCGGACGATCGGTCCTGCGCACGATCCGGAGCAAGGGATAGATCATCCAGCAGCCGCTTCAACAACACTCGGCCGTTAAGCTAAATAGGGTGCAATCAGGTTAAATCCGGAACCTGGAACTATGTCCGGTGTTGTGTGGCGACCGTCAGGTTCTACCTGCGCGAGAAATTGGGTTCGTTCTGCCAAAAAAAACGTATAGGAATTAAATCTTTAATGCCTCGCCCCGGGGCGGCCTCACTTCCCTTCCGCAAGGATTGGATAGCGCGGGCATCCGCCGTGTAGCCGGCGCTGTTCGATCTGCTTCGAGGCGATGCGAAAGTCACAGATATCGCTGCTGTCGGGTGTAATCATTACGGTTCGGGTGGAGAGCGATGTTTTGAAGTACCAATGGACCAGCGCAATATTTAATCGGCTAAAAAGAAAGGCCGCGACGGCGGCCCTTCCAGGTCAAGCTTGACCGGTTAACTCAGACGAGACGAAGCACTGGCTTGCTGCTGTTGCGGCGGTAGGCCATGAAGCCGACGCCGAAGAAGCCCAGGATCATCATCGCCCAGGTCGACGGTTCAGGCACGGCCGCGACAGCATTGGTGATGGTGCCTGTGATGGGGTCGCGGGTGTTGAAGAGCCACAGATGAATGTCATCCAATGCCAGCGTGAGGGATCCGCCTGGGTAGCTCACTAACTCGCTGTTAGGATCCCAATCAATATTCACGACGCCATTAGCCAGGAAAATAAATCCCGACAAGTTAGCCTCGAAGGTAGTAGTCGCCGATCCCGGCGAAGTGAAGATCACCCTCAAATCAAATGAGGAATCCGGAACGACCAAAAGAAGGTTGGTTAGCGAGAGAGTTCCAAGCGTAATTGGAGAGGTATTGTCCGACATGGCAGGAGAAATACCGGAGAAGCTTAGTCCCCCCGCCTCGACGTTGGTTTGAAAACCACCAGAGCAAGATCCAAAACAGCCCTGCGTCGTATAAGTATATGTTACGGCCTTCGACGGGGTCGAAGCCAGCATCGCAATGGTGGCGACGGCACCCAAAATGTAGCCAAATTTCATGGAATCCCCTTCTGATGGTTCATTGAAAGAAACTTTCAATCTCGGTTTAATTTATCCGATCCGCCCAGTTAATTCTTTTCGAGATTTAATTGTGAGGCGTATGTGCAATGTTCATATGTGAAAAATTTTAGTCAGTCAATGACATGGTCGCAATTTTAAATATCAGAATTTTTTGACGTTCGCCAAATTTCAAACACAAGGCGACCTGGGCGGGAGGCCGCTGTTTCGATCATTCGGATCGCCCAACGCAGGCAAAATGCTGTAGGTTGGACGCGGAAGATCAACCAAGAATAAAATACAGCTTGGCTGCCGTTTTTAAGCCTAAAAGGCTATTACATTAACCTCTTCGGAAGATTTAAGCTGCGTTTTGGAAAATTTAATAAATTGCGGCTGATTTGCGACGACAGGGCAGCTCTGGCCAATACATTGGTGGCGATCCAACGTCCGGTAAGCGAGTCCGACTTTTTCGAGAGAAAGGGGGCTGGCTGGAGCGAGGCCATTGATCTGGCTGAGATCGACCATACCCTAGACTAGCTCATTGGACCACATAACTTTCGCCAGCGGAGAGCGGGCAGCCTGTCAGGGCGTTTCAAAAATCTTCCGATTAGCCCGCACGCCGGACGGCGCGAGCGCCGGATTTTGAACGTCGGTCAGTTTGAAGCCCTTGAAGAAGACGCTGTTCCGGATCGTATCCCCCAGCAGATGCGGCGGCGCGATGTCTTGCTTGCCCGTCAACACGACCCGCAGCCGCCATAACGACAATCCGGCGATCATGCCGAAATCGACCAGGGCGGCATAAAGCGGGCTGTGGTTCTTGATGAAATATCGCCGGCGGGCGTCGAATACGTATTGTGGAATGCGCTTGGGCTTTTGGCTGAGGCCGGTCGATTGTCCGACCAGGTGCACCACGCGGCTTGCCGGAACATACCAGGTCGGCCACCCGTTTTTCCGTGCATTGAAGCAGAAATCGATATCGTCGAAATAGGTGAAATAGCCTTCGTCCAGCAGGCCGATATCGTCGAACACCTGGCGCCGGACGATCATGCTGGCGCCGGCGACCCAGTCGGTTTCGCAGGCGTGATCGACCACGGGCGGGGCCACGGCCCATCGCGCCAGCAGGCGGCTGGCGATGCCCAGTCTGAGATCTCCTTCAAGCGCCCCGAGCGGTGACTGGAATCGGAAGGCCGATCGCTGCGGCGTGCCGTCGGGATCCTCGAGCCGGCTGCCGGCGATGCCCACTTTGGGGTTTTGGTCCATGTAGTCGACCAGGGCTTTCAGGGCGTTCGGCCGGACCACGGTGTCCGCGTTCAACAGCAGGACGTATTGCGGCGGATCGGCCGACTGCAGCGCGGGCCGGATCACCGCGTTGTTGCCGCCGGTGAAACCGAGGTTGACGGGAAGCGTGGTCAGCGAGCACCAGGAGGCCCAGCCATTGCTGTCGATCGCCTGCTGGAGCCGCTGCGCCGAATCGTCGCCCGTTCCGTTTTCGCAGACGGCGACATGGGTGCCGGGAACGCGCCCGATCTCCTCCACCAGCGAATGCAGGCAGTCGATCGCCAGATGGGCGACGCGGTAGTTAACGATGACGACGAGCAGCTTCACTCGATCATTCCATGCGGGTTAATCGGCAGGACGCGGCAGCGGAAACCGTCCCGGAGAACCGCCCAAGTGATACGGCATTACCCGCGCCCGATCCAGCCTTGCCGGCGCAAAACGGCCGGTGGATGCGGATAGGTTTAACGCGGCGAATGCTGCGAGGTCCCGGCGTCCGGGCCGGCGGCGATCATCGGTACTAGAATTCAAACAGGTCCTGGCCCCGCCGGGCGAGGACGTGAAGCTCGGCGAGCGTGCCGCGGCTGGCGTTGCAATGGCCGCACCACACGATCGCGGTCGCTTCGGATCTGGCCGGATCGAGCCCCTTGATCGACAGGCTTCCGCATTCGCTGCAGACCGCCATGAATCCCGTAGCTTCTGCGACAGGCCGCTGTATCGAGTTCATCCGCATCGCCCCGTTTATCCGGCGATACTAGGCATTCAACCGCTAAATTGTCGTCAGGCGCGGGCTGCGCAATTGATCGAGTATGTTAGCTGACGCTAACCACGCGCGGCTGTTCGCGATCGCCGGGCGGTGCGGTCTTCCACCTCATCCGATTGGATCGGCAAGGTCCGTCGCGACAATTTGGCGCCGGGCCGTGGCGGCGCCGTGCGGCTAATGTCGCGGCGAAACGCCTTGGCAACCTTAAGGAAATGCGAATGACGGATCGGCGCCGCGCGCCGGCGCTGATTCTGTTTGGTTTTTTTGTTTTATGAATGAGTTCTATCGACCGTGTTACTGCATATTGACCGTCTTGTGAACGGTTCCACCTCGTCAACTCTTTGGAGAGAAGTGCTCCGCAGTATCGATCGCGCAATCCACCGAAACCAATTCGGGGTGATCCGATGATGATGATCATAACAAAAGCGCGGCAGTTGCGCAGGCGGCCGATAAAGCGGCATCGCGAGCGAAGCGATGCGGGCTACACGCTGCTCGAGCTGCTGGTGGTGATGGGAATCCTCGCGTTGCTGACGGCTGTCGCTACGCCGCAGTTGATGGGCTATTTCGGCAAGGCGAAGGTACAGTCGGTTCAGTTGCAGATCGAGAACATCGGCACCGCGCTGGAGATGTACTATATGGAGAACGGCGCCTATCCGAGCGCGAGCACCGGACTGAAAGCCCTGGTCGAGGCGCCGCCCGAAGCGCCGCGCTGGAACGGGCCGTATCTGAAGAAGGCGAAAAACCTGCTCGATCCCTGGGGGCGCCCGTACCAGTACAGATATCCGGCCGCCAATGGCGAATACGAGGTCTACTCGCTCGGACCCGACGGCAAGGCCAAGGCGATGTCCGCAAGAGCCTCGTCTTCGTTTCAAGGGGGCTGACCAACGCCTGGGGTTACCGATCCTGATCGGCATTGTATAAGGTGGCGCACTCGCCACCTGTTCAATCCCGCTCCACTACACCAACATGAAGACCAAGCTTCTCAAACGCACATGGGGCCTGAATCGATGACGCGTAAAATGGACCGTAGAACATTCCTGCAGGGCACCAGCGTTGCCGCGCTGTCGACCATGCTGCCCGCTGCCGCCGAGGCTGTGCCGGCAAAGAAGGTGGCGATCGTTCCGTCCAAGACGACAACGACCCCTCCGCCTCCGCTGACGGGAACACCAGGATTCAACGGCGGCCGATCGCAGGTGAACTTGAACTTTCTGCAGACAGGTGGCGATTATCCGTTCTTGAACGTCCTGAAGACAGCCCAAAACTGGGGCCTTGCTGACAATAGCGGCTGGCCGGATCCGGATACGCTGGATAGCGACGGCTACCCGACCAAGATCGTACACGGCGGAGTTTACACGGTATGCTTTGTGCCGTCGCAGGCCGGGCGTCCGGGAAATTACGTCATCACCTGGAACGGCAACGGCACCGTCTTTGTCGGAATGGCCCACACGACTGTAAGCGGTAGTAAGACGAGCACGAACGGTAGCGGACGATACGTGTTCTCAACGACTGAAACGCGGTTCGTGATCGGCATTTCGGCCATCGGTAACCCGCGCATCAGCAATCTGCAGGTGTTCCACGTCAATGACGAGGCAGCGCTGAACACTGGAGAGGTTTTCGGAGCGAAGTTCAAGCAGCGCCTGATCGAAGCCAGGTTCGGCGTCATTCGCTTCCTCAATTGGCAGCGTGGAAATACCACCAACGTCACAACGTGGGCGACACGAAAGCCCGTTTCCTATGTCTTTTATTCAGGAAAGGAATTTCGTCCCAGTCTATATGCTGGGCTGACGACCAATGTCGGCGCCGCCTATTCGGCCCAGCTTCCGGGCTTCCAGCTGGTAGACAAGGCCACGGTCATCGTCAAATTCAATGCCAGCAACAGCGGCGCTTGCACGTTGAACGTCAATGGAACGGGCGCCATCAACATTTTGAGCGAGTATTCCAGCCCAATTTCTTCGGCAAACTATTTTTACGTCGTCGGTGGCACTTGGCAAAGCATCGCGACACTGGTTTATGACGCGACACTGAATGCCTGGATCAAACAAGGCGGCGACACTGCGGTCGGAAGCTCGGGCATAGACAGCGGCTGTCCGCCGGAACTGATGGTGCGATTGTGCGCGGAAGTTGGCGCACATCCCCATTTCGTCACGCCGGCGTTGGCGATCGATCCGGCTACGGACTATATGCCGAGCCTTGCCGCCTATTGCCGTGACAACGCTCCGCCCTGGATGATTCCTCGCTTCGAAGGCCCGAATGAGCTATGGAATTATGGAGCGGGATTCTATTACACCGCATACGCAGCCAACAAAGCAACGGCATACGGATGGGGCGCGGACTTTCACAATTGGTACGGCAAGGCGATGTCCGTGCTGGGTCAGGCTGTGAGTTCCGTCTACTCAGGAGATCGAACGAAGTATCAGGTCTTGTGCGGAGTCCAGACCGCCGCAGGCGAAAGCGCTGCAGGGACAGCATCAGGTAATGCGAGATTGACGTCCGCAAAGTATGTCGCCCAAGCTGCGGCGGCACAGTCGCCCTATACCAAGAGCCCGGCCTCGAACTGGGTGACTCACGTCTGCTGCGCTCAATATTATACGCCGTCCGAGTACAACACTCCCCAAGAGGCGACGGCCGCAGCCGCCTACGCGGCCGCGGCCGGCAATCCAAGCTTGCAGCTATCGATAGCTACCGCCTACGCAAACACCGCCAACAGCGGCTCTGGTCCTTTTACAATCTCCAAATGCGCAAATTTCTACGCGAACTGGAAGGCATGGGCGCGGCGCTTTGGTATACAGCGAGTGTGCGGCTATGAAGGCGGGTATTCACCCGACTATACTGGAGGTGGAAAATCACAGGTCGACATTTTGCGAGCTGCATCGAAGCAGACTCCTGTGTTGAGCGGATTAACGACGCTCAACTACAACAACTTTGTTGGCCTATCTGGCGACGGCTTCGTTGCCGAATTTCCGTCGTGCTTTCAGCTTTCGGGGCCTTTTCCTAACAGCAGCGCTTGGTCAGTTCTGGAAGATCTGTATCAGACACCAAATCCGCCCCAATGGAACGCAATCGTAGCCTTCAATCACTAGATCAGATCGCTGGTACGGTTTTGTTGTCGGCGGATACCTTTATAGTGCAGCGAGCGTTCAGGGTCGAGACGAGAAACAACCACTCCGGTTGTGCGCACCCTTACGTTTCTCATCGAAAGGAAAGGTTTCTCAATAAACCTGAAACTGAGCTCGGAAACAATAAATACGACCCCTGCATACGCGACAAATGTAGCTAGGATGTGATTTTCGGCGAAAGGGCCCAAGAGCCACTTCAGCCCGATCAACACGGGAACATGGTAAACATATATCCCGTAGGATATTACGCCGGTTCGGCTGAGAATGCTGTTCCGAAGAAATCCGACCGCAGGCAATCTTTGGATGGCGCAAATAACCGCCGCGGCCGAAAGCAAATTGAGCAACGAGTAGGCCCAAATAAATCCATTGTCCGCAAGCAGGTACATTTGGTATCCGAGGCTCGCCTTGAAAGCCGCCTTATAGGCAAAATGCTGATGCAAAATTACCGCTGCCCCTAATAGAGCGGTCAGCACTCCAACTGCCACGATCAGACGGCGTGGATACTGGAATTTCTGCAGGTTCCATGCGGAAATTGCCGCTCCAAACGCGAATGCATCAAATTGCGTGAACGGCAAAACATAGACGGCCCGGCCGGCAAAATCGTCATCGTAACCCAGGTAGCGAATGGTGAAATATACGATAGCTCGCGCGATCGGGCTGAGAATGATGATAGCCAAAATGATGCGCTTGAGCGATGCTAAGGAACAAAAATACACCGCGAGCGGCCAAAGCAGATAGAATTGCTCTTCGATGGCAAGCGACCATAGATGGGTAAAGGTTGGGCCAACGTCCGAAATCCGCAGTCGCCCGAAGTTTGTCGTATAAGTTACCAGAAACGGCCAATCTATTTCGAGCGACTTTGGCTCGTTGGTAGCCGTAAACAGCACGGACATGATAACCAGATAATAGAAATAGAGTGGAAAAATCCGCAGTGACCGCCTCCAGTAGAAGCGCCCAAGATAGGCCGCTAATGGCTTTTCCCTTTCAGTCAGGAGGATGTCCGAGATCAGGTATCCCGACAATACAAAGAAGAGCTGGACACCGACCCAGCCCGGCGGAAACAAACCGAAATGAAACAAAACCACCAGCGCTATGGCGATTCCCCGTAGCCCGTCGAGTTCCACTAACCGAGTGTTCATATAACTTGCAACTTTGGAATCGTAGGATTTGTGGCGGTATAATAAAACAATTTGGGTTAATTTCTGGACTGGCGATCCTAACCGATTGTTTCATCCTGTCGCATCAATAGGAATATATCAAGATGGACGGGTCGGAGTCCGCAAACTGGTTTGCATACATTGCCCTCTTGGCGTGGCCGCTGATCGCCATCCTTTTGTATCGGACCCGGCCACCTTCTCAAGCTGCCGCATGGACAATTCTAGGTGCGCTGTTGTTGCTGCCATCGCAACTCGCCATCAAGATACCGATGATTCCGGCCCTTGATAAGACGTCCGTCGCGGCCCTCTCTGCGGTCGCCGGATACTTCCTGTTCGTGCCGCGCCTTAAGCGTTTTTCCCCCGGATTTGGGCTTGCCGAGATTCTTGCTGCTGCTTACATCGTCGGTCCGGTCGTCACCTCCGTGCTGAACAACGACTTCATCGTTGTTGGCGGCCGGGTATTGCCTGGCGTCGGATGGTACGACGGCATTTCAGCGCTGCTCAGCCAGACGATATTGTTTATTCCGTTCTTTGTCGGGCGCCGCTTTCTGCACGGGGCGGACGATATAGAGACCATCCTGCGCGTTCTTGTCCTGGCTGCACTGCTTTATTCTCTGCCCATGTTGTTCGAGGTCCGCTTCAGTCCGCAATTGTCGAACTGGATCTACGGATATTTTCCCTCGGCATTTATTGGTGAAAGTCGTTACGAGGGATTTCGGCCGGTTGTGTTTATGAACAACGGTCTGACGTCAGCCTTCTTCATGTCGACGTCCTTCCTGGCGGCGGTCGTATTGTGGCGCGTCAACAGCCGCTTCAGTAGGCTGCCAGCGGGAGGAGTCGTGGCCTATCTCGGCGCTATTCTGATCCTGTGCAAATCATCCGGATCACTGATATATGGAATCGTATTCGGCCCCCTCATTCGTTGGACCAAGCCAACCACGCAGGTCCGGGTGGCGGTTCTTCTTGCCGGCATCGCGATACTGTATCCGGTTCTTCGGATGGCCGATTATTTCCCCACGGATCGGTTGGTCAGCGTCGCCGCGACGTTCAATCAAGAGCGGGCGAACTCGCTAAAGTTCCGCTTCGATCAGGAGCAACAGCTTCTCGCAAGAGCCTCGGAACGTTTCTTCTTTGGTTGGGGGCGGTATGGTCGTAACCGTGTCTATGAAGAGGGATCCGGAAGAGATACCAGTACCACCGACGGCTTGTGGATTTTGACGCTCGGAACGTTTGGGTTTGTGGGGTTTCTTGCACAATTCGGCCTGCTCACTCTTCCCGTCTTTCGCGTTGGCGCTGCAATTAAACGCGTCCAATCGGCGCGCGAAAGAATATTTCTGGCAGGGCTCACGGGGGTCGTGGCACTAACGGTTATCGAACAGTTGCCAAATGCATCAGTCACGCCATGGAGTTGGCTGCTGGCCGGCGCCCTGTTGGGAAGGATAGAAAGCGTTCGGTCGAGGCATCTTCGTTTAAGAGATTCAATTCGGTCAAGAGATTCAAGAATAACAGGAGAGGCCATCACCCATGCAGGCTAGCTGGAATCAAGTAGCCGCCTTGCGCAGGCCGGTTTGCTTCAAGTCACGCGCATCATTCTGTTTCGGCCCTATCTGGTACTGTCGGCATGTCAACTCTTAGCCAACTCACGCTAAAGCAGAGGGTTTTCAGTGCGGGTGCATGGAGCTTGGTAGGCTATGCGCTAAGCTTTGCGATCCGTCTGGGAAGCAACTTGTTCATGACGCGACAACTGCTTCCGGAAATGTTTGGGGTTATGGCTATAGCTGGCATGATCCTCACTGGTCTCGCGATGTTTTCCGACGTTGGGCTGAAACCAAGCATTGTGCAGAACGCACGAGGCAGCGAGCCGGCCTTCTTGAACACGGCCTGGGTCATTCAAATCTTGCGAGGCGGGGTACTTTGCGGCTTTGCTGTCGGTCTAAGCCTCCTAGCGCTTCTGGCCTCTCGTTTGGATATGTTGCCCAGCGGAAGTGTCTACGATGCCCCTAGTCTTCCCTACGTCATCGCCGCGTTATCGGTTGCGACAATTATCGGGGGGCTTGAATCAACAAAAATGATTGAAGCAAGCCGTAATCTTTCGCTTGCGAGAGTCACGGGCGTCGAAACTGCGGCGCAGATTTTCGGCCTGCTCGTCATGGTCGCGTGGGTATTAGCCGATCCGTCGATTTGGGCCTTGGTTGCGGGTAGCATCGCCTCGTCTGTTGCAAGAACTCTTCTCAGTCACGTTTGGCTTCCAGGCACAGCAAACCGTTGGCAATGGGATCGCGATGCATTCTTTGAAATTCTTCACTTCGGAAAATGGATATTTTTGTCTACGGTGTTGTATTTTTTTGTCAGCAACGGCGATCGGATGCTTCTGGGTGGCTTGATCGACGCGAACTCTCTAGGAATCTACGCCATTGCGTTTCTTATCTTCAGCTCAGTTGACCAAGTCTTGACTAAGATTATTGTTGATGTGTCTTTTCCTGCTTTGAGCGAGGTCATACGCGACCGTTCTGCAGAGGCGCCCCAAGCATACTATCGCTTCCACGCTATCATCGCTTCTTTCAGTTATTTTTGCTGTGGAGTATTGATGGTGTCCGGTCAAACCGTAATCGATCTATTGTACGATAAAAGATACCATCAGGCTGGATGGATTCTCCAAATACTGGCGGTTGCACTGCTAACCCTTCCTTTCCGCGTAGCGACCCAATGCTTCCTCGCCTTCGGACTTTCGAGACTTTATTCGCACCTTCACACAATTCGACTGGTTTCTCTGTTTGTTGCTCTGCCGTTGGGATTCTACTTTGCGGGTCTTGCGGGTGCTGTTTGGGGCATCGTTTTTTCATATTTCTCAAGCCTCCCATTAGTCATGTTTTATTCGGCTCGGCTCGGATTATTCGATCCAAGAAAAGAACTTATCGCGCTGTCTCTTCTTATCGTCGGATTGATTTCCGGAGAGGCGTTCAATATGGCTTTTGCGTTTATCAGACATGCTTGATGCTTGTTCGACGCGGATCGAGTTTGCACGCTTGAGGGCTCGTGAAATTCAGCTAAAAGTGCCGCTTATCTGCCAACAAGGCAGAGTCCTCTCGGATGAACAGAATATCGATTTGGTTCAAAGCTTGATCTAGCGGACGACGATGAGTTTCCAAAAGATCGTAAGTGACAAACCCAATAGACTTCATATGCGCGAGCACTTCGTGCAGGAGAGGAGCGCCTTCGTTGATCTCGATGATCGCGACTTCGAGCAGGATCGCGTCAATACTGCGCAAGATGGATATCGATCCCTTGAGGACTTCAAGCTCATAGCCCTGCGTATCGATTTTAAGAAATGCCGGTCCCTCTATCTCTCCAACAACCGAATCGAGCCTGCGTAGGCTTCGGTGCTCAACAACCCTCTGGAGCGGGCTTCGTTCGTTTAGCACGGACGATCCTGATTCCATTACGTTGTATGGGACAACGACATTGTCCTCCGCTCCCAATAACTCGCAAAAAACAGACGCATTGAGGTCGCTGGCGACGACGCCTAGGCGGCTCTGCTTGGCAAGATTCGGCTCGACCATTAATATGCGGCTGTCGGGCCAGGTCCTTCGGGCCATCCTGCTCCAGTCGCCCTCGAACGCGCCTACGTCGATAACTGTTTTAGGCGAGAACCGTTTGGCCATGGCGACCAATCCGTACTCCATACTCGGAGCGAAGTTGAATTCGTAAGCAAAGCGATCGAATTCAGGCTTGGCCAAGTGGAATGAAAGATGAAGGAGCGAGTTTTTAACTCGCCCGGGTAACGTGCTGCGCAATATGTCAACGATAGCTGTTTTAAACTTGTTCATAGGTATGCAATTGTCGAGGAAGAGTGGCCGGCCCCGCCGGATATCAAAACTAAGTCTAGTTGGCTTTGTCAGCAATTTCCACAATAGACTATAGTAAATTGCGGACTTGCTAGTTCGTTTTCCGATGAAGCGTTAGTGGGATTTACACATTTTTCGGTGCTCCATGACTGTCTTGTATGATATTCGCTCGTTATAAGGTAACCAGACCTGCGAGGTGAACTGGTGCCAGTAAGTTCGCTGGAACGAAACTGAGGTCAAACCAGCTCCTCATCATCTGTGGTTTTTCCATCAGGGGCTACATGCGCATTACCTTCATTCTTCCATTTGCCTCAATGGGTGGGGGTACAAGGGTTATTGCTGTCTATGCCCAGGAACTGACAACGCGAGGTCACGACGTCCGGTTGATTTCTCTTCCGCTGCCGGCAAGATCTTTCGCTGAAAAGTTAAAATCCTTACTTAAGGGAAATGGCTGGTCTCGACAGTGGTCTCGTTCATCGCACCTCGACAAGCTGAAGCTGAATCATCAAGTTCTTGATATCAGGCGTCCCATAACCGACGCTGATGTTCCCGATGCGGATGTTGTTATTGCGACTTGGTGGGAAACGGCCGAATGGGTGAATAGATTGAGCCCCAAAAAGGGGGCCAAGGTTTATTTCATTCAGCATCATGAGGTGTTTCCTTATTTGCCAGAGCGCAGCCGTGAAACGTATCGACTACCGCTGCACAAGGTGGTCATAGCGCAATGGCTTAAGCAGATCATGATCGACGAATATGCAGATAATGTCGTCGACGTAGTTCCAAACAGCGTGGATCAGTCGCAGTTTTTTGCGCCGATGAGGGGAAAGCAGAATCGCCCCACTGTCGGATTGCTGTACTCAACTACTCCGTTCAAAGGCATGGATTTATCGCTAGAGGCCTTGCGGATCCTCGGTCATAAGTTTGCCGATTTGCGAATTGTCTGCTTCGGCAGCGAGCGTATCCGTCGGGGCTTTGAGCTTCCCAACGGGGCGGAATTTCATTTCGATCCGCCGCAGAGCCACATACGGGATCTATATGCCAAATGCGATGTATGGCTCACCGCTAGCAGCACGGAGGGGTTTAATCTCCCAGCGATGGAGGCCATGGCTTGCAGGACTCCAGTTGTTTCAACCCGTACCGGATGGCCGGCCGAGGCCGTAAGATCCGGATGGAACGGGATGCTCGTGGATGTTGGTGCCGACAAAGATCAAGTTGCTCAGGCTGTTCAGTGGGTTCTCATCCAGCCGGAGGAGGAGTGGATGCGTTTATCATCGAATGCATTCCAAACTGTGGCGCAAAGCTCCTGGAAAGCTAGCGCTAGCTTGTTCGAAGAGGCGTTAAAAAATGCCCGAAGGAGAGCAGCCCGCGGCGAAATCGCCGGTAGCTGAGTGGAGTTTCTAAATACCACGCAACGAGGCTTTCATCAGATCCGAACGGTGTTGAAACACGCCCTCTGCATCGTACAATTCTCCATCAAGTCGGGCATTTCTGGTAATCTCAATCCTCCGCTCGCAGAATTTGCGAATTGAGCCAGGCAGCAATTCCGGCCGTCTGAAGGGAGATAGTATACCTCCGCCATGTTTCTTTATCAAATCCCGCGGGTAGGGAGTTTCGTATCCAACCAAAGGAAGGCCGCAGATCAGGGCTTCAACCAGGCAACGAGGCGATTCCTGCGTCTGGTGGCAAAACATGAAAAGATCAAAAGAGCGCAATCGCTCGATCAGTGCGAGGTGACTGGTCGCGCCCGGAAACTCGACACGGTCTGCCAAATTCTTGGTAACTACGCGGCCTCGGGCGTTATCGATCTCCGGGCCGTCGCCGAACCAAACTGCACTGAAGTCGATATTCTCCTTTGCGGCGCATGAAAGGGCGTCAATCCAGTCAAAAACTCCTTTGTCGCGATCGACGCGGCCGGCATAAGCAATCCTGACCGGCCCTCTGTGCTCCAATCTGGCGGCAATTTCCGTATCCGTAATCTGATGTTCTCGTCCCAGGTGAATATTGTGTACCAACTGAGGATTGGAGCTATACGGGCAATAGGCCTCGTAGCACTCCATGCCGTGGAAAAGTCCGAGCGTGCTCATTCTGATGATCCGTCGCTCGTAGATCTTCATCAAGGCCGCAACGGCCACGTAATAGACTTTCTTCAGTCCGCTCTTCGACTTTGCCTGAAAGGCAGCGATCTGGGATTCCACGCGATCTGTCCAAACCGCGAAAGGTCTGTCATTCCGGAAAGCCATAATGGCACTCGCAGAACCCCAGTCCCCAAACAAGCCGCCAATGGCGAAATGCAGAAAATCGGCTTCCGCAATGATCTTCCTTAGAATCGGTGCCGTCTTGTAGAGAGCCGCTGCAAATCGCAGAGGCGTATAGGCAACCGGCAGCGCCACAAAAGTTACTCTATTATCTACGATGGGCAGATAACCAACCGGGGGCGCACCGTCAGACGTAGGGCACGCCAGCGTCAATACGTCGAAATTATCGAGCCACAATCGTAGACCATTGCGAGCTTGAGCGTCGACGAAAATTTGATTTTCGGACCTGTAAGCCAGGAGCGGCAGTACCAACAATAACTTTTGGGGCGACATCTCAACCGGCATGCGATTCTGGTTTCCGCGGCACCAGCCTGTCCTCGATTTCCTGAAGCAGGCCGATAAAGATCACGACAAGCAATGCGACCGCGCTGAAGACTCCAAACGCTAACCATTGAACGGCTCTCTTGATGAAAAGCATTTAAGGGTTCCTATATAGGCAGCCTTTTCGTCTGCGGCTGACGTAAAACGTGAAATCATCCGAGTTGAGATCTAGAATAAGTCCGCTCAGCACGGGCGAGCAGGTAATAGTTAGCACTGTTACTTTGTAGCCTCCACTATCAGGCTGGTCGCCCATTTGAACGGAGGCGGCGGCATCCCGTACCGAGTTTCTTGGTTGGCCAGCTCTGGAAACTTGGACCTGGTTATCTGCGGCTCAGCAAGATCGGCTTTGGAAAATCCAGCGTTGATCAGTAGAGCCTTAAGAGAGTCAAAGTCCCAAAGATATTGGTGGCCCCAACTGCGAAACATTGCGTTGATCCAGATGTCTTTGGTCAGCACCTTGTCATCCAGCCATATCGTGGAGATCTGTTCGACGGTGCACGCGTCGCTGATGTCTAAGAAAATGCGGCATACCTCCGTCAGGTCGGGCGTTGTGAGGCGGAGCACGCCGTCTTTCTGCAGAATTCGGAAGGCTTCATTTAGAAACGGCGCGACCGTTTCTTTCGGAATGTGCTCGACAACCTCTGACCCGTAGATCGCGTGAAAGCTTTCATCCGGAAAAGGCAATCGGTCCGTGATGTCCATGCCGATATCGATGCCTGGCGTTCCTGGCAGATCGGAATTTAGCCAGCCAGGCCTGTTGTGCTCGCCGCTTCCGATTTGAAGACCTTTGAATCCGGGCGCCGCCAGGTATTCTTGGATCACGGATTTTCTGGAGTTCACGGCGCGCAGGTCGATCGCCAGCTTCTTGACTTGCTTTACAGGCTGATAAGCCCAGCGCGCCATCCGATATGCAGTGTGGTTCATGGTCGCTAAAGCCTATCCAGTCATTCACTTGGGTTGAACGGTGATGGTTTCTTGCGACGTGGATCATCTAATCTCAAGCAAAGAAGATGACTCAGAAGAAATCCGCAGTCCAGTCCGATTTGCCGTTGGATGAGCTAAAGGGAACAGCTCATGCCGCTGGCTTCGTTTCTTCCCTAAGCGATGACTGAGCGGGATGAGCCCCGCTCCTTAGCCGCAACGGCGTTTCGACAAAATAGTATGAAATGGCAGCACACAGCAGAGACAAGGCTGCAACTAGGAGGCCGAGTATCACCGGATCTCCCGCGGGAAATTCGGTCTTCACGAAGACCAGGACTGGAAAGTGCCAAAGATAGAGCGAGTAGCTGAGTTTGCCGATCCAGATCGCGACCGGATTCTGCAGCGCGTGTTTGACCAGACTATCGGCCGAGATTGCATAGTAGAAAAGCGGGATGAACGCGATCCCTTGAAGCGAATAGCGCACGGTCTCCCTGAACACCGGGTTTCGGATGACGAGACTTGCAAGCAACAGCGCAATGCCCGCGATCAGAGCGTAACGGCTGGTAAGCCAATCCAACTGCAGCTTTAGCCGAATCCCTATCGAGAGAAGTGCTCCGTATACAATCGAATCGATGCGGGTGTCAGTTCCGGTATAGGTTCGCAAATCATGGGCGCCCCCGGCAACCAGGATCGTTCGCCAGACAAGGACCAAGACACAAACAACGATCAGCGAGACAAAAAGCTTCTCTCGAAACCTCCAGGCCAGGGCGATTACCAGCGGGAACACCAGATAGAAGTGTTCTTCGATGGCAAGAGACCAAAGCGGGCCCAGCGGTATCGGCATCGCTCCTTGCATGATCTGGTAGTAGTTCATGAAGTAAAATACGGCCGCGAGGGTCTCCTTGATCGACGTGACGCCGAAGACCACGAAATACGTAAGAGATACCACCGCGACCATCGTCAGCAGCGCGGGCGCGAGCCGCATGAAGCGGCGGACATAGAAATATTTGATATCGATTGCGCCGCTTGTTTCGTATTCGTCGATCAAGAGGCCCGTAATGAGATAGCCGCTTATGAAAAAGAAAAGTGTTACGCCCAAGCCGCCGGGAATAATTACGTCCATGACCAGGTGAGAAGTCACGACAATAAGAATAGCTATGGCGCGCATGCCATCGATGGCAGGAATGTACTTTGCGCTCTTCGCGCCGACAGCCGAAGACGCACTCATTGATACGCTGCCATCGTGTCGGCGAACCGGTCATACATATGGACGACGGGGATCACGCTCTTGTCCACCGCCCGCTTGATCAGGCCATCCTCGGTGATCGTGCGGGCATGGACATTCTCGTCCGCGAGCGTTCCGATGGTTTCGAGGTTCGGCACGATCCGATAAGGCGCCTCGATCAGTTCGTTCTGCAGCATGTAATTGAAGACCGCCTGTTCAATTCGTCCAAACGGGAAGCGCAGGATATATTCGCAGAGCTGCCCGACGAGCGGCAGAACGTGCTGATTCGGGCCCAGGATCGTTCCGATGCAGACGGCGGATTTGCCGAGCACCTTCTTGAGTTCAGCCTCGCCCCACGCTTCGCGGTACCATTTGGTGTCCCAGTTGGCGTCGCCGAAGATCACGTCCTGGTCGAACAGCGAGACGGCGTCGCCGGGCGCTGAAAAAAACGGCGCCTGAAACACGACGTCCTTCACGTCCGCGAGCAAAACCTGGCCGTACTGGCGGTTGAGCGTCAGGAAGCGATGATAGCCGAACCAGCGCGCGAAATGCGGATGATGCCAGGTCTCGAGAAGCGTTCGATAGCTGGCGGAAATTTCCGGCGCCATGTTTGCCAGCGTCGGAACTCCGTTCATCGCGCGCAGCGAATTCAGGATGGCTCGATTGAGGATCTTGGAAGGCCGCCCGGTCTGCTTGCTGTAGTTGTTCGGGGTTTCGAAGAAAGTGACGCCGATCCCATTCAGCTCGAGAAAATACGGCTGGTATTTGTTGGTGATGATGACGACATCGCACTCCGCCACGCCGTAAACGCGGCGCGCGGAGGTGCAGAACACCCGGACCGATTTTTCGTCGATGTTGGTGGCAAAGCCCATCACGAGATTCTTCATCGTGCGTCTTTTAGCCCCTGCTACGCCAATTGCCTGAGCATGACGCTAATCTCGTTAACGTATCGGTCCATTTTATAGCGGTTTTGCGCGGTCAGTAAAGCAGCGCCGGCAAGCTTGCGCGCATGCTCCGGATCAGACAGCACAAGCCGAATGGCGGACGCCATCTCGTCGGGGCTGTCCGGGTTGATGGTGACGATTGAATCGTCAAGGTATGACCGGAGCCCCGTCGTCTTCGTCGCAATGACCGGCCGTCCACATGAGGATCCTTCCATCAGCGATTGAACGCCGGCCGCGTATTTGTTCTCACGGCAACTGACGACGACGGCGTCGGCATCGCGGTAGAGTTGCACCAATTCAGGCCATTCATAGAACCGCCGTTCCATGTTGGCAGGCAGGGAATCGGGAAAGGCGCTGTTGGCCTTGGCATCGGTGGAGAAGCCGCTGATACGCACATCCACGTCCAGGTTCGATGTCGCCAAAGCCAAGGTCCTGTAATCGCGCTGTTCCAGCCCGACGCTCGCGATCACAGGCCGCCTCTTCGTGGAGGATGCCGGACCGGGCGTAAAAAACTGGTCGTCAGTGTGGTCGTAGATGAACCGCACCCGGTCTTCAGGCAGGTTCAGATAGCTTTGCAGAAATTCCTGCTGGTGCCTGGAGCATACGATGAACAGGTCGACCGACTTCTGCATGCGCCACAGCCGCATCGCGGCCTTTGTCCTGGGACGGTCGACGTTGTGAATGAATATCGCGATCTTCGGGCGCCGGGAGATTCCCGCATATTGAGCCGCCAGGTGGAATCCTCCGGCCTCGCTCGTACAGAAAATGACGTCCTGCGGCGCGGCGCGCTCCTTAACCCCGGCAGCGAGTGACCACAGTTCGTCGGTCGGCAATATTCGGCCGCGCAAGGGGTAGGGGGTCGCCCCGTCCGGCTCATGAACCGTCGCCTGCAGATCGTTGGCGAGCAATGCGATGGAATGACGAGGCGACAGCTTCTGCGCGGCCAACTCCATCTGCTTGATGATGTCGGCCTTGCGAGGCAGCACGATCCGGAAGGCCATGATGCTTACTCCGGGCGGCTATTGTCCGGGTCCGCGGCGGTTGCGGCGACGGGCAGCTCTACGGATGACATGACCTATGACCTCGCTTGTGGAAACAATTTGAGCCCTGTCGCAAAACCATTCGCCGCGAACTGCCTCGACCGCTCTCGCCACGGTGCTTCGATGAAGCGGTATGTCGCGATCGATATCGCAACCACGAGACCGTAAAGCCCGATCACAGCCAGATCAGACCACCCAGCTTCCCAGCCGGGGGCGTTATACAGGCCAAACGGACGATGGGGGTCGGCGACGACCGGTAGCGTGACATGCCTGGAGAGGAATTGGACGACATTGATGTATCTTCCAAGTATGAATTCATGCGTGAGGTAGATCGAGTACGAAAGCCTGCCAATCAATTCCAACGGACGGGTCTCGAGCAGTCTGCCAACGAAGCCTCCGCCGGCCGCAAAAACCAGCACCACGATCGAAAAAATCAATGGGCAAAGTATCGATGCAGGCCCGGCGCGCGACACCAGGAAAAGGGCCACGCCGCAAGCGGCACATTCGACGGCCGTCATGGCAATCCGGCCACGCGGCTTGAGCGCGCTGACGAATCCCGTGGCCCAGACCTGATAGGACAACACGCTGAACGAAAAGCTGAGCGCGCATCGCGCGAACCCTCCTGCTCCCTGCTCGACTTTCAAGTACCGATCGGTACTGATCAGGATGATGGGAATGGCTATCGCCGAGATCGCTGCAAAGGCGGTTACGTAGCGCCCCCTGGTGATCCTGCAGAGGACGGCAAAAAGGATATAGACCCAGAACTCAGCCGAAATGCTCCATCCCGGGGCATTCCATGAATCCGAAACCCCCGCCTCGTATGGCAGCCATATCTGCAACATGAACAAGGTTTCGAAGAACGGCTTGATCTCGTAGCTCTGTCCGGATTTGACCGCGAAGGCGTATTTCAGAGCAGCCAGTACCAGAAAGGCCAGCAACATCGATACGTATAACGGATAGAGACGCCCGAGCCGAAGAAACATGAATTTTGCAATCGGGTATCCCGATGCCAGCTTGTCGCGATAATTTGCGGCGATGACGAATCCGCTCAGAACAAAAAAGAAATCCACGAACAGGAAGCCATGCTGGATGAACGGAATCTGCCGAATGAATGCATCGCTTTCGAAGTGGTATAAAACCACGAACGTCGCGCAGATACCTCTAAGGCTGTCGAGCGTCAGAAAATGATTTTTCGAGTTCGGCAGCACGTCAAACTTCATATTGGCAACGAAACTTTCTGAAATACATCAGCCATCACTACCCGAGGCAGCCTTGCTCGACCAGCCTCAAAAGGGAGACCGGTTAAGGAACATGGTTATGGTGCTGGTCGCTCTGCCGCCGGCGTTTAACGCCGCGAACCGTCGTCAACATGGCGCTTCTTTAGGCGTTCTCATTTGTATTCGATGATTTTGCCGTGCGATCCCGTCAGCCGCTCGCGCATGAATTTCACCTGGCCAAGACCTTCCGGAAACCGCCCGAGCAATTCGAAAAAGGCGAACTGAAATCGGCTGCGCAGCGTTCCGGGCAGGCGTGACATCCTGCGCGCGAGCTGCAGAGGATACACCAGCAACAGGGCAAGCCCGGGCCATCCGAACCAGGCTACCGTGGCCAGACATGTCAGCGGAAGCAGCACGCCCAATACCCAGGCGCGGCGGCTTTCCCATACCCAAAGCCGGTCCGGTGAAGATCCGTGGAGATGGCTCACCTCGGCAAAGGCATGGCCGCTGCGAACCATCCGCAACCACCACTGCCGGAACCTCGTGATCGCCGCGTCGTGCAAGGTCATCTCCTGGTCGATGCGCCAGATCGACCACCCGGACGCGCGCAGCCGCGCGCAGAGCTCGGGCTCCTCGCCGGCAATCAGATCGTCGCGATAGCCGCCCACGGCGGCCAGCGCAGCCGCCCGCATCATGACGTCGCCGCCGCATGCCTTGGCCTCACCGATCGGCACGTTCCATTCCTGATCGCAAAACCGGTTGTAGATCGACCGATCGGGATAACGCTCCCGCCGCCGGCCAAAGACGGCACAGGCACGGTCATGCTCGCGGAGGAACGCGATCGCATGACGTGGCCACTCCTGCCGCAATTCGCAGTCGCCATCGACAAACTGAACGTATTCCTGTTGCGGCGCCAACTCCCGCAGCCGTGAAAAGCCGGCATTGCGTGCCCGTGCCGCAGTGAATCCCCGGCTCATATCGAGCTGCACGACCTCGACGCCTTGATCCCTGGCCCATTCGACTGAGCCATCGGTCGACCCCGAGTCGACATAGACAATGCATTCGGCTTCCGCTGCTGAATTGAGGCATTGTTTGAGCCGCTCGCCCTCATTACGGCCGATAACGACAACGCCGTACGTGCAATGCTCGCCGTTCGGCATCAAGCAACCGACGCGGTGGCGCATGATGCACGGCGCGGCTTTACGATCGCCGGGACGCCGATTGCGAGGGAGTTTTCGGGTACATCTTCGAGCACGACCGCGTTCGCTCCGATGACGGAATTATCGCCGACCTTGATCGGGCCCAGCAGTTTTGCGCCTGCACCGATGTCGACATTGTTGCCGATGATGGGAGCGCAGGGCTCGTCGACCCGGCGCAGGCCGACAACGACGCCGTTGCGGATCCGGCAATTGTCGCCGAAGCGCGCATAGCCGCTGATGATGATGCCGCCGAAATGATCGATGACGAAATTTCGACCGACGATCGCCTCGCAGGGCAATTCGATTCCGGTGATGATCTGCACGAACTTGAAGAGGATCTTGTAGACGAGCGAATACAGTTTGCGAAACAAAGCCAGCCGCACGCCATAACGCCACCGGCCAAATCGGTAAACGATCATGACCCAAAACCCTTGCGCGCCCCAGTTGCTACCATGAGCGCGAAAATCGCTGCGAATATTGTCCAACATCAAATCACCGATACCGGCCGGCACCCTGACAAGTCCGCGTCTATAGGACTTTATGGAAGCGATTCATATGTGTCGTGAAATGCCGGTCCGAAAACACTGCAACTGTGGTGAACTGGAAAGGCTCGCCGGTTGCTCTCCCGTCGTCCTCGATGCGGCTTACGACGGCTTTGGAAGCTGGCGGGCAACCCGGCTTGGATGTTTCCGGACAACTGGCGCCGATGTCGAGATCGCGATCGATCGAGGACGTCCGGAACCATTGCGTATCTTTTGTACAATTAATTGAAATATCAAGCTATTTTTTGGAATCTGGCGTTGGGATTGAAGACGATTCCATTCGAAAGGCACCGCGAACCTGACCCGTCACGCCTGCGAAAGGATACGGCCGTGGGGCTAAATGACCAATCGAAGGATCCGCGTCTGATCAGCGCTGGCGAAAACCACACCCGCGGCACTTGGCTGCCGGCTGCCCGCCGCGATATAATGGTTTCGCCATCGTGGCCGCCTCGGCATTCGCGGAACCTGCCCAAGGGCTTAACGGCATTAATCACTAATATTAAATTGGTTTTACGACACCAGGTTTTCATAGTAGATCGGTAGTGCTTTATTAATCACGAAATTTTCCCCGTGGCCCGCTAAGACGTTCGAAGTTGCAGTTTGTCCGGAGTGGCCGTGTCGAGAACCTTGCGATTGCCCTATTCGAATTCGATTCCCGTGAGAGGTGCGGTGGCGCCGATGCAGAGCGCAGAGACGAAATACTCTGCGCCAGCGCGCGTCACGCCGGCAGATGATCTTTCGCGAACTGTATTTGGCTTGTTGGGCTTGCCGCTTGATGCCATCGATTTTACGTCCTTGCTGCAGTCGATGGAAATTGCTTCCACGCACGAACTGCCATTCCTGATCTCAACGCCGAATGTCAATTTCCTGGCTACAAGCCAGCGCAGCAACGAATTCCGGGAATCCATCCTGCTGAGCGATTTGTGCCTCGCGGATGGTATGCCGCTTATCTGGATCGCCAAGCTGCTTCGCATTCCGATCAACGAGAGAATTGCAGGGTCGGATCTTTTCGGGAGGCTAAAAGCGGTGAACCGCGTCGATCGTCCGTTGCGGGTCTTCCTGTTCGGCGGGGCCGAGGGCCTGGCCGCGGCGGTCTGCAAGAAGCTCAATGCCCAGCAGTGCGGACTGGAATGCGTCGGAACGCTCAATCCCGGCTTTGGCACGATCGAAGAAATGAGCTCGAAGGAAATCGTAGACACCATAAATTCGAGCAAGGCTGACTTGCTGGCGGTGTTTTTCGGCGCAGAGAAAGCGCAGCGCTGGCTAATTCACAATCATCGCCATCTTACTCCGCCGATCCGCGCCCAGTTTGGAGCTACCATAAACTTCGAGGCGGGAACGGTAAGGAGGGCGCCGCAGGCCCTCAGGAGCACGGGGTTTGAATGGCTGTGGCGAATTAAGGAGGAGCCCTATTTGTGGCGGCGCTATTGGAACGATGGCAGGGTGCTCCTCAAATTGCTCATGACATGTGTGCTGCCGCTGGCGATCGACCTTCGCTGGCGACGGGACAAGACGGATGATCTATCGATCGGCTCGAATGAAGACCGGATGTCCGTCACACTCCATTTGTCCGGCGCAGCAATCGGCTTGCATGCGGACAAGGCTGTTCAGTATTTCCGCAATGCGTTGGATACCGGCAAACCGATCACGGTTGACGTTTCGAAGACGGATAGTGTCGATCCAAGATTTTTTGGTTTGCTGCTGATGGTACGAAAGCAACTTGCCAGCCAGGGGAAAGAGCTGAGCTTCACCGGTGTGACGCCTTCGATCAGGCGTATATTTCGCCTGAACAAATTTGATTTTCTGCTCCCGCGTGAAACGTGATATCGTGTCAATGATAGGCCTTTCGCGCTCCCTTCTCTCGAGATCGCACCAATCGAGTCCAAAATGAACAACTGGCGTCATCCATTCGGCCTTGTTTCTCGCCTTCTCGTTGCGGCATCGGTCGTCGTGCTCGCGGGATGCGGTTCGCCCGAGCAACGGGCGCAGGAATATTATCAAAGCGGCATGGCACTTATCGAGAAGAAGGACGATATCGCCGCGCGCCTCGAGCTTCTGAAAGCCGTTAAGTACAACAGCGATAAAGTCGAGGTTTGGAGGGCGCTTGCCGGGATCGATGAGCGGACCAAGGACAAGGCTCTTTTTATCGATCTGCGCCGGATCGTGGAACTCGACCCGAACGACCTCGAGGCACGGTTGAGGCTCGCGCGCATGATGGTCAACGGCGGAGCGGCGGACGCCGCGCTGAGGATCATCGATGCCGCCAAGGAGGGAGACAAGCCAAGTGCGGCGTTGCATGCGCTGAAAGCTGTTGCTTTGGTCAAGACTAATGACAGTACCGCCGCGGTCCGCGAGGCCCAGAGGGCATTTGAGATCGATCCGACCAATGTGGATGCGGTGATGTTGCTCGCCTCGAAGAAGCTGGCGGAGGCGGATGCCGACGGCGCGTTGAAGATGCTGGATTCGCTGACCATCGAACCAAAGGACGAAAGCCGCGTCCTGTTTCTGAAGCTGCAGATTTATGGCAGAAAAGGCGATTTGGTGAAGGCCGAACCGCTGCTCCGAAAGATCATCTCCCTCAATCCCGGGCAGGCTGCGTACCGAACCCAGCTGATCCAGCTTCTTATCGCGCAACGGCGGTTCGATGAGGCGGAGAAGGAGTTCCGGACCAGGGTTGCTGACAATCCGACAGATAGCAAGGCTGGGCTGGACCTGGTTCGCTTCCTGCGCCTTGTCAAAGGACCGGCCGCGGCTCGCACGGAATTGGAAGCTCGCGTCAAGGGTGGCGGGGACGTTTTCGACTATCAGGTCGCCTTGGCCGAGCTGGACGTCACTCAAAACAAGCTCGACGAGGCAACGCAGTCGCTACAGGCGCTGGTGGGCACGGCGCCCACGCCTGAAAGGAAGCTTGCTACGCAACTCAAGCTCGCGGAACTTTACATAAGCCGGCAGAACATTGCGGCTGCAGAGCCGATTATTGCGGAGATAATCGGGAAGGACCGCCGCAATGCTGGAGCTTTGAGGCTTCGGGCTGCCATCAGCATCGACAGAGGCCAGCTGGACAGCGCGATCTCCGATCTACGTGAAGCGCTTAACGATCAGCCGAAATCGGCTGACCTCCTGATGTTGCTGGCTGTAGCCTATGAGCGCGCCGGCAAGAACGAGCTGGCCGAGCGCCAATACGCCGATGCCATGAAATCCTCCGGGCCCAATCCGGATGTGACGCTTCGATATGTTGCGTTCCTGCAGCGTAAGGGCGACGCAGCCCGGGCCGAGGAAGTCCTGACCGAAGCCTCTACCCGTATTCCGAACAACCTTGCGGTCCTGTCGTCGCTGGCTCAGGTCAGACTCACGCGTCAAAATTGGACAGGTGCCTTGGCCGTCGCCGATGCGGTAGCGCGGCTCAATGACGGTCGCGCGCCTGCCGACCAAATCCGTGCGGCGGCGCTCGCCGGGCAGAACAAAATCGATGAGAGCATCGCGGCGCTGGAAGATGCCCATAAGGCCGCACCGGATGCAGTTCAGCCCGTGGTAGCCCTTGTCTCGGCCTATGTGAGGCAAGGCAAGGCAGACAAGGCGGTGGCGCTGGTACAAGATATAAACAAGAAGTTCCCCACCAATGCGCAGGTTCTTGTGCTGTTGGGACAGGCCCAGCTTGCGCAGAACAAAGAGGCTGACGCGTTGCAAAGCTTCAAGGAGGCAGTCGCGCGGCAGCCAAAGGACCAAGCTGGTTATGGTGCGCTGTCCGAACTCTATACCCGTCAGAAGAACTTTGATGCCGCCGAGAATATTCTTCAGGCGGCCCTGAAAGAACTGCCTGGAAATGTCAATTCCAGGCTCGCGCTCGCGGGCTTGCAGATTCTCAAAGGAGATCACGACAAAGCAATCGCACAGTACGAGGCATTCCTGAAAGACCAGCCGAACTCCCTTGTTGCGATCAACAATCTGGTGAGCCTGCTTCTCGACTACCGCTCCGATAAGGAAAGTATCGATCGCGCATTGTCATTGGCTGACGCTCTGAAGAATTCCAACCTGCCTCAATTCCAGGATACGCTCGGCTGGGCCCAGTACAGGCGAGGCGACTACAAGAGTTCCGTTTCGACCCTGGAAGGCGCTGCGGCCAAGCTTCCTGACATGGCAGCCGTCCGCTACCACCTCGGCATGAGCTATGCGGCAACGGGTGCCGCCGACAAGGCCGACGAGCAACTGAAGGCGGCATTTGCCCTCGAGCCGGATGGGACCCCGCTGAAGGAAAGCATTCGCTCCGCGATGAAATGAAGCCAGCGCAGCCTTTCCGTTTCGATAAAGGGATTTGTGATTTGGTCGTCCGTGAAGAACTTCCAAGTCATTGAGCGGGGGTGCTTTTTTCCGACGAGAGGGGTTTTGAGATTGCAGGCTTTCGGGCTTTGAGGGCCCAAAAGCTTGCAATTTTGCTTTTGAGGATTCCGTCGAATCGCGCGT
>LNAP01000261.1_pt1 | contig 59837 bp, 50 predicted proteins | sample 602601 | NCBI WGS metagenome assembly LNAP01 (sample SAMN02440304, study PRJNA202911) | soil metagenome | biome: Subtropical and temperate rainforests or woodlands; isolation source: soil samples (1 kg each in a 20% v/v slurry with milli Q water) were... ...
TGGCCGGCTGGCCGGGTCGGTGTGCCGCGCTGCTCGTCGGTCCGGAAATAGGCGATGCTCGATTGCAGCTGCTCGGCCTGCGCCGCCAGCTCCTCGGAGGTCGCCGACATCTGTTCCGACGCGCTGGCATTCTGCTGCGTCACCTTGTCCAACTGCTGGATCGCCTGGTTGATCTGATCGGCACCGATATCCTGTTCCCGGCAGGCCGCGCTGATCTCCGCCACCAGCTCCGCCGTCTTCTTGATATCCGGCACCAGCCGCGTCAGCATCTCGCCGGCCTCCTGGGCGACCTTCACGGTCTGCGAGGAAACCGTGCCGATCTCCGCCGCCGCCGCCTGGCTGCGCTCGGCCAGCTTGCGCACCTCGGAGGCAACCACGGCAAAACCCTTGCCATGCTCGCCGGCCCGGGCGGCCTCCACCGCCGCGTTCAGCGCCAGCAGATCGGTCTGGCGGGCGATCTCCTGCACGATGGTGATCTTCTCGGCGATCGTCTGCATGGCGCCGACAGCGCGGCCGACGGCTTCGCCGCTGGCCTGGGCATCGGAGGCCGATTGCCGGGCGATCTTCTCGGTCTGGGTGGCATTCTCGGCATTCTGCTTGATGTTCGAGGCCATCTCCTCCATCGAGGATGAGGCTTCCTCCGCCGACGAGGCCTGCTCCGTCGCACCCTGCGACAGCTCCTCGGCGCTCGAGGACAGCTCCTGGCTGCCCGCCGAAACGTTATCCGCCGCGCTCAGGGATTCCGAAACAACGCTTCCAGCATGCGCTCGAGCGCGATACCAAGCGTATCCTTGTCGGAAAGCCGACGCGTTTCCACCGTCAGATCACCGCCGGCGATCGCATCGGCCACGCCGGCGCTGGCCCGCAGATTTGCGGTCATGGTATTGAGCGCCTCGACCAGATCCTTGATCTCGTCATCGGTACGAACGACGATCCGTTGATCGAGATCACCTTCCGCCACGGCATTGGCAAGTGCGATGGATCTCCCCAACCCGCGGGAAATGATGATGCAAATCCAGATGCCGGCACTGGTCGCAATGAGCAGCGACAGGACGACGGCGGAGATCAGCCACAGGCGCTGGCTTTCATATTCCTGCTCGGCATCCGCCTTTGCCTGCGCCATCATATGGCGATTGATGGTGACGATATCAGCCAGGATGCCTTCGCCATCCCTCACAAGCTCGCGGCCTTCGCCCTCCGACAGATTTTCCGCCTGTTCCCGGCCGTTGAGCGAGGCCGTCATCAGTTCCCGCATCTTGTCCTGGACGGGCACCCATTGCTGCCAAGTATTCTCGAAGGCGGACAGCTTCACCTTTACGTCGTCCTGCGAAAGCGCCTGCAGCTTCTCGACCTGGGACAGCATCTGCTGCCGGAGCTTGACGATCTGACCGCTGAAATCGCTGACCTGGTTTTCGTCATTGGCCATGATCAAGTTCTTCTCGGCGCGAACCAACGCCAGAAGTCCGGTCGACAGATCCTGCGCCAGTTCGACTTCCTGGGCCGGGCCGTCGACCAGGTGATCGATCGAATCACGTAGTGACGACAAGCCGGTGATTCCGAAAGTTGCCGTGACGGCGGAAAGGACGATGACCGCCGTAAAGGTCAGCCCCAGTTTCAATTTAATTGTCATACGCATCTTAGTTTCCCCCGATTAATCGTCGATACGCTCAAGCGGCGCTTTGCTCAAAAGCAGCTGCCCCTTGAGCCGGAATGTTATCTTCGTCATCAGCGAATATTCGGTCGATATCAAGAATCGCGATGAATTCAGCACCGCGCTTGCCGATGCAGCGAATAAGTTCCGGCCGCCATTTCATTCCGATCTTTGGCGTTTCCTGGAGGACATCGGCGGGAAGCTCGGTGACTTCGTTGACCTTATCGGCCAATACGCCGACCGTAATCCGCTCGCCATCGAGAAGAATCTCGGTGACGATAATGCGCGTATCGATCGTCGGCGCCGTTTGCGGCATGCCGAATTTCAGCCGGAGGTCGGCAAGGGGGACCACCTTGCCGCGCACATTGACAAGCCCGCTGATGAACGGGTGGCTGCCGGGCACATCGGTGATCGGCGTCCGGTCGAGAATTTCATATACCTGCGTCGCCTCGATCGCAAAAGCTTCACCTTGAAGCTCCAGGGTGAGTACCTCGATCGATTGGCGTCCTTCCCAGGATGTCGACATATTTGTTCGCCCTTATATTCGTCTAACCGACGGCCCGCAGATGCTCATCCCGTTGCTGGCCGCGGGCGACCAGATGAGCGATTTCCAGAATGAGCGCCACCGTGCCATCGCCGAGAATGGTCGCGCCGGAGAAAGTGCCGACTTTGGCATGGAGCTTGGAGAGAGATTTGATGACGGTCTGATGGTCGCCGATCACCTGATCGACCACGAGCCCGACGCGCAGGTCACCCGATGACACAATGACGACCTTTTGGAACGGGTCGGGTTCAGCGGTTGTATTGAACATCTCCCGCAGGCGCATGAATGGCACCAGTTCGCCGCGGATATTGAGGAAATTCCGGCCACGAGAACGGCTGTCTTCAACCGCCGACAACTCGACGCATTCCTCCACCGCGGAAAGGGGAATGACGTAGCGGCCGGCGCCGACGCGGACCAGCAACCCATCGATGATGGCCAAGGTCAGGGGCAGGCGGAGCGTGATCGTCGTTCCGGCCCCCGGCGTACTGGCGATGTCGATCGTGCCCCGCAGGGCATCGATCGTCCTCTTCACCACATCCATGCCGACACCACGGCCGGATAAATTGGTTACTTGTTGCGCGGTCGAGAAGCCAGGTTGGAAAATGACCTGGAACAGTTCGGCATCCGAGAGCTTGGTCCCAGGCGACAGCAAGCCGTTTTCTTCCGCCTTGGCCTGAATGCGGTTGCGGTCCAACCCTTTGCCGTCATCGGAGATCGATATCAGGACCTTGTCGCCGGTATGACGCGCGGAGAGATGGATGCTCCCTTGAGCGGGCTTGCCGTTTTCGGTCCGGAGCTGCGCCGGTTCCAACCCATGATCGATGGCATTGCGGATGAGATGGACGAGAGGATCGTTCAGCCTTTCGATCACGGTCTTGTCGAGTTCTGTCTCCTCGCCGGCCGTGGTCAGGACGATTTCTTTTCCCAATTCGCTGGCAAGATCGTGCACAAGACGGCGAAATCGACTGAAGAGCGACGCGATCGGCACCATACGCACGCCCATGGTCGTATCGCGCAGCTCAAGAGCCAGACGCTCGATCTCCTCGGCAATTGATTTTACTTGGGCGTCCAAACTGCCAGCGGCTACTTGCTTCAACCTGGACTGTGCGATGACGAGTTCACCGACCCGGTCCATCAGATCATCCAGCCGCTCGGCCGGAACCCTGATGCTGCCCATGCCGGTGGCCTGACCCGGTTCCGATTTTTCCTGGCGCCGATCTGTTTTTGTCTGGCGTCGGTCTGCGGTGGCGGGGACGGATGGGGTGCCGGCCGGCTTGTCGGCGATGACACTCGCCGTCTCAACCGGTGCGTCCGGTTTTATCGAGGTTGCGGCTTCAGGCTCGGTGGTCGCGGGAACCGGCTCGATCGCCAGTTCCATATCATCGAGCACGAACAGGAAAACATCCTCGATTGCCGATTTCGACCTGGTCGTGGTCAGGATGACTTCCCATTTGATATGGCAATCAAAGGGATCCAAAGCGGCAATTACCGGCACATCGTCGACATTCGCGATGATCGTGGCTTCACCGAGAGCCGCCAGTTCATCCAAAAGCAGGAGCGGATTGCTGCCGGTCGCCATGGCGTCTTTGGGCAGTCGCAGCCGAATGCGCCAAGTAATGGCCGCTGGCGCTGCGGGCGCCTGACCGGTCGCGGAATTACCGGCCGTGGAATCAATAGCTCTCTCCAGCTTGGCGAGGATGTCGCCGCCTCGGGCTTCGGTTTCCGGCCCAGGATGCTCGATCAGATTTCTGATGTGATCCTTGGCCGAAAGCGCCACTGTCAATATCTCGGCCGATAGCGGAACGTTGCCCTTGCGAACCAGATCGAAGGCGGTCTCAACATAATGTGTGAAGGATGCGACGGCTTCGAAGCCGAACATCGCACCGGAGCCCTTGATTGTGTGCAAGGCTCGAAAGGTGCTGTCGATGAGCTCCTGGTCGTCTTGCCGGTCGGCGAGATCGAGCAGCGCCTGTTCAAGCTGCTCAAGAAGCTCCTGCGCCTCCTGACGAAAGGTCTCGGACGGATCTGTTGCGGTCATCCGCCGAGCACCTTCTTGACGACTGCAATCAATTGGTCCTGCTGGAAGGGCTTGGTGATCCAGCCGGTCGCACCGGCCGCCTTTGCCTCGGCCTTGATCTGTGCATCGGATTCGGTGGTCAGGAAGAGGATCGGCACACCTTTATAGGAAGGCAGTTTTCGAAGCTCGCGAATAAGGGCCAAGCCGTTCATGACGGGCATGTTGAGATCGGTCATGACCATGTCGACTTGCGAGGCCTTGGCCATTGCCAAACCTTCGGATCCGTCATTGGCTTGAATAATCTGATAGCCGGCGCCGGTCAGGGTCAGCTTGACCATCTGGCGCACGCTTGCTGAATCATCGACACTCAGGATCGTCTTACTCATGCTGGTCTGTTCCACTCAACCAAAAGAGATCGTCTTCGCCGGGACCGGCCTTCCTGGAGCCGAGAAAGCCGCCGCGGTTCAGTACTTCCAACAAAGCACCCGAGGCGGGCCGCATCAGCGAGACGTCGCCACCAGCCTGCAAGGCGCTCTTACGCAAGGAAACGACGAGTTGGACAAGGCTCAAATCCGCTTCCATCAGCTCGGAACAGTCAATTTCAATCGAGCGTGACTTTGTGAGATGGTCCAGCATTTCGGCGCGGACCGCCTCGATGTTGCGCAAGGTCACGGCGTTTGGAAGTCGGATACAACTGGCCGCGGGATAGAGCGCAGGATCTTCCATAAGTTGACGTTACCTATACTTAAAATTGTGTGATGATCTTTATCCTAGGTTTTGAAACGTGAAAAAGTTATTAGCGCTGACACGGGACTGGTCTGCCTTCCTCATGGCGGCGTTGCAGAATGGGCATGACTGACGGCTCGCAGGCGGCGCCCGGCCCGGTGCCAGATCGGCGCATCGTGGGGACTTAAATCCCTCTTCCGGCTGACTATTCGAATTTCTCTAAAATACTTCTACCCGGCGCCGAATGGCGCTCGCGGTTGGACCTAGCCGCCTGACGCGGTGGCCTTCGCAAAGTCGATAAAGGCGCGCAACGCGGCGGGGATCTGTCGGCGGCTGGGATAATAGAGGAAGAACCCCGGATAATATGGACACCAATCCTCCAGCACCCGAATGAGGCGCCCCTCGGCGATGTGGCGTTCGACCATGCCTTCGAAGACATAAGCCAGACCGGCACCGGCAAGGGCGGCATCGACCATCAGATCCTGATCGCTCAAGGTGAGAGGGCCGTCCACTTCGATCTCGACCTCCGTGCCGCCTTGCTCGAACTCCCAGCGATAGAGCGGGCCGCCGGAAAAGCGATAGCGGATACAGGGCAGGTTGAGGAGATCGCGCGGCATGCGGGGTGCCTCATGACGCTGGAAATAGGCCGGCGCGGCGACGACAGCGGAGCGCTGGCGCGGACCGATGGCCGTGGCGATCATGTCGCCGGCAATCGTCTCGCCAAACCGCAGCCCCGCATCGAAGCCTCCTTCCACCACATCGACCAGGGCGTCATCGGTGACGATCTCGACCTGGATATCGGGATAGCTCTGCTGAAAGCGCGTGACGATGGGCAGCAGGACAAGACGGGTCGATGATTTCGCGGCATTGATCCGCAAGGTCCCGACCGGCGCATGGCGGAAAATATTCAGATCCTCGATCGCATCATTGATGTCGAGAAAAGCCGGCTTGATCCGGGCAAAAAGCCGCTCGCCGGCTTCCGTCAAGGCGACACTGCGCGTCGTACGATTGATCAGGCGCAAGCCCAGCCGTTCCTCGATCGCCCGCAACGCATGACTCAATGCGGAGGCGGAAAGGCCGAGTTCGGTCGCGGCCTTTCGAAAGCTCCGGTGCGTGGCGATCGCCAAGAAGGTCGAAAGATCGGCAGGATCGATGCGTTTCATTTGAGATACGCTATTAATGAAGTAAATTCAGTAGTTCATCGCATATTTACGTTATTTTTTCATGAGATGCCAGGGATTAGCTTTTCCTCAACAAAAATCGCCGCGCTGGGCGGCGATGGAAATAAAGGAGAGCATCATGCGTGTTTGGTTCATCACAGGTGCATCGCGCGGTTTCGGGGCCCTGGTGACGGCAGAAGCTTTGGCGGCCGGCGATGCGGTCGTGGCGACGGCGCGGGATCCGAAAACAGTGACGGCGCGGTTCGGCGAGCATCCGCGCCTGTTGCCGGTTCAACTGGATGTCACGCATGAGGAGCAGGCTCATGCTGCGGTTGCCGCAGCGCTGAAAAAATTCGGACGGATCGACATTCTGCTCAACAATGCCGGCTATGGGCTGCTGGGGGCGGTAGAGGAATCCAGCGGATCCGAGGTCGAGCGCCTTTTCGCCACGAATGTCTTCGGCCTGCTCAACGTGACGCGCGCCGTCTTGCCTGAAATGCGCCGGCAGCGCTCGGGTCATGTCATCAACATCTCCTCGATTGGCGGCTATGCGTCCTATGAAGGCTGGGGAGCCTATTGTGCCACCAAATTCGCTGTCGAGGGGATCACCGAGGCGCTGGCCCTGGAACTGGCGCCGCTGGGTGTCCGGGCGACCGTCGTTGAACCCGGCTTCTTCCGCACCGACTTCCTCGATGATCAATCGCTGGTGAAAACAAAGAACCGGATCGACGATTATGCGGATACGGTCGGCGTGATGCGGGACTTTGCCGCCGGTGCAAACCATGCCCAGCCCGGTGATCCGGCGAAGCTCGCAAAAGCGCTGATCGCGATGGTCAACGCGCCAACCCCGCCACTGCGCATGCCGTTCGGCAGCGACACGGTGGCAAGGATTGCCGAAAAGAACAGCCAAGTTGCTGCGGAAGTCCAGCAGTGGCGTGACTTGGCGGTCTCGACCGATTTCGCCAAGGCAGCAGTCTAAGAAAGCGGCGGCCCAAACCGAAGGGCCCCAGATATCAGCCAATCCTTTCGGCGAAATTCGTCGCGAGGATTGGCTGATCTGTCTGTCCGGCTCCTTTAACTGTGAGAACTGGAGCCCATGGCGGCCTCAAAGACGTGGAGGTCTCAAAGACGGGCGGTCTCAAAGCCCGGCTTCGATCGCCACGCGCGATTCACCGGCCTCGATGCGGCCGATTCGACATGCCCTGTCATAGCCGGCGGAGACGATTGCCGAAACCAGCCGATCCGCTTCCGGCGCGGCACAGGAGACGAGCAGCCCACCGGAGGTTTGCGGGTCCGTGAGGAGATTTCGCCGCCAGTCTGGGAAATCAGGCGGCAGATCGATTGTGGTGCCGTAACTCGCCCAATTGCGGCCCGATGCCCCGGTGACGAAGCCCTGGCGGACCAGCGCTTCGCTGTGCCGGAAGAGCGGCAAGCGATCGGCATCCAGGCGTATCGTGACGCCGGAACCGCGCGCCACTTCCAGCGCATGGCCCAGCAGGCCGAAACCGGTGACATCGGTGATCGCATGGACCGCATCATCGGCGGCCAGGGTCGTGCCGATGCGATTCAACAGCGTGGTCGAGGCAATCATTTCCTGATAGGCGTCGGCGGGAAGCGCCTCCTTCTTGAAAGCCGCCGAATAGACGCCGACTCCCAGCGCCTTGGTGAGGATGAGCGCATCGCCCGGCTTCGCATCGGCATTGCGGCGGATGCGGCTCTTCGGAGCCGTGCCGATGACGGCGAGCCCGTAGATCGGCTCGACACTGTCGATTGAGTGGCCGCCGGCGACCGGAATACCGGCTTCCGCACAGATCGCTGCGCCGCCTTGCAGGATGGCGCGGATCGTCGCGGTATCCACCTTGCCGATGGGCATGCTGACGATGGCCAGCGCCATGATAGGCGTGCCGCCCATCGCGTAGATATCCGAGATCGCATTGGCGGCGGCGATGCGCCCGAAATGATCTGGATCATCCACCACCGGCATGAAGAAGTCGGTGGTGGCGATGATGCAGGTCCCGCCGTCGAGATCCCACACGGCGGCATCGTCACCGGTCTCGGTGCCCACCAGAAGCCTGGCGAAAGGCGGAGCTGCCTGCCCGGCAAGCAGTTCCTGCAGCACGGAAGGTGCGAGTTTACAACCGCACCCACCGCCATGGGCGAGGCTGGTCAGGCGCAAGGTGGCTAGTTCTGTCATACCGCGATCTCGGTTGAAGTGATTGTGTATTTGAACTTGTCGGGATCGAGGCAATCCTGGCGGATGGTCGCGACCTCGGCCTGCGGATACATCAGGAATCCCAATTGCGGCCCTGTGGCGCCAGGCAGGGCGACGTCATGCGCGTCATTATAGGCAAGCCAGTTTCCCTCCCAGGCACCGAAGAGCGCCTTGCGGGCGGCAACCACCTTGATATCGTCGATCGGCAGGTTTCCGGGCGGCTCTTCCAGCATGACCTTGCGCACATCTGCGGGGTCCATCGGCACCCAGCCGAAACCGGCGAGATAAACTTCCGCGCGACAATGCTGGGTTTTGCTCACCACGTCCGAATTGGCCCCCAGGCTCTTATAGCCGAATCTGGAGGGTGCGATGCGCAGACCATAGACATCGCGTGCCGGTACGCCTGACGATCGCAACAGGCCGACGAACAATGCATTGAGATCGGCGCATTTGCCGCCGAGATCGCCGCTTTGCAAAAGAGAGGCGATATCGCCGGTGCCGCAACCCCGCGTGGCAGCTTTGCGATAGGTGTTTTCGACGATCCATTCGTAGATGGCGCGCGCCTTCTCAAGATCGCTTCCCGCCTGTGCCGTGATCTTGTCCGACGTCGTCTTGACAATGCCGTCGGTGGGAACAAGGCGGGTTGCCGCCAGATAGCGCTGCCGTTCCGCCGAACTAAGCGATGGTGCGTAGCCGGGTGTCGTGAGATCTACGGCGCGGTCCCGGGTGGCGACAGTGCTGACGATCTCTACGACCGCCGGCTCTTTGCCATCTGTCCATTCCAGCGCCAGCATTTGAGCGCCGGAATTACGGTCGGTCATGATCTGCGCCGATATCGCATTGGTGTTCCAGGTACTGTCACCCGGCCGGAGCCAGTCCGGCTGACTGAAAGCCGGCAACGGCACCCAGGCTTGGATATGATCGTCAGGCTTCGCGATCTCAATTCGGGTCTCAAGACGGAATTGACGCCATGGACCTGGTGCCGGGGCGAAGGCCTGGGCGGCGGCAAGGCGCGGCAGGCTTGCGACCGCAACCACGGTCGCGCTGCCGGCAAGAAAGTCGCGGCGACTTACGTTGAGCATCTTCCATCTCCTGAGGCTGATCCGAGATATCGAAGCACTATGTCTGAGGTATCAATGCGCACGACACCGACCGCACGCATGGCATCGGCCCGATCCCGATAAAGATCACCTTCAATGCAAGGTTGCGACCGGCGATCATGGCCGGTTATGAAGATTATCTGACAGTCGGTGGGCTGATGGCGGGCAGGAAAAACATCACCGGCCTGGTAAGGTTGCGACCGGCGATCATGGCCGGTTATGAAGATTATCTGACAGTCGGTGGGCTGATGGCGGGCAGGAAAAACATCACCGGCCTGGTTCCGGTGAAAGCCTGGCGCGTCCGCAATGAAGGCTGGGCACAACCAATCACGCCAGATTCTCAACTGGCGCCGTCGCTGAGGCGACGTCATGGGAAGTGTCGTAAATTGTTCGCCCCGCCACGCGGGAGCCATGATGTTCGGCACTCAATATTGTCCGATGGCGCTCCGCTTGCGTCAATGGACAAAGAGTGATCAGCGCTGACAAGCGCTGCTTCAGCCAATGCATGCATACAAACAAAATCCACCAGATATTGACGAAAGTTGAATTGACATGTGCCAACTCTTTTTATCTGGCACGTGGTTCGCTTTTTCCCGTTTTGGGAAACGCGGATCGTTTGACAGGGATGCGGGTCCAGAATACGATTCCAGCCGTTACCGGGCCTTGGCCCGGCTTGCCCTGGGCTGGGGCATAACCCAAAGGGAGGGGACCTCCATGAACATGGAGCTCTCGCGACGCCAGTTTCTAGGAACGGCGGGTGCGGGTCTCGCGGGTACCACGCTTGCCGCCTTCGGATTCGGAGGCGCGGAAGCGGCCTATGCGGAAGCGATACGGCCGTTCAAGCTGGCAAATACCACGGAGACTCGCAATACCTGTCCGTATTGCTCGGTGGCGTGCGGCATCATCATGTATTCCAAGGGTGATCTGAAAAAGGGCGAAAAGGCCGAGATCATCCATATCGAAGGCGACACCGATCACCCCACCAATCGCGGCACGTTATGTCCGAAGGGTGCGGCGCTGCTCGATTTCGTCAAGGCGGAAACGCGCTTGAAATATCCGATGATCCGCAAGCCGGGCACGGATAAATTCGAGCGGATCAGCTGGGGCGACGCTTTCGACCGCATTGCGCGGGTTCTCAAAGACGATCGCGACAAGAACTTCATCGTCAAGAACAATGACGGCGTGACGGTCAATCGGTGGGTTTCCACCGGTTTTCTCGCCGCCTCTGCCACGACGAATGAAACGGCCTTCTGTACCTATAAGGTGGTACGGAGCGCCGGTATGTTGGTGTTCGACAACCAAGCGCGGGTTTGACACGGCCCCACGGTGTCCAGTTTGGGCCCAACTTTTGGCCGTGGCGCGATGACCAACGCGTGGACCGACATTCGGAACACTGACCTTGTCGTCATCATGGGCGGGAATGCCGCGGAAGCGCATCCCTGCGGTTTCAAATGGGTTACGGAGGCGAAAGCCAACCGTGGCGCGAAGCTGATCGTCGTCGATCCGCGTTTCACGCGCTCGGCTTCGGTGGCGGATTTCTATGCGCCGATCCGTCAGGGGACGGATATCGCCTTCCTGCTGGGTGTCATCAACTACTGCATCCAGAACGACAAAGTGCAGTGGGAGTATGTCAAGGCGTTCACCAACGCCACCTATGTCGTCAAGGACGGGTTCACCTATCAGGACGGCTTGTTCACCGGCTATGACGAGAGCAAGCGGGATTACAACAAAGCGACCTGGGACTATCAGATCGGCCCCGACGGCTTCGCCGTGGTGGACGAAACCCTTCAGAATCCGCGTTGCGTCTGGAACCTGCTGAAACAGCATGTCTCGACCTATACCCCGGAACTAGTCGAGCGCATCTGCGGCACGCCGAAGGACAAGTTCCTGAAAGTCGCCCAGATGATATCGGAATGTTCGTCGCCGACCAAGGCGATGACCTCCATGTATGCGCTCGGCTGGACGCAGCATTCGAAAGGATCGCAAAACATCCGCACCATGGCGATGGTCCAGCTCATCCTGGGCAATATCGGCGTGCGTGGCGGCGGCATGAATGCCTTGCGCGGTCATTCCAATATCCAGGGCCTGACCGATATCGGACTCATGTCCAACATGCTGCCCGGTTATATGACCTTGCCGACCGAGAAGGAGCCGGATCTCGCCACCTATATGTCGACCCGCGGTTTCAAGCCGCTGCGGCCGAATCAGGTCAGCTATTGGCAGAATTACAAAAAGTTCCTGGTGAGCTTCCAGAAGGCGATGTGGGGTCCGGCGGCGACGGTGGAAAACGACTTCGCTTTCGACTATCTGCCGAAGCTAGATGTTCCCACTTACGATATCTTGCGCGCCTTCGAGCTCATGAACCAGGGCAAGATGACGGCCTATTTCTGCCAGGGCTTCAATCCGCTGCAGGCTTTTCCCAATAAGGGCAAGATCGCTTCGGCCCTGTCCAAGCTGAAGCTGCTGGTCACCATGGACCCGCTGGATACCGAAACGGCCCGGTTCTGGGAGAATCACGGTATCTATAACAATGCCGATCCGTCCAAGATCGAGACCGAGGTCATCCAGCTGCCGACGACCTGCTTCGCCGAAGATGAAGGCGCGCTGGTGAATTCGGGTCGCTGGCTGCAATGGCATTGGCCGGGCGGCACGCCGCCGGGTGAGGCCAGAAGCGATGTCTGGATCATGGCACAGATTTTCCTGCGCCTGAAAGCGCTCTACCAGAAGGAAGGCGGGGCGTTCCCGGATCCGATCCTCAACCTCACCTGGGCCTATAAGAATCCCGACGAGCCCTCGCCCGAGGAACTTGCCAAGGAAATGAACGGCTATGCCGTGGCGGATGTCTTAGATCCGAACGATCCGACGAAAAAAATCCTGGAACAGGGCAAGCAGCTCCCCGGCTTCGCGGCATTGCGCGACGACGGCACCACCGCCTGCGGCAACTGGATCTTTTCCGGCTGCTTTACCGAAGCCGGCAATATGATGGCCCGGCGGGATAATAGCGACCCGGACAATGTCGGTACCTATCCTAAATGGACGTTCTCATGGCCGGCCAATCGTCGCATCCTCTATAACCGCGCCTCATGCGATCTCGACGGCAAGGCATGGGATCCGTCCCGCAAGCTCATCGAGTGGGATGGCAGCAAATGGGCCGGCTATGACGTACCGGACATCCCGCCCGCCTCGAAGCCGCGGGATGTCGGACCGTTCATCATGAACGCCGAGGGCGTGTCGCGGCTGTTTGCCCGTGGGCTGATGCGGGACGGGCCGTTCCCGGTTCACTATGAGCCGTTCGAATCGCCCGTGACGAATGTCGTTGCACCGAAGATACGCGGCAATCCGGTCGCCCGCGTATTCAAGGACGACATGGCCCAATTTGCCGAGCCGGCCTCGGCGGAGTTCCCCTATGCCGCGACTTCTTACCGGTTGACCGAGCATTTCCATTATTGGACCAAACATGTCTGGGTGAATGCCGTCCTGCAGCCGGAATTTTTCGTGGAGATATCCGAGGAACTGGCCAAGGAGAAAGGCATCGAGAAAGGCGGCCGGGTCCGGGTATGGTCGAAACGGGGCGAGGTGTTCGCCAAGGCCGTGGTGACCAAGCGCATCAAGCCGCTGCTCTGCGACGGCAAGACGGTTCACGTCGTTGGCATACCGCTGCACTGGGGCTTCATGGGCGTTGCCAAGAAAGGTTTCGGCCCGAATGTCCTGGCCCCGTTCGTCGGCGATGCCAATATCGAGACGCCTGAATTCAAGGCGTTCCTGGTCAATATCGAGCCCGCCGTCGGGCCGGTGGCATGAGGGGAGCGAGATAGATGTTTCCTCCGATCCCGAATCCCACTGTCCAGCCGGTGCCGCCGAAATTCGGCGAACACGATCTGATCCGCCGCTCGGCCTCCAGTGTGACGCCGCCGGCCGAGCGGCAAACCGAGGTCGCCAAGCTGATCGATGTCTCGAAATGCATCGGCTGCAAGGCCTGCCAATCGGCTTGCCTCGAATGGAACAACAAGCGTGAAGAGGTGGGTGTGAATACGGGTGTCTATGAGAACCCGCATGACCTCACGCCGAATATGTACACCTTGATGCGATTCACCGAATGGGAGAATCCGGAGACCGAGAATCTCGAATGGCTGATCCGCAAGGACGGCTGTATGCATTGCGAGGATCCCGGTTGCCTGAAGGCCTGTCCGGCGCCCGGCGCCATCGTGCAGTATTCCAACGGAATCGTGGATTTCGTCCATGAGAACTGCATTGGCTGCGGCTATTGCGTCAAAGGCTGCCCGTTCAACATTCCCCGCATCTCCCAGGTCGATCACCGCGCTTATAAATGCACCTTGTGTTCCGATCGGGTTGCCGTCGGCCAGGGACCGGCCTGCGCCAAAGCTTGCCCGACGCAGGCCATCGTCTTCGGGACAAAGGATGAAATGAAACAATGGGCCGACTTCCGGATCACGGATCTGAAGTCGCGCGGTTTCCAGAATGCCGGCCTCTATGATCCGCCTGGCGTCGGTGGGACGCATGTCATGTATGTGCTGCATCACGCGGACAAACCGGAGATCTACGCCGATCTACCGAAGGATCCCAAGATCAGTCCGGTCGTCGAAGTGTGGAAGGGCTTCACGAAAATCGCCGGTTTCGCGGCGATCGGATTTGCCGCCACTTTCGGTTTGGTCCACCATCTGGTCATGGGTCCCAACCGGGTGACGCAAGCGGATGAGGAAAATGCCGAGAAGCTCACGGGAGGCGGTCCGTCATGACGGCCTATGACGTCGAACGCGGCGACAGCGTGCATAAGGGGCATCCGGTAACGGTCGACCGTTATACGGCCGGCGCCCGGGTCAATCATTGGATCACGGCGATCAGCCTGATCCTCCTGGCTCTGTCGGGACTGGCGATGTTCCATCCGAGCCTGTTCTTCCTGACGGGCTTGTTCGGCGGCGGGCAATTGACGCGCACCATCCATCCCTGGATCGGCGTGGTGCTGTTCTTTTCCTTCGCCGGCCTCTTTCTGCGATTCTGGCGGGCCAATCTCTGGAAACCTGAGGACGGCACTTGGCTCGCCCGCATCCGGGATGTGCTGGCCAGCCATGAAGAGAAGCTGCCCGAGATCGGCAAATACAATGCCGGCCAGAAATTCGTCTTCTGGGGCATGTCGTTTCTGATCATCGTCCTGATCGCCAGCGGCTTCGTGATCTGGGACCAGTATTTTTACGATTATACGTCGATCCCCCAGAAACGCGTGGCGGTGCTGGTGCATGCCATCGCGGCGGTGGTCATCATCTGCGTGTGGATCGTCCATGTCTATGCCGCCATCTGGATCCGTGGTACCATCAGCGCCATGACCCGTGGCCATGTCACCGGCGGCTGGGCTTGGCGGCATCATCGCAAATGGCTACGGGAACTGGTATCACGCAAGCGTAGCGGACAATCCAAGGACGAGGCGGCCAGATAGAGCTGCATCTCCTTTTATCCACGTGACCCGTGAGGTTCGTGAGGAAAACAATGTCGAGCCCCCCAGGCATACCCGGCGGACTTCAGCCCGATCCCAGCGCCATTGGCGGCGTTCAGCAGCCGCCCTTCGTGCGACTGCCTGATCCCGCGTCATTGTTCGGCAATCGCGCCAGGCGCCTTGCGGCGCTGGCGGAGCAAAGCGACCTCAAACCCTATCTGCTGTTCCTGTCTGGCCTTACCAAGGCGCAGCACGCCGTCCAGGCGGATTTGCCCGAACCGGCATTGCCGGCGGCTGTCGATATCGACCGGGCGCGCGACTTCGGCATGCCGCCCCTCGATCGAAGCGCCTTCACCATGGGGCCTGACTTCGACGTGACATTGCAGCGGCTACTCGCTGCGGCACAAGCCGTTGAGATGCCGGCGGCGGCGAAGGATGCGCTGCAGCGTGTGACGCAAGCAGCGGCGAGTGAGCGCGAGGTGATGGTGCGCAATGTGCTGGCGATGTCCATTCCCGTCGATGCACTTGCTGAACATGCTTTTGTCGCCGCCGCCTTGCAGCTCCATTTCACCCGTCTGGCAGCTCGGCTGGACGGGACGCGGCTGGTGCCGGTGGGTGACGGCGCTTGCCCCTGCTGTGGCGCGCCGCCGGTTTCCAGCCTCGTGGTCGGCTGGCCCGTGGCCCATGGTGCCCGCTATTGCGCCTGTTCGCTCTGCGGCACGCTGTGGAACTATGTGCGTATTCGCTGCACGCAATGTGGATCAACCAAGGGCATCTCCTATCCGGAAATCGAGGGCTCGTCCGGCACCATTAAGGCCGAGACCTGCGATAGCTGCCGCACCTATGTGAAGGTACTTTACCAGGATAAAGAACCGCTGCTGGAGCCGCTGGCGGATGACGTCGCCTCTCTCGGCCTAGACCTGCTGATGCAGGATGGCCCTTACCGGCGCGCCGCCTTCAACCCCTTCCTGCTCGGTTATTGAGATGAGCGCCATGGCCGGTACCGCCGAAGCCTTGCGTCATCTGCCCTCTGTCGATCAGGTGCTGAAGACCGAGGCGGCGCTGGCCGTGATCGCAGGATATGGCCGCCAGGCGACCGTCGAGGCTGTTCGTAACGTGCTGGGGGAGGTGCGAGCCGATATTCGGGCCGGCGCCGACATGGCCTTGACCGCCATGCATTTGATCGCGATGGCCCAGGCGCGTCTCGAGGCTGCGTCGCGCGCCAATCTGCGGCCGGTATTCAACCTCACCGGCACCGTGCTGCACACCAATCTCGGCCGTGCCTTGCTGGCGGAAGAGGCAGCGGCGGCGGCGCTCACCGCCATGCGCAATGCGGTCGCCCTTGAATATGATCTCGAAACCGGCGAACGGGGTGAGCGCGACGATCACCTCCGCGCACTGATCTGCGAGCTGACCGGTGCCGAGGATGCGACAATCGTCAATAACAATGCCGCCGCCGTTCTTCTGGTGCTGAACACCTTATCGTTGGGTAAAGATGCCATCGTCTCGCGCGGAGAACTGATCGAGATCGGCGGCGCTTTCCGCATGCCGGAAATCATGGTGCGGGCCGGTGCGCGTCTGGTCGAGGTTGGCACCACGAACCGCACGCACCGGAAGGATTATCTGGCGGCACTCAGCCCCGCCACCGGATTGATTCTGAAAGTGCATACGTCGAACTACCGGGTCGAGGGATTCACGGCCGAGGTATCGCCGCGCGATCTCGCTGTGCTGGCCCATGAGTGGGACATACCGCTGTTCCATGATCTTGGTTCGGGCACGCTCGTCGATCTTGCCCGCTATGGCTTGGCCCATGAACCGACGGTCCGCGAGGCGGTTCTGGAAGGTGCCGATATCATCACTTTCTCCGGCGACAAGCTGCTGGGTGGGCCTCAGGCCGGCTTCATCGTCGGCCGGCGGGAGCTGATCGCCGCCATCAACAAGAATCCCATGAAGCGGGCCTTGCGTCTCGACAAGATCCGCTTCGCTGCATTGGAAGCGACGCTGAAGCTTTATCGCGATCCGGACCGGCTGGCCGAGCGCCTGCCGACGCTCCGCCTGCTCAGCCGCCAACTGTCGGAATTGGAGGCATTGGCCGGGCGGCTCGTTCCGGCTCTCGGTACGCGGCTGGGGGCCGCCTTCATCATCGAGTGCCGGGCCAGCAAGAGCCAGATCGGTTCCGGTGCCCTGCCTTTGGAGACGATCCCGAGTATCAGCCTGTCGCTGCGCCCGAAGGATGGATCCGGCAGCCGCCTCGCTGGCCTTGCCGAGGCGTTGCGTCGTCTTCCCGTGCCGGTCATCGGCCGGATTTACGATGGAGCGCTGATGCTCGACCTGCGCTGCCTGGAGGACGAGGCAGGCTTTCTTGCTTCCTGGGACGCGTTGCAGATGCCTGACAACGTGTTGCCCGGTGCGGAGCCGCCCGATGCGGTGGCTTGATCGCCTCGCTCGCCGCAATCCGGAGGCGACGGTGGCAGAGCGTATGGCCGCGGCGCTGACGGCAGCGCAACGTCACGATTATGACGCCGCGCTTGCCCTCTGGGAGCCGCTTGCCCGCGCCGGTATTGCCCGGGCGCAGAATAATATCGGTGCCTGCTTTGCCGAGGGTCTCGGCGTCAAACGCGACACCACCCTGGCCTTGCGCTGGTTGAGCCTTTCCGCCGAAGCGGGCGATCCGGTCGGACAACGCAACCTTGCCGCTCTTTATTTCAAAGGCGAAGACGTGGCGCAGAACTACGATCTCGCTGCCGAGCTCTACCGGGCCGCGGCCGAGCAGGGCGATGGACCGGCGCAGGATATGTTGAGCTGGATGCTGGCCGAGGGCGAGATCGTCGCGGCGGACTTTGTCGAGGCGCGCCATTGGGCGCTTGCCGCATCAGCACAAGGTATCGCCTCGTCAATGACGCGCCTCGGCATGATATACTACAACGCCCTTGCCGTTGAACGTGACGCGGCGGAAGCGGTCCATTGGTGGCGGCGCGGTGCGGAGCGGGGCGATGCGGACGGTCAGGCCATGCTGGGTGCGGCCTATCATCTCGGCTCCGGCATATCCCGCGACGATCTGATCGCCTGCGCCTGGCTCCTGCGGGCGCAAGCGGCCGGAAGCCCTCTGGCATCGACCTATCTCGCTGCCGCGCAGGCCGGTCTCTCGTCGGACCAAATCGCCGAGGCGAAATACCGTGCGGCCCTGCCATTGACGGAGCCGCAGCCATGATCATCGGCACGGCGGGGCATATCGATCATGGCAAGACCGCACTGGTGCGGGCCTTGACCGGAATCGATACCGACCGTCTGAAGGAGGAAAAAGCGCGCGGCATCTCGATCGATCTCGGCTTTGCTTATATGCCGGTCGACGGGGGTGAAACGCTGGGCTTCGTCGATGTCCCCGGACATGAGCGCTTTGTTCACACCATGCTGGCCGGTGCCGGCGGCATCGATTTCGTCCTGCTGGTCATCGCGGCCGATGACGGTGTGATGCCTCAGACCCGCGAGCATCTCGCCATCATCGATCTCCTTGGCATTCGGCATGGCGTGGTGGCCTTGACCAAGGTCGATCTGGTGGGTGCGCAACGCCGGCACGACGTCACGGCGGAGATCGAGCTTGCGTTGCAAGGGACATCTCTTGAAGGGGCGACGATCCAGCCGGTTTCTGTCGTGACCGGCGAAGGGATAGACGGCTTGCGGCTATGCCTGATGGAAGCATCGCGTGATATCGGCAGTCGGGCGAGTGCCGGCCGCTTTAGGCTGGCGGTGGACCGTTCCTTTACATTGGCCGGCGCGGGAACAGTCGTCACCGGCACCATTCTGTCGGGACAGGTGGCGGTCGGTGACCATGTCGTCGTGAGTCCGTCGGGCTTGAAGGCGCGGGTGCGCGCGATCCGTGCCCAGGATAGGCCGGCTGAGATCGGTAGAACCGGCGACCGCTGCGGCCTCAATCTGGCCGGCGATGGAGTCGCCAAAGAGGCGATTTCGCGCGGCGATGTCGTGCTCGATCCGACGCTGCATGCGCCCGCCGACCATATTGACGCGACATTGCGCTTGCTTGCTACCGAGCCGAAACCCGTCGGCCAATGGTTTCCCGTTCGCCTGCATCATGCCGCGCGAGAGGTGGGAGCCCGCGTCGTCCTTCTCGGCGATCCCATTGCGCCTGGCGCTTCAGGCCGGGTGCAACTGGTGCTGGAGGGGCCGATCGCTGCCGCGGCCGGCGACCGCTATGTGGTGCGGGACACATCCGCCCGGCGGACCATCGGCGGCGGCAGATTTCTGGACTTGCGCGGTCCCGCCCGCAAGCGCCGCACGCCGGTGCGCTACGCCCAACTCGATGCGCATGCCTTGGCGGATCCGGGCCAGGCTATCGTGGCCCTGTTGGACGCTCCGCCCTTTTATCTCGATCTCACGGCCTTTGCGCGTGACCGGGCGCTGGCGCCAGGCGAAGTGGCGGCGCTGGCCGATCGGATCGGGCTTGTCCAAATTGCCGTCGGAGAAATGAGTCTTGCTCTCTCCGGCGACCAATGGTTGTCGTTCAAGACAATGCTCCTCTCGACGCTCGAGGCCTTCCATGCGGACAATCCTGACCTGCCGGGTCTCGGCCGTGAACGGCTGCGCCTGCAACTTCAGCCATGTCTGCCCGCACCGGCCTTTGCTGCCGCGCTGCTTTCCCTCGCGCGGGCTGGCGAGGTAGCGCTTGCCGGGGCTTGGGTACGCCTTGCCGGCTTTGAGGTACGGTTGACGCCGGTCGATGAAATTCTGTGGGGACGGATGCATCCGCTGTTGATCGAAGCGGGACGTTTCCGTCCGCCGCGGGTGCGGGATATTGCCGGCATCCTCGATATCCCCGAGACGGATGTGCGGCGTCTGCTGAAATTGATGAGCCGGTTGGGCCGGGTCGATGAAGTGGCGCATGACCATTTCTTCACGCGGGAGACCGTGGCCGAAATGGTGGATATCATCTGCGATCTGTCGCAGAAGGCGGCGGATGGCCAGTTTGCCGCGGCCCAGTTTCGGGACCGGGTGGAAAATGGGCGCAAAGTCGCCATCCAGATTTTGGAATTCTTCGATCGGCACGGCGTCACATTGCGACGGGGCGATATGCGGCGGATCAACACACACAGATTGGACCTCTTTCGCCGCTTGACGGAAGATGCACCGGTCGATGCCGTGACCGAATCAACGGTTTTTGGAAGAGAAGCGTCCCTGGTGGGGCGTCCGGACTTCAAATCCGGGTGGGGCCGCGAGCCGGTCCCCGGTGGGTTCGACTCCCACTCTCTTCCGCCAGTTTCCAGTGAGCGAAGATGAGCAAGCTTGCCGCCTATCTGTCGGGCCTTCATCACGATGCCGAAACGGCAGATGCCGTGGAGACTGCATTTCGCCGGGAAGCGGCGGCACGCATGGCGACGCTGGCCGCGGCGCGCACTATCGCCTATCGTCGTGCCAATCTCATTCAGGCGATTGCCGAATCAGTGAGCAGCGCGGAAAGCGAGGAGATGGCCGTTGCCATTGCACAAGCGCATCTGCGCATTCGGCTTGGCTGGTCGACCGACAGTGAAATGCGGGATGAGGTTCTCCTGCATTTCGCGTCAGTGGCGCAAGCTGTTTTTAATGCAGCCCGTGACGTCCAGGAGACGGTACAAATCGATCCGGGTGCCGCCCTTTCAACCTTCGAAACATGGTATGCCGAAACACGGATGAGTCTCTTTTGGACTCTCTTCGATCAAGATATTCCCGAAACCCCACGCGTTGATTTCTAGTGACAGCCGTCACAATACGGCAATGCCTCGTATCGACGCTCGTGAGGAAAATTTTTTAAATGCCGTGCAAGAATGCGTCATGCATTCGGTTCAATGATTTCCAAGAATCCGTCATCGATATCTGCCAACGTCTTCTAAATGACGTCATAACGTCACGCCGATTTCTTTCAATCGAAGCATGCGAGGAAAATTTCTTTAACGCCGGGCATAAGTAAAACACGTGTCCAACTCAAACATTCCTAGCGCGATCCACGCCGTAGGAAGAAGTGCGGCAATCGTCATACCGCATTACCGCCGTAACGCGTTTCCTCTTCATTGCAACGATGCTGTAGCTGCGTCGCTCTTAGCTTGGCCGTCCACCGGGACAACTGTGCCTGGGAAAGGTCGTCACATCGATCTTGTGACGACACAACGCTGGCTTGGAGAGACATCAAATGGAAAGCATGTTTGCGAACGTCGCAGACAATCCTATGGCTTGCGGCGCCGGTCTAATCGGTATGATCAGCCTTGCAATCTGGCCACTCTTTCGGTCGAGAAGCTCGATGTTGATGGTCTATATCTGCAACAATCTGGCTTTTGCCGTGCATTACGGATTGCTTGAAGACTGGACTGCGTCTTCCATGAATGTCCTGATGAGCGTACAGACGCTTGTAGCGATCTGGATCGCCAAGGATGAACGCCTTCGCTGGATCTATTATGTGCTGATGGTCGTCTTGGCAGGGATGACTTTCGCTACCTGGTATGGTCTGCCGTCATTCTTTGCCGCCATGGCAGCGGCTTTTTCAACGATTGGCCGCATGCAGCGCAATGAAATTGCCTTGCGGACATTGGTGCTTGCAAGCGTCCCGTTCTGGCTGGCTCACGATATCGTGGTGTCATCCATGCCAGGATTTACCGCCGATGTCTTAAGTCTGGCAATTGGCAGCACCATGTTGCTGCAACGTCTCTATGCCCGCTATTGCCAGGAGGCACTTGTGGGATATCGGGCGGTGGAGTCCTGAGAATTTCTTGGCTTAATTTTTTGATGCGACGTCACGGGTGCCGCTCAGGCCTGTTCCAGGGCGGCACCCATGGCGAATATCTGTGCCAGGCAGAGCGATGCGGTCAATGACCGGAAGCCTTTCACCTCGGCATCCTTGATTTCAAAATAAACCTGGGCATGCCGCTTCAGCGGGCTGATCGAATTATCCGAAATACCGATCACCGGGACGCGGCGACCGGCGGCGTCTTCCGTGATCTGGATCGTTTCCTCGGAATAGGGCGCGAAACTGATCGCGATCAGCACATCCTGGCGACCCATTGCCTTTGCTTGTTCCCGCAGCAGGCCGCCCATGCCATGCAGCAACTGTGCGGGGCGCTCCGCATGGGGCAGCGCATAGGCCAGATAGGCGGCGACAGGGAAGGAGCGGCGCTGCGCCATCAGATAGATACAGCGCGCACGGGCAATCAGATGAATGGCCTCCTCGAGCTGATCCGCTGAGGTGCTTTCTGCGAGATGTTCGAGCGAGACGATATTGGCACTGCAAAAGCCCCGCAGCATGGCAAGGGGTGAATTTGCCGCCAGGTTCTCGCGCTCCGGCGCCGCCTGCTTCAGACGCTGAGAGTAAGAGGGCGAGCGCGCGACCAGGGACTGACGGAATAATTCCTGCATCTCGCTGAAGCCTGAATAACCGAAAGCCTGCGAGAAACGTATCAGGGCGGAAGGCTGTGTCTCCACATGAGCGGCCAGGCTGGTGACGGTCGCCAAAGCGACTTCATTGGGATGATCCAGCATGAAACGGCCGATCTGCTGTAATTTCGGACTCAGCGCATCATAGCGCGCGGATATCGCCGCACGTAATGCTTCCAGATCGCCTGGCGCGGCACCGTTGGCGCGGGAGCGTGACATTTTGGCTGAACCTCTCAACTGCATCTTCCGTCACCCCAGTGTTTCGGTTGTGGGCGGCGATTTGTCAATTGGTGCCATGAACGTTCGCCATTTCTAAACGGCCGCGCGGCGCATCTCGTCGCGGAATGCGCGGAAGCCGATGAGTTCGAATCCCCGGCCATGCAACCAGCCGGCGAAATCGGCCTCGGCAAAGACGCGATATTCGTCGATACGCGTTTGGGCGCTATCCGGTTCGATCAGCTCGATCTCGCCGGGGGCGTTGAAATGAAGGGCGAGGAATGTACGGCCATCGGCAATATGGCCCAGCATGGCCTCATAGGATTGCCGGGCATCGCCCTTGTGCCCCCAGGGCGTTTCCAGGACCCGGTCGAAAAGCGGATTGCCGCGCGCCGACAGAATGGCCGTAGGTATTTCATAGCAACCAAGATCGACGTTCCCAAGATTGGCCACGTAATCGAAGCTGCCGAAATGCCCGGGAAACATGACCGGTACCTGATAGTCGTGCCCGAGACGCACATAAATATCGACGAATTCCGGCGCCATGGCGGCAAATTGGTGGGCATCGAAATGGGTGACGTCGATCCCCATACCGAGCGCCCGGTCCACCTGGGCACGCATTTCCGCTTCGACAGCCTCCGGATGCGCCCGGCGCCTTAGATCGCCGACATTGTTCCAGAAATAGCCATCCTTGTCGGTGAGGCCAGCGGATTTCGGTGCACGGGTCAACGGCGCCCAGCGATAGAAACGCTTTTCGCTGGTGAGGGTGAAATGCACGCCGAGATCGAGCGTGGAATCTTTCGCGGCCGCTGCTGCGATCTCGGGAAACCAGGGGCAGGGCACCATGACGGATCCGCTCGTGCAGATGCCGCGACCCACGAGGTCGAGAAAAGCGGCATTGGCGCCATGACACATGCCGACATCATCCTCGTGGATGACCAGCTGCGGTGCGGCTTCAGCTTTATGCATCATGGCATTCCATATCTAGGCGGAGATCGCCAGTTTGGTGAGATCCGCCACCAGCCGCATATCGGCCCGCGCCGCCTCGGCGGTGTTGCGTACGGGCGCGCCCTGGCGCACGGCATTCCAGAAGCCGTCAAGCTCCAGGCGGAAGGCTTCGGCAAAACTGCTCCGATGCTCAGCGGAGTCGAGTTGATGTCCGGTGGAGCGGTAGCTGATCAGCCGGGTCTGCTGATGATTGAGATAAGGCGAGGGGAAGATCAGTTCAAACCGCTGGTCTTCGAAGAAGAGGGAGACACGTTCGGTATATTCCGCCAGTCCCGGGACCGCGACATGGGCCAAGTGGCACAAAGCCTGGTCGCCGTTGACGGCAATGACAGCGCTTCCGCCGCGGCCGCCGCTGAAGAATGAGCCAGAGACAGCGCGGCGATCTCCCAGCTGGAGATGGTCGAGAAGTCCCTGCACCAGATTGATGTCATGAATCAGGCTGGAGCTATAGGCGCCGGTAAAGCCTTGCAGCTGAGCGCCGGCGAGACGGCGCCCGATCGCCCGCTCGACTTGCGCCGCCTGCAAATCGCGGCCGGCAGCAATCATCGCCTGGGGCACATCCTCGGCCTTGAAAGTGGGGTGGTGGGCGACGAAAGGCCACGCGTCCGGGTCGTTCACTTCGACGCCGATGAATCGCAGTTTTGGCCCCAAGCCCTCGATCTGCTGCTTCAAGAGATCGACGCTTGGATCGAAGCGTTTCATGTAGCCGATCTGCAAAACGCGTTTCGCGGCATCACGCTTGCGGATCAGCTCATCGATCTCGGAAACCGCATAGCAGAGGGGCTTTTCGCAAAAAACATGTAACCCGGCGTCTAAGGCCTTGGCAGTGATACTGCCATGATAGAAATCCGGCGTGGCCACCAGCAAGGCCTCAGGCGATGCCTTGACCAGCATGTCATCGAGCGTTTCATACCCGGTGACACCGTATCTTTCAGTGATAAACCGGCGGGTATCTGCCGATGGATCGAAGACGCCGACCAAGTCGAAGCGCTCCGAGGCGGCCAATAGGTTAGGGATATGTTCGACCTGGGCGATCAGCCCGCTGCCGGCAACGGCGATTCTCAGTCTGTCCATGTCATGCTTCCGTCTCAGGCGGCAAGGATGAAGCCGGCATCGCGGGCCAAATGCGACAAATTCTGGAAGCCCATTTTCGCATAGGTGAGCGGATGGGCCTTTTTGGGATCCTGCTCGGCTTCGACAACCAGCCAGCCTTCGTATCCGGCATCGGCCAGGATTTTCAGGATGGTAGCGTAGTCCAGGAAACCATCGCCCGGCACGGTATAGATTCCATCCAGCACCGCACCCATGAAGCTTTGATCGCGCCGCCTGGCCTCATCGAGGACCGGCTTGCGCGAATCCTTGCAATGGACATGGACGATCCGCTTGGCATGACGCCTGGCAAGCGCCGCCGGATCGCCGCCGGCAAAAATCGAATGGCCGGTATCAAACAGCAAACCCACGGCCGGACCGGTATGCTGCATCAGGAGGTCGACCTCTTGATCAGTCTCGACCACGGTCCCCATGTGGTGATGGAAAGCCATGCGCACGCCGAAATCGGCCATCAGCTCGGCCAGCTTCGTGACCTTGCGTCCATATGCTGGCCAATCCTCTGCGCCGAGTTTCGGCCGTTTCGAGATCGGCGTCTCCAGGCCGCCATGGCTACCGCCGCTGGTATCGGCATAGACCACATGCCGGCAACCCATATCCTTGAGCAGCTGCAGGTGTGGCATCGCCGCGGCCAGTTCCGCTTCCGGCGTCCGATCGCGAATCCGGCCGTCATACCAGCCTGAGATCAAGGCCAGTTGGTGACGCTGCATGATCGGTTTCAGCTGGGATGATGTGCGGGGGAATTTGCCACCCATTTCGATCCCGGCATAGCCGGCTTCTTTGGCTTCCGAGAGGCAGACATCCAGCGGCGTGTCGCCGCCCAGTTCAGGCATATCGTCATTGGTCCAGGTGATGGGATTGATGCCGATGCGTACGCTCATGATGACCTCGTCGTGGAAACGAATTTTGTGCCGGATGATCTCAACCCGGTGGATTCAAAGAGGGGTGTCGGTCAGATGCTCCAGTTCGGCATTCAACTGCGCCAGTTGCTCGCCGCCGGACATGACATGCAGCACTTCGTCACGGCTGATCTCGCTCTTGCGATATGTACCGACGCTGGATCCGCGATTGAGCAGCGTGAATTTATCGCCGACCGGGAAAGCGTGATGGATGTTATGGGTGATGAAAATGACGCCGATGCCGCGTCGGCGGGCAAGGGCGACATATTTCAAGACCATCGATGCCTGATGGACGCCAAGTGCCGAAGTCGGCTCATCGAGGATCAGAAGCTTGGCGCCGAAATACATGGCGCGGGCAATGGCGACGCATTGGCGTTCACCGCCCGACAACGTACCGACCGCCTGGGTGGGATCGCGGACGTCGATGCCGATCTTGGCCAACTCATCTCGGGCGATGTCATCGGCCTGCCGCAGGTCGAATCGTTTGAGGGGGCCATGGCCGCAAACCGGCTCGCGCCCCATGAAGAAATTTCGCGTGATGCTCATCAAGGGCACCATGGCAAGGTCCTGATAGACCGTGGCGATGCCCTGATCCAGGGCCTGGCGCGGCGAGGAAAAACTGACCTGCTCGCCGCAGACCAGCATGTCGCCCTGATCCGGCCGGTGGACACCGGAGAGTATCTTGATCAGTGTCGATTTCCCCGCGCCATTATCGCCCAGCAGGCAATGGACCTCTCCGACGCTCACGGTAAAGGAGATATCGCGCAATGCGATGATCGAGCCGAAGAATTTGCTGACATTGCGCAATTCGACCAGAGGAGGTGATGTTGGGGCCGCCTCGGAAGCGTGCGGGGCGTCAACCGATGCAAGCTGGGGCTGCATATCCGTCATTTGCGTGCCTCCGTCGCCCGGCGGCGGATATAGTCGTTGAACAGCACCGCCAACAGGACCATGACGCCCAGGAAGACTTTGAACCAATCGGTATCGACGCCGGTATAGAAGATGCCGATCTCGACCGTGCCGAAGATCAGCGAACCGAACACCGCGCCGATGGCGGACCCATAGCCGCCGGTCAGCAGATTGCCGCCGATGACCGCCGCGATGATGGCTTCGAATTCCTTCTGCGTGCCGCGCAACGTATCGGCCGAACCGGCGGAGAAGACCTGCACGCAGGCGAAAATGGTGCCGACACAGGCCGTCATCACGAAGAGGCTGATCTTCACCCGGGCGACCGGCACGCCGACATTGCGGGCTGCCTTGGCATCGCCGCCGACGGCAAAGATCCAATTGCCGAAACGGGTGCGGACCAGGATCCAGGTCGCGATGGCGGCGAGGCCGAGCCACCAGAAAATGGCGACGGGAATACCATCGACGAATGGCGCGCCGTCACTGCGTTGAGCGATATAGCCGTTATTGGCCAGCCAAGCGAAGAAGTCATGGCCGATATGGCCGGCGAATAGCTGGACGACGAAACTATTCTCCTGGCCATCGGTGATATAGGGGATCTGGGTGCGGTCCGTAACCCATCTTGTGACGGCCAAAGTGAGACCGCGCAGGATGAACATCGAGGCCAGCGTCACGATGAAGGAAGGTAGACCCGTCCGGATCACCAGCCAGCCATTGGCCAGGCCGACAAGGACAGCACAGGCAAAGGCGGCCAGAACCGCCACGGGGATCGGCAGCCCCGCTTCGGTCACCAGCATGCCGATGACGACACTGGCAAAACCGATCATCGACCCGATCGAGAGGTCGAACTCCCCGGCGATCATCAACAGCGCTACAGCGGAAGCGAGAATGCCCAGTTCGGCTGACACTTCCAGGAAATTGATGATGCCGGGCGGGCTGAAGAGGCCGCTATCGCCGGCGACGATGCCGAAGAAGACGAAGACCAGGATGGTGCCCGAGAGCGCGCCAAGTTCTGGACGGCGCAGCAGACGCGTCCACCAATGCGTGGTCGTCATTCTTTCATCACGAGAGGCGGCGCTTTTTCGCGTAACGCGAAGAGTCAAGTCATTGGGCATATCCAAATCACCTGCCTGACAGCATTGCGAACCGGTTGGCTGAGGGGGGCCGGAGATAGGGGAACAACCCGTCTATCTCCGGCGTCATCGCAGGGAAGACTAACGCGTTCCCTTCTTCGCTAAGGTAACGACCATCGCCGCATCCTTCTTGGTAATGAAGGCCGGACCGGTATAAATGGTCGAGGTCGGCATCGTACCGTTGGTCGCATTCAGGGTGAGGTCGACCACCGGCAGATAGCCAAGCAGATAAGGCTGCGCATCGATGCAGAACAGCATATCGCCCTTCGCGACCGCTTCCAGCACCTCCGGCGACAGATCGAAGGTGCCGAATTTGATCTTGCCCAGCAGATCCGCCTTTTTCAGCGCTGTCAGGACGGGTGCGGCCGGTGTCGGGCCCAGCGTCAGGATGCCCTGAACCGACGGATGCGAGGACAGATAGCCGGTGACGCGGGTCGCCGTCTCTGTCGGGTCCATGGTGACGGAGACGATCTCGACCTTGCCGCCCAGGCCTTCCTTGAAGCCGTTGCAGCGGTCATCCAGGCTGACATTGCCAACCTCGTGGTTGATGCAGATCGCATCCGAGACGCCTTCGGCCTTCATCTTCTCGCCGGCCTGCTTGCCGGCATCGAAATCGGAGGCGCTGCCGACATAGTTGCGCGCACCGACATTGGCAACTTCGCTCTGGCCGCTATCGATCACGATGACCGGGATACCGGCGGCCACGGCCTTTTTAACGGAGGGGTCCAATGCCTTGGCATCAGGAATCGATACGACCAGGCCGTCTGGCTTCGATGCGACGGCGGCGTCGATCATCTGTTGCATCTTGACGACGTCCCAGACTTCCGGCGCAAAATACTCGACCTTGGAGCCCATCTTCTTTGCGGCATCGGTCAGGCCTTTTTTGACGACGGACCAGTAGACATCCGATGCCTGACCATGGGTAACAAAGACGATGCGGGTTTCCGCCGCTGTCTTCGCAACGGCCGGTGCTGACAGCGCGAAGGCTCCCAGCGTCGTCATCACCGCGAATCCGGCAGCCGTCGCGAGGGATTGAAAACGTGAAATCATGTTTGTTCCTCCCCTGTTATCTGCCGGCCCGGGCTTCTTCTGGCGTTATCGCTTCCAGCACGAGAGCCAGAGCGACCGGACGGCGGCGAGGCCATGTGGCCATGCCTTGGCCAGGATAAATGAAAATTTATTCCATACAAGAAAATTTTGGCATCAATTTTCTATATCACCGGCTATCCCGCAGCGTATGTTGCGGTTGCACAAAATAACACAATGAATTAACTTGCTTAAATCGATTTCATCAAACTAAGAAAAATAATTCTATATGATAATTGATCGTGAATAATATTTCTATTATGGTTTGATCAGCAAAGGCGACCAGGCAATAAAAACCAAAAACGCCGGGTATTCGTTCATCAGGTGGGGAGCAGAGATGACACGACATATTACCTCCAATCGCTCAGGTTTTCCCCTCGGCCTTACCTGGATTACGACGGCGACTGAAGCATCGGACAATACGGGAATCGCTTTCGGCGTCCTGCGGCTGGCTGCCGGCGAAACCTGGAGCGAGACAGTGCCGCAGGAAACCGCGGCACTGATCATGTCCGGGGAGATCGCCATCAGGACTGGTAATGACAGCCGCATCTGGTCACGGCAATCCTTGTTCGATGAAAGCCCGAAGGCCGCTCATGTCTCGGCCGGCACCACGCTGACAATCGAAGCGGGGAAAGAGAGCGAGGTGACGCTCTATCGCTGTGCCAATACCGATTGCTTTCCGGTGCGTTTTTACGAGGATGTGCCAAACGAGCATCGCGGCAAAGGACAGGTGGGCGATGCCTGCCTGCGTTTCGTCCGGACGATTTTCGATCGGCGCAACAGCGATCCCAAGGCGCAACTGGTTCTCGGCGAAGTTGTGACACTACCGGGACGCTGGTCCAGTTATCCGCCGCACCATCATCCACAGCCGGAGATCTACCACTATCGCTTCACCGCGCCGCAGGGTTACGGTCTTTGCGAATTGGGCGAGGATGTGCTGCGCGTCCGCCAATACGACACGGTGAAGATCTTCGACGGCAACGACCATCCGCAAACGGCGGCACCTGGCTATGGCATGTATTACACCTGGGTCATTCGCCATCTGCCGGGCAATCCGTATACCGTTCCGGAATTCACCAAGGAGCATGTCTGGGTGAACGAGCCGGGAGCCAATTATTGGTTCCCGCGCGACCTGGCCACTAAGGAGTGACCCATGGTCGAGGCTGCGTTGGATCTGATTTGCCTTGGCCGCGCCGCAGTTGATCTCTATGCCGAGCAGCCCGGCGCACGGCTCGAAGATGTCAGCAGCTTCGCCAAGTATCTCGGCGGTTGCGCGGCCAATATCGCCGTCGGGGTTACGCGCCAGGGCCTCAAGGCCGGCATGCTGACGCGTGTCGGCGACGAGCATATGGGCCGCTTTGTGCGAGAGACGCTCCAGGCCGAGGGCGTCGATGTCTCGCAGGTCGGTACCGATCCGAGCCGGCTGACCGGCCTTGTCTTGCTGGGGATCAAGGATCGTCAGACATTCCCGTTGATCTTCTATCGGGAGAACTGTGCCGATATGGCGCTCGATGCCGATGACATCGATGCGGCCTTTGTCGCATCGGCCAAGGCGCTGCTGGTGACCGGCACGCATCTCTCGACGGAGGGCACCATGGCGGCCAGCCGCCGTGCCATCGATTTCGCACGACAGGCAGGCCGGAAAGTCATTCTGGATATCGACTATCGCCCCGTCCTATGGGGATTGACCGGGCGTGGCGCCGGCGAGATCCGGTATATCCCTGCGGAGGGCGTCAGCCTGCATCTGCAGAAAATCGTGCCGCTCTGCGACCTCATCGTCGGTACCGAAGAGGAAATCTGCATCGCAGGCGGCGATGACGATGTCATGGCGGCTTTGCGCCGGCTCCGGGCCCTGACGGGTGCCACTTTCGTCGTCAAGCGCGGACCGCTGGGCTGCAGCGTCTTTCCCGGTGCGATTGGCGATAATCTCGATTCCGGCGTTGCCGTCGAAGGTGTAGCGGTCGACGTCCTCAATGTTCTCGGTGCCGGCGACGGCTTTTTGGCTGGTTTTCTACGCGGCTGGCTGCGCGGTGAGCCGCTGGATGATTGCTGCCGCTATGCGAATGCCTGTGGTGCGCTCGTGGTCTCGCGCCATGGCTGCGCCCCGGCCATCCCGACGCGTGCTGAGCTGGACGACTATCTTTTGCGGGCACATTCGATCGCCAGGCCGGACCAGGACAGGGCGCTGAACCACCTGCATCGTGTGACCACCCGCAAGGGCAACTGGCCGGAGATCATGGCGCTCGCTTTCGATCATCGCTCTCAATTGGAGCAGGTTGCGGCTGAATGCGGTCGCCAGTCGGATCGGATTCCGCATCTCAAGATGCTGATCGGTCAGGCGCTGCTCCATGTCGCCGGCGACTATCCCGGGCGGATCGGCCTCCTGGTGGATGATCAGTTCGGCCGCGATGTCCTGGAACATCTGACGGGGCGCGGTCTGTGGATCGGCCGACCGGTGGAACGACCCGGTTCCCGCCCATTGCGCTTTGCCGCCGGGGAAAATATTGCTCTGGCGTTGCGGCAATGGCCAGCGGATCATATCGCGAAATGCCTGGTCTTCCACCATCCGGAGGATCGGCAGGACTTGCGTATCGCGCAGCTGGAGCGCTTGTCGACCTTGCAGGAGGCGGCGATCGGCACCGGCCATGAATTCCTGATCGAGATCATTCCGCCGAAGGACATGCCGGTGAAACGCGACACCGTCGAAAAAGCCATGGCGCAGATTTATGATGCCGGCATCCGGCCCGATTGGTGGAAGCTGCCCGCGCTGGAGGATACGGCCTGGCACGGAGTCACTGCCTTGATCGGGCGCGAAGATCCACATTGCCGTGGCATCGTCCTGCTGGGCTTGGAAGCGCCCGAAGATGTCCTTGCCCAATCCTTCGCGGTCGCCGCCCGTCACCCCATCTGCAAAGGCTTTGCGATCGGCCGATCGATTTTCATGCAGCCGGCTCGCGACTGGATGACCAGCGATCTCAAGGATGACGAATTCGTGGAGACAGTGGAACGGGCCTATCGTCGCCTCATCGATATCTGGCGGCATGCCCGGCCGATATAAAAACGAAAGGCAACGGCCGCCAAGGAATTCGCCTAACAGGGGAGGACAACGTGCCGACAACACGGCTCACCATGGCGCAGGCATTGATCAAATATCTTGCCGCCCAGCATGTCGACGTCGAGGGCCAAGAGAGGTCGCTCTTTGCCGGCGTTTTCGCGATTTTTGGACATGGCAATGTCGCTGGCCTCGGAGAGGCCCTGGCGCAGGTGCAGGAGGCCTTGCCGACCTATCGCGCCCATAATGAGCAAGCCATGGCCCTGGCGGCGATCGCTTTCGCCAAGGCACGCAATCGTCGGCAGATGATGGCCTGTACCACCTCGATCGGCCCGGGTGCGACGAACATGGTCACCGCGGCGGCGCTGGCCCATGTCGACCGACTACCTGTGCTGCTCTTGCCGGGCGACGTCTTTGCCAGCCGCCGGCCCGATCCCGTGTTGCAGCAGATAGAGGGATTCAGCGATCCGACGATCAGCGCCAATGACTGCTTCCGGCCGGTCTCGCGGTACTGGGATCGGTTGACGCGGTCGGAACAATTGCTGACCAGCCTGCCTCAAGCGATCCGCGTTCTCACCGATCCGGCGGAATGCGGGCCGGTGACGCTCTGCCTGCCGCAGGATGTGCAGGCCGAAGCAGCGGATTATCCGGCAGATTTCTTCGCGCCGCGCATCCATCGGCAACGCCGGCCGCTGCCGGATCAGGATGACCTGCAGGCGGCGTCCCGGGCTCTGGCCGCCGCACAGCGACCCCTGGTGATCCTGGGCGGCGGCGTGCATTACAGCGAGGCGACGGAGGTTCTACGTCAATTCCTGACGGCTCATGGCTTGATGGCGGCCGAAACGCAAGCCGGCAAAGGCGCGCTCAACTGGGATGACCCGCTGAATCTGGGCTCTATCGGTGTGACCGGCTCCGCCGCCGCCAATGACCTCGCGCGCGAGGCGGATGTCATCCTGGCAATCGGGACCCGGCTGCAGGACTTCACCACCGGATCCTGGGCGCTGTTTTCGTCGCAGGCGAAATTGATCCAGCTGAATGTCAACGGTTTCGACGCCTGGAAACATGGCGCACTGCCGCTGATCGGTGATGCGCGCGCGACCATCGAACAACTGCATCGGCATCTGACCGGATGGCGTGTTCCCGTCGACTGGGCAGATCATGGCCACGCTTTACGGGCACGCTGGGCGGAGACGGTCACCAAAGCGACGGCGAAGCCGGCAGGCAATATCCTCCCCAGTGACGCCCAGGTGCTCGGTGCCGTCAACCGCAAGGCCAAGCCGACCGATGTCCTGGTCAATGCCTCCGGCGGCCTGCCGGGCGAATTGCACAAATTGTGGATGACCTCGGACCCCAAGGGCTATCACCTGGAATATGGCTATTCCTGCATGGGCTATGAAATCGCCGGTGGGCTTGGCGTCAAGTTGGCCTTTCCCGAGCGGCGCGTCTTCGTCCTGGTCGGCGATGGCGGCTATATGATGATGAATTCGGAGATCGCGACATCGGTCATGCTGGGTGCCAAGCTGGACATCGTGCTGCTCGATAATCGCGGCTTCGGCTGCATCAATCGCCTGCAACAGGCCTGTGGAGGTTCACCCTTCAACAATCTGCTGCGGGATGCACGGCAGGTGACTGATGTGCCGATCGATTTCGCGGCCCATGCCCAGGCTATGGGCGCCATTGCTGAGAAGGTCTCCTCGATTGCGGAGCTGGAGGCGGCACTGGACCGTGCCGCCACCTCGCCGCGTACCCATGTCATCGTGATCGAGACCGATCCCGACAAGATCACGGCGGAAGGTGGCAGCTGGTGGGATGTGCCTGTCCCGGAGGTTTCCGAGCGCTCGGCCGTGGCCGCGGCGCATCTCGCCTACCAGCAGCATCGTCGCGACCGCGATCAGCAGTGAGCGTATCATGACAGTACAGCTTCGGATCGGCTTGATCGGCAGCGGTTTCATCGGTCGCTGCCATGCCTATGCCTACCGGACCATGCCGCTGGTCTTTCCGAACGCCGCCGCGATGCCGGTCATGGCCGTGCTGTGCGATCAGACGGCGGAATTGGCCGCCGATGCCGCACGGCGCTTCGGCTTCGCGCGGTCAACGGGCGACTGGCGGCGCCTGGTTGACGATCCCGACATCGATATTGTCGATATCTGCGTGCCGTCGAATTTGCATCGCCCGATTGCCTTGGCGGCCATTGCCGCCGGCAAACATGTCTATTGCGAAAAGCCGGTCGGCCTCGGCTGGCCGGAGGCGAAGGAAATCGCCGACATGGCCAAAGCAGCCGGCACGCGCTCACTGGTCGGCTTTACCTATTTGCGTGCCCCGGCGATCGCTTTCGCCCGCCGCTTGATCACGGAAGGTGCGATCGGCGAGGTCACTCACTTCCGGGGCCAGCATAACGAGGACTACCTGGCGGATCCGGCTAGTCCGTTTACTTGGCGGTGCGATCCGTCGATCGGTGGTCGGGCCGGCGCGCTGGGTGATCTTGGCGCGCATATCATCAGCATTGCCCGGCATCTGATGGGTGAAATCACCGCGCTGTCGGCGCATTGCCGGACTGTCATCCCGGTTCGGCCGGTTGCTGCCGGCAGCATGGTCACGCAACCCGTCGGCAATGACGACATCACCCAGATGATGGTGACGTTCGGAACCGGCGCCAGCGGCTACCTGGAGGCCAGCCGCATCGCCAGCGGCAGCAAAATGGGCATCGGCTTTGAAATTGTCGGCAGTCATGGCGCCATCCGTTTTGACGGTGAGCGCATGAACGAGCTGCAACTATATGACGGCCGGGAGCCCCCATCGCGTGCCGGTTTCCGGACGATCCTGATCAATCCGCAGCACCCGCCTTACGGCAATTTCATTCCCGCACCTGGCCATGGCCTGGGATTCAATGACCTGAAGATCATCGAGGTGAACGAGTTGATGTCGGCCGTCCTGGGAGATCCGTCGGCAGGGCCGGACTTGACCGACGCGGCACGGATCAGTGCGATCATGGATGCGGCGATGGCATCCGCAGCGGAGAGAGGCTGGCGGGATGTTCTCTTCTGACAGCATCCCGCGCTGCCAGACCGGCCTATTCGGCCAGTTCGCGCATCACCTTGATCAGATCCGACTTTCCCTCGAAGCCGATGCCGGGCAGATCCGGCATGACGATATGACCATCCTCGACACGGACAGTGTCAGGGAAACCGCCATAAGGCTGGAACAGATCTGGATAGCTCTCATTGCCGCCGAGGCCGAGACCGGCCGCGATATTGAGTGACATCTGATGGCCGCCATGGGGGATGCACCGCGACGGCGACCAGCCGAACTGGGCGAGGACATCGAGCGTGCGCAGATATTCGACGAGACCGTAGGAGAGTGCGCAATCGAATTGCAGCCAGTCGCGATCCGGCCGCATGCCGCCATAGCGCAGCAGGTTGCGGGCATCCTGGTGCGAGAAGAGGTTCTCACCCGTCGCCATCGGACCGGGATAGAATTCCGAGAGAGCGGCCTGTAACGCGTAGTCCAGCGGGTCGCCGACCTCTTCGTACCAGAAAAGCGGATAATCGCGGAGCATCTTGGCATAGGCGATGCCGGTTTCGAGGTCGAAGCGCCCATTCGCATCCACGGCCAGCCGGGCCTCGGATCCGATTTCCGATAACACGGCTTCGATGCGCCGGCGATCCTCGTCGATGGAGGCACCACCGATCTTCATCTTCACCACGTTATAGCCGCGCTTGAGATAGCCCCGCATCTCGGCCTGGAGGGCCGTGTCGTCCTTGCCCGGATAATAGTAGCCGCCGGCGGCATAAACGAAGACCCGCGGATTGGCCTCGCGATTCTTCATCTTGGCCAGAAGACGGAAGAGGGGCTGTCCGGCGATCTTGGCGACCGCATCCCAGATCGCCATATCGAGCGTGCCGACGGCGACGGATCGCTCGCCATGCCCGCCTGGCTTCTCGTTCGACATCATCACCGCCCAGATCTTGGCCGGATCGAGATTGCTGCCGTCATCGTTTAGCAAACTGTCGGGCTTCGCTTCGAGGATGCGATTGCGGAAGCGTTCGCGAATCAGCCCGCCTTGGCCATAGCGTCCGTTCGAATTGAAGCCGTAGCCCACGACCCGGCGGCCGTCCCGGACGACATCCGTCACCACTGCGACGAGGCTGGCGGTCATCTTCGAGAAGTCGATATAGGCGTTACGGATCGGCGACGAGATCGGCTTGGTGATTTCGAGAACGTCGACAATACGCATGTTGGGTCCTTCCTTATCTTGGTTGCATTTCCGAACGACCGATCGGCAAGGGCAGGAGGCCGATGCAGATCCAGGTCTGATCAGGATTAGTGCGACGACGCAATATGCGTCTGCCGGCGCGCTGCCGGTTGCAGGTCCTTGGCATTTTCTTCGGCGGGCATGGGCAAGCCTTCATCCTGCAGGCGCATGATCTCGCCGGCCTTGGCTTTGTCGAAGGCGCCGTCCCATTTCGCGATGGCAATGGTCGCGACACCATTACCGATGAGATTGGTCACCGCGCGTGCCTCATTCATGAAGCGATCGACGCCAAGCAGCAGGACGAGCCCGGCGACCGGAACGGTATGGATCGATGAGAGGGTGGCCGCCAGGGTCACGAAACCGGCACCGGCGACACCGGCCGAACCCTTTGACGTCAATAGCAGGACGCCAAGGACAACGAGCTGATCCAAGAGCGTCAGATTGGTGTTGGTGGCCTGGGCCACGAAGATCGCGGCCATCGTCAGATAGATGCAGGTCCCGTCGGCATTGAACGTATAGCCGGTCGGCAAGACCATGCCGACGACCGACCGTTCGCAACCCAGTCGTTCCAGCTTGATCATCATCCGCGGCAGCACGGCCTCGGTCGAACAGGTGCCCAGGGTGATCAGGATCTCTTCCTTGAAATATCGGAAGAAGCGTGTCAGTGGGAAACCTGACCATCGGGCGACTGAGCCGAGGACGACCACAACGAAGATGATCGAGGTGAGATAGACGGCAAGCATGAGATGGCCGAGTGCCCAGATCGTCCCGATGCCATATTTACCGATGGTGAAGGCAATGCCGGCACCAGCGCCCAAGGGGGCGAGACGCATGATCATGGCAACGATCTTGAAGAGAGCTTGCAGGAGGACGTCGACAAGCTCGACCAGCGGTTTGCCGCGCTCACCCAGTTGCAGCATCGCGACGCCGAGCAGGACAGAAACCAGGATCACCTGCAGCATCGCGCCCTTGGCGAAGGCATCGACAATCGTCGTCGGAATGATGTCGAGGAAGAATTGGACCACCCCGCCGGTGCCGTTCGCCGCCTTCACATAAGTGGACAAGGCGCTGCCATCGATCTTGCCGGGGTCGATATTCATGCCGCTGCCGGGTTTCATCAGATTGATGACAACCAGGCCGATCACCAGGGCAATCGTCGAGGCGATCTCGAAATAGACCAATGACTGGACGCCGATGCGTCCGACTTCTTTGATACTGCCCATTTTGGCAATGCCGACGACAACCGTGCCGAAGACGATCGGTGCGAGCAGCATCTTGATGAGTTTGATGAAGCCGTCCGCAAAGGGCTGCAACTGGACGCCAAATGCCGGGTAGAAGTAGCCGATCACGCCGCCGATCACGATCGCGACGAGCACTTGCACGTAGAGTTTGCTGAACGCCTGGCCGAGCTTTGAGCCTCCCACGGCGTAATCTCCTTGAAATATTCTTTTAGGGAAGCCGGTCCGACCCTTGAACCTCCCATGATGACGCATGAGACGAGGAGACGATCCTCCGACTCTTGCTTCCTAAATGAAGCTTGCGGGCAAATTACAGCTGGACGTGCGACTTCAGCCAATGCCAGTATCTGGACCGGCTATGCATAATCGGCATTACCAATGGAACTGACTTGGCTTGAAGACTACCTCGCTCTTGCCGAAAGGCTGAATTTTTCGCGGGCGGCGGAGGCACGTAATGTCACCCAACCTGCGTTCAGCCGCAGGATCCGCGCCCTGGAAGACTGGGCCGGCACGCCTTTATTCATCCGCACAACGCATGGCGTCTCGCTGACGGCGGCCGGCGAGCATTTCCGTGCCCATGCCGAAACGCTGATCCGCAATCTCCATCAATTGCGCCGCGAGACGCTTGAAGTCGGGGAAGGCAAGGTGGCACCGCTCAGCTTTGCCGCCACGCATGCCTTGTCCTTCACGTTTTTTCCGAAATGGATACGGCAGCACGAACATATTGCGGGGTTGGGCGCAATCAACCTGATCTCGGACAGCATGCAAGCCTGCGAACAGATCATGCTGCGCGGCGACGCATCATTCTTGCTGTGTCATTACCATCGGGATGCCCATAGCCGGTTCGAGCCAGGACAGTTTGCAAGCATCATCGTCGGTAGCGATACCCTTGTGCCGTTGAGCGCGCCAGATGGGAAGGGCGGGTCGAAATGGTCGCTTACCGGCACGGAACGCGCACGATATCTCGCTTACAGTGTCGAATCCGGGCTTGGCCGGATCATATCGGCCAGTTCGACGGCCGCGGATCAGATCACGGCCCTTGACCAGGTATTCACATCGCATCTGGCGGCGACGCTCCTCTCGATGACACGTGCCGGTGACGGCATAGCCTGGCTTCCAAGAACACTGGCAGAACAGGACATCGACGCGGGGCGCCTTGTCGAGGTGGGACCAGCGACGATGGCAATTCCCGTGGATATCCGCCTTTTCCGGCCGATAACCCGTCAAAGCCCGGCCGTCGAGGCACTGTGGGCAATCCTGACGGCGGAGACCGCCTAGGACGAACCGACGACGTTCAGCGAATGCTAGATGACGCCGATCGCAGCCTTGACCCGTTCGGGACTGAGCGGCATGTCGCGCAGGCGGATGCCGGTTGCGTCGGCAAAGGCATTGGCCAGCGCCGCTGCAGCGGGTCCTTGCCCTGCTTCGGCGGTGCCGAGGAAAGGCATCCCCGGCTGGTTGATGACATGAACCTCGACCGCATCGGGGATATCGGGGAAACGCAAAATCGGATAGGTGCTCCAGTCGAAACTGGTGCGGTGGGTCGCGTCGAAGGTCACGGCCTCGCGCATTGTCCAGCTCACCGCCTGGACGATGGCGCCCTCGATCTGGTTACGGATGCCGTCGGGATTGACGGCCTGACCGCTATCGACCGCCGCGACGGCGCGGCGGACGGCAATATGTCCAGTCTCACGCTCGACTTCGACTTCCATCATCACGGCACAATAGGCACCCAGATTCTTGTACCGCGCGAAGGCGATGCCGCAACCGCGCCGGCCGTCGCCGCGCGGCCTGTTGGGCCAGCCGAAGCGATCGGCTGCCATCTCCATCACGGCGCGGGCGCGCTCGTCCTTCATATGCGCAAGCCGCAGGGCCAAAGGGTCCACGCCGCCGCTTTTTGCCAGTTCGTCGAACATGCTTTCGATGGAGAAGACATTGAGATGCGCCCCCAGGGAGCGGATGGCGGAGACGCGAAGCGGCATGTCCTTCAAGAAGTGATAAAGAACCTGCATGTTCGGCAGATCGTAAAGCGGATTCGAGTTGCGGTCGCCGTCGCCTTCCGGCATCGGAATGGGCTTCGGCTCCTGTGGCGGAAATGACGGAGAGACCTCACCTCCGGCAAGCGTGCCACCGGCACTGACGGGCCGGTTGACGTGGGAATTGCTCCAGACTTCATGACGCCAGCTGACGATGCGGTTATTCGCATCGAGCGCCGCCTCGAGCTCGGTCACCATAGCGGGACCCAAAGGTTCCCAACCGAATTCCTGCTCGCGCATCCATTGCAGGCGGATGGGTCGGCCGGGCAGCGCCTTTGCAATCACGGCGGCATCGGCAGCCACATCATCCGCACCATTCTGGCCGTAGCAGCCGGAACCTTCGACATGGATGGCGTGGACCTTGTCGGGCGGCAGGTTCAGGAGTTCCGCCGCGACGCGGTGCACGTCGAAGGTACCCTGGCTATGCGTCCATATCGTCATCAGGCCGTCCTGATATAAGGCGACGGCGCAGGATGGTCCGATCGAGCCATGGCTGAGCCATGGCCGTGTATAGCGTGCTTTGATGTGCCGTACCGCCGGCGCCACGGAATCATGCGTATCAAGGACCACGATCTCCCGCGGCGGCAGGCTTTTCAATGTGGTCACCACGTCCTTATCCGGCAAGGGCGCGGCGGTCCGGACGAAACCCGCCTCCTGGAAATGGCGTAACGCCGTGACGGCGGTCCATTCCCGGTCCGCAACGACGGCGGTAAAGGCACCCTCCTGGATGATCTTGACCACACCGGGAAGGGCGGTAATTACTGAGAGATCGACCGGCTGAAGTTGCGTGCCGAAGCTCGGTCCCCGCACGATGCGCGCATGGAGCATGCCGGGCAGCCGCATATCCTGCAGATAGGCGCCGCCGCCGGTCAGCTTCGCCGGTATGTCGACGCGCCGCATCTCTGTTCCCATGATGCGATATCGGGCGGGGTCGCGACGGGGGGCATTGGGAATGGCTTTGACGTGAAGCGACATAGCCGTGGCAATCGCGCCATAGCTCGCCAAGCGTCCATCAGAGCAGCGAAGATGCCCGTCGCCGGTGGTGACGATCGTCTCCGGGGCGACATTCCAGGTTTTGGCCGCTGCCTGCGTCAGCAGCATGCGCACATTCGCCGCCGCATTCTGGATCGCGGTGCCGCTATCCTGCATCGAATGGCTGCCGGCGGTCAGGCCCTCATCCGGCGTGCGGAAGGTATCCACCGTGATAAGCTCGATCGCATCGGTCGAAATATCCAATTCCTCCGCAGCGACCTGCAGAAGGGCGGTCCGGATACCCTGGCCAAGCTCGGCCTTGCCGGTGAAGACCGTCACCCGCCCACTCGCATCGATACGGATCCAGGCATCGAGCCAGGGATAGGATTTGAGGTTGCCGGGCAGGTTGGGCGCAATGACGGTCGGCCCCGCACCCTCGACAATTTGCTGCGCAAAGGCCCGCGACGTCAGCGAGAACGTGACGACCAATGCGCCGGCCGAGAGGAAGGAGCGTCGTGAGAATTCTATACGATCTGTGCCGCTCATTTATCGGCCTCCCGGCTCACCACCTCGCCGCCCGTCATCTCGACGGCCCGGCGGATCGCACGCAGAATGCGCATATGGGTTCCGCAGCGGCACAGGTTTGTCTGCATATGGTTGCGGATTTCCATCTCAGTCGGCGAGGGGTTCTTGTCCAGGAGTGCCTGCGCGCGCATGATCATGCCGGCGATGCAGTAACCGCATTGCGCGGCCTGCTCCATCTCGAAGGCCTGTTGCAGAATGCCAGGCTTCTGCTGCGTACCAAGACCCTCCACCGTTCTCACGCGTCGACCCTCAAGGGCTGCGATCGGCGTCAGGCAGGAAAAAACGGACTTGCCGTCGATATGCACCGTACAAGCCCCACATTGCCCGACGCCGCAACCATATTTCGCGCCGTTCAACGCCAGGTCGTCTCGTAGCACATAGAGCAGCGGCGTGGATGGATCGGCGTCAACGGCATGATCCAGGCCGTTGACGTTCAAGGTGATGGTCATGGCTCCGTACCCTCCTTGCGCGCCGCGGTTACGGCGCTTGCGAGTTCTGGCCAGGCAGCATGCTCGCTGTAGCGCGAGCGCAGATACGCCGTGATCTCGACGATCTGGGCGTCGGTCAGACTGTCCGCGAAGGGCGGCATATATGGTCCCTGCGCGCCCGTGGGTTGCCGCAATCCCCGAAGGATGACCTGGATCGTGTCCCGAGGATCGCTCTCTTGCAGGGCACTGACGTCAGACAAAGCGGGTCTGCCCTGCGCCATCATGGGTGCGCCTGCACCGTGACATGCGGAACAGGCACCGTTGAAGAGTGCCGCGCCGGCCGGATGCTCGCTTGCCGCCGCCGCCTCTTTGTCGTGCAGGGAGTCACCTTGCACTATCCCGGGCATGCCATTCATCAAGGAGGCGACATAGACGGCGATCGCCCTGACATCCGTTGCCGGCGCCGCGGCAAGTCCGTGGGTCACCGGCCCCATCGGACCGGCGGCGGCACTGTGATTTTCATGGACGCCGGTGCGTAAATACGTGTACAGCGCATCGGCTGTCCAGGTCCGCGCCGCAGGATTCGATGTGTCCAGCGCCGGCGCGATCCAGCCTTCCGCCGTTCCGCCGGCAAAAGCGTGGCTGCTTTCCTCGCCGCCGGCGATATTGCGTGGCGTGTGGCAGCTGCCGCAATGGCCGAGGCCTCTCACCAGATAGGCGCCGCGATTCCATTCGTCGCTTTTGCCGGGATCCGGCACGAAGGTGCCATGATGCAGATAAAGCAGATTCCAGAAGGCGAGCAGCGGCCGGAAACCGAGCGGAGGGATCAAGTGATTTTCTGGTGCTTTCGCCATTACTGGGCGACGTGTCATCAGGAACGCATAAAGCGCATCGAGATCGTCATCATTAACCTGTGTGAAGTGCTCATATGGCAGGGCCGGGTAGAGATGCCTGCCGCTGCGGGAGATGCCGTCGCGCATGGCCCGCTTGAAAGCCGCGTTCGACCACGTCCCGATGCCGGATGTCCCATCGGGGGTAATATTGTCTGAATATAACGTCCCGAACGGGGTCGCGATGGGCCGCCCTCCGGCATAAGGTTGCCCGTTTGGCGCCGTATGGCAGACGTCGCAGTCTCCAATCGCCGCCAGCGCGGCGCCGCGTTCGATGAGTTGCTTTGGGAAGGAGCTCGCGGCCGGCTTGGCAATGGGAGGGATTGCGGCACGATAAACGATTGCACCTACCACGCCCGCTGCGACGAGCAAGGCAACGATCGCGAAGCTGACGAGGAGCTTACGATTTGCGGCCATGTTTCTGAATGCGACGCTTGAATGTATGACTTGGCGGAAACTGTCAGACGATTGACGACACTGGCGAAGGGGCCGCCTTGATAGACGCCGTCTCTTGATCGTCTCGGTTTCAGTTGCTCCTTGTTTCGTGGAATGTCAAGGCACCGTCCGATGACACATATCTCCGTTGCCGCAAATCGGCAGGTTCCTGTCCGGCACGCTGCCGGCCGGAGCAAGGCATGTTACGGAGGTAATACGAATTCATCCGCCGTTCTCTGGCGCGCTATATCCAATTGGATATAGCGTTAGCTCATACGCCCGTCATACAGACGGTCCTGGCCGCTCTGGCATAGACCTTGTCATGCGCGGTCCCTGAGAAGCACTGAAGACGTGCGCCCGCAAAACCTGGAGGCATTATGAGTGAGTTCAAGTTACTGATCGGCGGCAAGCTGGTTCCCGGCGCCGCGACATTGAATGTCATCAATCCGGCGACGGAAGACGTCTTCGCGACTGCGCCCCGCGCGGACCATGCGCAGCTCGACCAGGCTGTCGCCGCCGCCAAGGCGGCTTTCCCTGCCTGGTCGGCCACGCCGATCCGCCAACGCGGGGCCTTGCTGGCGAAGCTGGCCGATGAGTTGGAGGCTCGTCAGAACGACTTCGCCAGGCTCCTCACCGAAGAGCAGGGCAAGCCGCTGCCGCATGCGATGGGCGAGATGATCGGCACCATCGCCATGATGCGTTACTTCGCAACACTGGATATGCCGCTGAAAGTGCTGAAAGACGATGCGACGCAGAAGGTCGTACAGCATCACACGTCCCTCGGCGTTGTCGCGGCGATCACGCCGTGGAACTATCCGATGATCCTCCTCATCATCAAGCTTGCACCAGCGCTCATTACCGGCAACACAGTAGTGGCGAAACCGGCCCCGACGACCCCGCTGACGACGTTGAAATTCGGTGAGATCTGCGCCCGGGTTCTGCCGGCGGGGGTAGTCAATATCATCGTTGATCAAAACGATCTGGGGAGCGCGCTCACCGGCCATCCCGACGTCGCCAAGGTTTCTTTCACCGGCTCGACCGTCACCGGCAAGAAGGTGATGGAAAGCGTTGCCGGAACATTGAAGCGGTTGACCCTGGAACTCGGCGGCAATGATGCGGCGATCGTGCTTGACGATGTCGATCCCAAGGAGGTGGCGCCCAAGCTATTCGCCGCCGCCACTCTCAATGCGGGCCAAGTCTGTCTGGCCATTAAACGGCTCTATGTCCATGACTCGCAATATGACGAGATGTGCGAAGAGCTGGGGCGGCTGGCCCGCGAAGCGGTCGTCGATGACGGGATGAAGCAGGGAACCCAAATGGGCCCGCTGCAGAACAAAGCCCAGTTCGAGAAGGTGAAAGGTTTCCTCGCCGATGCCAGGAAGAACGGCAAGATCGTGGCGGGCGGCGACGTTCTTGATCGCAAGGGCTATTTTGTCCAGCCGACCATCGTGCGTGATATCGGCGACGATACACGGCTGGTCAGGGAGGAGCAGTTCGGCCCGGTTCTGCCGGTCTTGCGTTATTCCAATGTCGATGAGGCGATCGCACGCGCCAACGACACGGACTATGGGCTCGGCGGCACTGTCTGGGGGAAGGATCTCGACCGCGCCTATGCGGTGGCCGGGAAGATCGATTCCGGTGTGGTCTGGGTCAACAAGCATCTCGACATGCAGCCCGACGTGCCCTTCACCGGCGCCAAACAGTCCGGCATGGGAGCTGAATTGGGGCAGGCGGGGCTGGAGGAGTTCACCCAGGCCAAAATCATCAACATGGCCAAATAATCGGACCCAATAGTTCTTTCTCCCTCGCCGCAGTGAATGCGGCGAGGGGGTGTTTCCAGACGTATCCCGCGAATTAGCGATCGATCGCGACTGGCTTATCGGGGACGCCGTTCAGCGTTCTAGCAAAGGCCGTCGCGGCAAGAAAGATCCGGCGCCGTCTTTCGCCTCTTGCACTTCGCTCGCTGCGAGGTGACACGCAACGTTCGAAGCGATGACGAGGCTGAGACCAATCTAGGACGTGGGCGGCTTCGCAGAAGGCGCCGAAGGCCGGCGCGATACCGGGTTCGTCAGCCACCTCGATCATCCTTTCCGTGGCGTCTGCAATGAGTTGCGGCCAGATGTCGCTCAGCCCGCCGCCACCCAGGAGGCGGATCCGGTCCGCCGTCACACCGAGGGAATCGACATTTGCGCGAAGCAGGACGGACACGCCTTCCATGACGGCATAGAACATCTCCGGCAATCCGTGGGTACGGTCGAGCATCAGGAAACCGCCGCGGACCGCCGTATCAATGAATGGACTGCGCTCCCCTTTCAAATAAGGCAGGAACAGCAAATCGGGAGGAGACGCATCCACGATCGGCATTCGATCCGCCAGATTGCGTAGATCTCCCCCGAAAGTCCCCAGCAGCCACTCGATGCAATCTCCGCCGGAAAGAAGCGGCGCGACCTCAATAACCTTGCCGGCCTCGGCATGCGCCAGCACGAAGGATTGTCTGGGAATTGTCGCTGAAGCCAGATCGGTGACGCTGGCAACCCAAGCCGTCGTGCCGAGATAGATATAGGCCTGTCCGGTCTCGGTGACGCCTGCGCCGATCGTGGACGCGCCAGCATCGCCGAGCCCATTGATTACCGGAGTTCCTGCCGGCAGCCCCAATTCACCTGCTGCCTCTTCTTTAATATGGCCGGCGATGGAACGCGATGGCCTGATATCAGGCAGCTTCTCGACCGGCATGCCGAACAGGCGAAGCAAGTCGGGATGCCAGCATCGCGCCGCCAGGTCCATCAATCCGACAGCTGTCGCCGCAGTCGGATCGGTCACATGCGTGCCGGTAAGCCGATAGATGATGTAATCTTTTGCACCGAAATGTATCATGCATGTGCGCTTGAAGACGTCCGGTTCATTCTTCAGCATCCATTGCATCTTGAACGCGGCCATAAACTCATTCGGCTGATTGCCGATGATGCGCGATGCCCCCATCGACGCCAGCATCGGCGACAGAAACTCGAATTCTGTGGAAGCACGACTGTCGCCGTAGAGAATCGCCGGCCGAAGCGATTCTCCGTCTTGTCCAAGAGGAATGACGTTCTGCATCGTACCGGATAACGTGACAGCGACGACGTTCGACAGGTTTCCGAGCTGTTGGACCGCAGTGCAGGTACTCCGCCACCAATCCGTCGCATCCTGTTCTTGTCGGCCCGGCCCGGCATTTGCAATCGGGTGTTTTGCCTCCGCCACCAGCTCGACGATGCCGGTGGGATTGAAGAGAGCCGCTTTCGTACTCGAAGTGCCAATATCGATAGCAAGAATCTTTTTTGCCATGCACGGCTGTCCTTCCAACGGACCTTCAGGCCGAGGTCCAATGTGTTACAGTAGGGTTGAGATCGCCGACGCTTGTCGGTCGGTGCCAATGGCTGGAGACATCTGGACTCTGCGCGGCATAGGCGCGACACGTCCAGTTCGCCTTCTTGGTGTATTACGAAAGTAACTGTTTCTTTTCCGCCATATGAGCCGAATCGGCTGCTGGCCTTCCTAAACTCTCGGCTGCGACCCGGTTTTAGCGGTCGAGACCAAGGATGATTGGCTCTTTAACTTCTCGGCCAGGAAGTCGATGCAAAGCCGGACCTTGGCGGCGGCGTGACGGCTATGAGGATAGACGGCGTGGATTGGTGAGGCGGGCAGCGGTAAATCGGGCAAAACAACTTCCAGCCGGCCCGAATCAATATCGTCCCGAACATCCCAGATCGACTTCAATATCAGCCCGGCACCCTGCAATGCCCAGGCATGGGCCAGCTCACCGTTATTGCTGGTCAGCGAGCCTCGAACGCGTACGGCCGTCCCGTCTGCAAAGGTCCAGTGGTCGAGCGGCGGATCGCCATAGACAATGCAATCATGGGTCAGCAGATCTTCTGCCGTCTTCGGTCGGCCGCGATGCTTCAGGTAGGCTGGCGCACCGCAAATGACCCGGATATTCGGTGCCAGTTGACGCGCGATCAAGCTTGAATCGGCGAGCGAGCCGAAACGAATGGCGAGGTCATAGCCGCCCTCGACGATATTGGCCAGCGTGTCGGAGGCCTCGAGATGGATTTGCAAACCAGGATGGAGAGCTTGGAATTCGTGGAGCAGAGGGGCCAGACGCCGGCGACCGAAGGCAAAAGTCGATGTGACCCGCAGCAAGCCGATCGCGGCATGTTGTCCACGCGTCACTTCCATCTCGGCTTCGTCGATCTCAGCGAGTATCTTGATGCAACGGGCGTGAAACGCCACGCCTTCTTCGGTCAACGACAAAGTCCGCGTCGTGCGATTGGCGAGACGTACACCTAGACGCTCTTCAAGCCGCGCCAGTTTGCGGCTGATGACGGCAAGCGACAAACGCAGATCCCGTGCCGCAGCGGACAGGCTGCCCGCCTCGACGACGCGGACGAATACCAGCATATCGAAGAGATTGTCGGCCATATTCTTGCTGATAACACAAGGAACCTTCTCCATCAAAGGGCATTCTTGCCGACCTTGCGGGGATCTAAATTTTCCCCAGCGAAGCAAGTTCCGACAAAGGCCCTTCTTCATAGTGCAACAGAGGGAATTTCCAAGATGGATTTACAACTGAAAGATAAAACCGCCCTCGTCACCGGCTCGACGGCCGGCATCGGCCTTGAGATTGCCCGCCGGCTTGCCGTCGAGGGTGCCAAGGTGATCGTCTCCGGCCGTAACCAGGCGAAGCTCGATCAGGCAATCGGCAGCATTCGCGCTGCCGGCGGATCCAATGTGCGCGGCGCCTTAGCCGATCCAACCACGGCCGATGGCGCCGCGGCTCTGCTGCGGGCTGTGCCCAGCGTGGATATACTAGTCAACAATCTTGGCATCTATGAGATCAAGAAATTTGTCGATATCACCGACGAAGATTGGCGACATTACTTCGATGTCAACGTGCTGAGCGGCGTGCGGCTGGCACGAGCATATTTTCCAGGTATGCTGGAACGGAACTGGGGCCGGATCATTTTCATCTCCAGCGAATCCGGTATCGTCATCCCCGGAGACATGATCCATTACGGCATGACCAAGACGGCGCAGCTTTCCATCGCACGCGGTCTTGCGGAACTGACAAAGGGCACGAAGGTGACGGTCAATTCCGTCATGCCCGGACCGACGCGCTCCGAGGGCATCATTGACTTTCTGAAGAGTGTTACCAGCGATCCGCAGGCCCCGGCAGATCAGATCGAAGCCGAGTTCTTCGCCAAACACCGGTCCTCCTCGCTCATCCAGCGGATGATCGAGCCAGAGGAAATCGCCGATCTGGTCGCCTTTGTGGCGAGCCCGCTCTCCTCGGCGACCAATGGCGCTGCCCTGCGCGTTGAAGGTGGCATCACACCTACCATCAGTTAGGTGTACCGGCCTGCCAATCCGGCTGTATGAAGGTGACGAGGCGTCTTTCTGTGCAGTTACTCATTGATAGATTTGTCCCGATGCCCGGTGAATGTTCCGGCATCGGGCTATGGTGGCGATGTGATCAGGTGATGTTATGATGCTTGATCACGTCACGCTGCGGACATCGGATCTCGAAGGGACGCGCATGTTCCTGGAGGCGACTCTTGACCTGAAGCCCGGTTACCGGCCCGCCTTTCCCTTTCCGGGATATTGGCTCTATGCGGGGAGCAACCCGGTCGTGCATCTCATTCCAGGCCGGGGCGGTTCGGTCGACCGTCACGGCGAGACAATCGATCATGTGGGCTTTCGCCTGACCGATTATGACGAACATCGCCAGAAACTTGACGCGCTCGGCGTGGCCTATTCGACAATGGACCTGCCGGAGCTTGACGAAAAGCGGCTCTTCATGCGCACACCGGCCGGCATCCTTCTTGAACTTGTGTTCAGGGAAGATCAGCCAATTATTGCACCTGGCCGGCAGAATCTGCTGGATTAAATGACGACGCCTTTGCCAACCGTCATGTCCGCGCTCGTATCTTTCATCAGGGCCTATTACGGCCGTAACGCAGTTCACGTCTGCCGATACAGCTCCGTCATATAAATCCTCTAATCTTGACCCAACATAAGAGTGAAGAAGGCCGCGACGGACATGAAAGGGTATGTCTATGCAGCGGTATAATAACTGCATCATCCGTCACGCCCCGACCCTGAGGACGGCAAATGTCTGACAGTGAGCTTGCTAATACACGAGCCAAGATCGTTACGCTGACGATCAAGGAACTTGAAGCTGACCCGCATGGCGTCTTCCGCCGGTACAGGCCGATTGGGCCGCTTATTGGTCACGAAGCCGGCGGATACATGGTCCTCCGCTCGAGCGACGTGGAACAGCTGATCCGGGATCCGCGCCTGCGGCAGATAGAGACGGAGTATGCCGAGTTGAGGGGCATCAAAGAGGGGGTCCTGTTCGACGGCTTTAAGTACGGCATGCTGACCTCCAATGAAATCGCCCATCGTCGCCGACGCTCGCCGTTCAACAGGACATTCGCCGCCCGGCTGATTGCCGAGTTGCGCCCGACTATCAGGAAAATCGCAGGCGAGCTGATCGACGGCTGGTATGCGGATGGCCAAGTCGATCTTGTTGACGGATATGCGGCATTGATCCCGGCGCGCGCGATCAGCGAGCTGCTTGGTTTGCCGAAGGAGGACATCCCGTATTTTACGAAATTGGTCTATAGCATCTCCCGTATCCTGAGCTTCACCTTTGCACCGGAAGACCTGCCGGAAATGGAGGCAGCTGCATGCCAGCTGTATGACTATGTCGTCGGGCTAGCGGATGATCGGCGTAAGATGCCCAGAGACGACTTCCTCTCCAGCTATGTGATGGATGCCGATAAAGGAGGTGAACTCTTAGCCGTCGAGATCATCTTCCAGATCATCGGGCTCATCATCGGAGGCACCGATACGACGCGCGTCGCCATGGCGGCCCAGGTCAGCCTTCTGCTCCAGCATCGCGAGCAATGGGACGCAATCTGTCGGGATGCGGCACTTATCCCCGGCGCCGTTGCGGAGGCATTACGCTATGAGCCGAGCGTCGGCTCTCTGGCGCGGTTTTCCATCGAGGATATCGAGCTCGACGGACAGATCTTGCCACGAGACCGGTCCGTGACGCTCTCGACGATGTCGGCCATGCGCGACGAACATGTCTATGAACAGCCCGATATCTTCAACATACGGCGAACAGATCAACGCCGCCCACATCCTGTGTTCGGTGGTGGCCCTCATCGGTGTATCGGCGAGGCGCTCGCACGGGCCGAGTTGGAAGAAGGGCTGGCCGTCCTGGTTGAACGTATCCCGCAGCTCCATCTGGCCGGCAGCCCGCCGAAGATACAGGGGCATCTCGGTATTCGCCGTATCGGCGACATGCCTGTTGAATGGAAGTTTCGACCCTGAAAGCCTAACTCCACAAACCTTTCAAGGGGGGTGGGATAAAGTCGCCCTGGCTTCATCCCACCGACCGAATACGGATCTGGCCGTCAGTGACCCAGTTCGCGGAAATACGCGGTCCGGGCGGCAAAGGCGGTGTTGGTAAAGTCCGTGAAGACACCGTCCACGCCCAGGCGGAAGAACTTCAGATATTCGTTCTGGGGATCCCCTTTGTAATCCGCAGCGAGATATTTGGGCTCGTTGCGGAAAGTGAAGACATGGACGAACAGCCCCGCCTTATGTGCATCGACGACGAGAGTCGTCGGGTGCTGGGTCTTCGCTTCCGGCGTCGAGCCGGTATAGGCCTTGCCGTCGGCGGTTTTGTCATGCCAGGGCACAATCTTGAGCGGCACGATCTGCGGCTTCCATGGGCCGATACCATCCGCATAGGTTTTGATCTCCGCCAGGCCGGCCGGTGTCAGCATCGCATCGAACCAGCGCGGATCGCCGGCCACCGTCCAATCGAAGGGACGGCTGTCGGTGATGTCGTCATAAAGGACGCCGCCGGTCTTGAAGTCGATGCCGTCGCCATCGATCAACTGGACGATCTTGGTCTTCAGGCCATGGCTGTGCATGTATTTCAGGCTGCTCGGCTCGAAGCTCTGGACGAAGATCGGCGCCGATTTTGCATTGAGGCCGTTCTTCTCGATGATGCTGATCAGCGCATCTTCCAGCGGATGACTGCCCGGGGCGCCGCAGCCATTGGCAATTGCCTGCTCGTCGTTCCAGGTCGGGTTCTTGGTTTCTGGATAGACGGAAATCTGCCGGCCGGTCGCCCGGCTTTTGGCTCTGGCGAGATCGATGATTTCCTGGAAGCTCAGAATCGGGAACTTGCCATTGAACTCGGCGGGCCGCTCGTTGGCGGCATCGAAGGTCGTGCCGCCGAACCACGCCTTCAATTCGGCCAGCGTGAAATCGGTGATGGACCAGTCGTTGGTGTGATCCTCGCCATCGACGATCAGGGATTTCAGGACCGATTTCGGGTCGCTGGGATTCGTCAGATCGACCAGATAATCGGTCGGACCGCTGCCGGGCGTGGCGGGCCAGGCCACCTTCACGCGCACACCCGGTACGGTCCGCTTACGCGCGGCGACCGTCGGATTGCTCTTGGCGACCTCGGCAACGTTGGTGTTGTCGCTGAGCCATGGATTGTGCCGGGCGACGAGGACGCAATCCTTGGTAAGATGCAGATCTTCCTCGAACGCGTCGGTCCCCAGTGCCGCCGCCATGTCGTATGATGGCAGCGTTTCCTCCGGCATCAAGCCCGGCAGGCCCCGATGCCCGATCACCAGCGGCGCCTTGCCGTTCAAGGTCGGGAACGGCTTGGCGCCGGGTGCTGTCTGCGCCAGGGCCGTTCCGCCCTGGCCGCTGAACATCGCTGCAACGAAACCGAGGATAATTGCAGAACAAGTGAATCGCTTGTTTTCCAGTTTGAAGTGCATGCTGTCTTCCCGCTGACAAAAAAACGTCGGTTACATTGGGGATGAGAGGTGGCACTTATATGGGGTGGTCGATGACGATTACGTGACTGTCGGCATGGCTTCCTTTCGCCAAACCTCGGGCAGGGCGGCAGGTTAATACACGCGTTCCTTGGGTGGGATCGACGCTACTTCATTTGAGAGGGGCTGCAGATGGACAGGCCTATAGTCGAGCCGGACAGAACCATCGGGCGCCAGCCAGGCGAGGCTGTGTTTCAGCCAGTGCTCATCGTCCCTTTTCGGAAAGTCTCCCCGGGCATGTGCGCCGCGACTTTCCGTTCGTCCGATCGCCGAATGTAGGCTGACGCTGGCCTGATCAAGCATGTTGTCCAACTCCAACGTCTCGACGAGATCCGTATTGAAGATCATTGAGCGGTCGGTGAGGCGAAGATCGCTGCGCAGCATCCCGATCACCTCGTCGAGCTTGCCGAGGCCTTCCTGCATGAGCGGGCCATCCCGGAATACCGCGCAATTGCGCTGCATGATTCGCTGCATGGCGAGGCGGATCTTGGCGGCGCCAGTCTCTCCCTGCGACCACCGGATGCGGTCCAACCGCGAGATTGCCCGGTCTGTGAGTTCATCCGAAAGGGGTGCGTGATTTTCGCCAGGGCGCACCATCTCCATGACCCGCAGCGCAGCCGCGCGGCCAAAGACGATGATGTCCAAGAGCGAATTGGAGCCTAGTCGGTTTGCCCCGTGGACCGATACGCAGGCGGCCTCGCCGATGGCCATCAATCCGGGGACGATGGCCTCGGGATTACCGTCCCGGATCGTCGTCACCTCGCCATGCAGGTTGGTCGGCACACCGCCCATATTGTAGTGAACGGTCGGCAGCACCGGGATCGGCTCCCGTGTCACGTCGACGCCCGCAAAGATCTTCGCCGTCTCGCTGATGCCGGGGAGCCGCTGGTGCAGGATGTCGGCGCCCAGATGCTCCAGGTGCAGGAAGATGTGATCCCTTTGCGGGCCACAGCCACGACCCTCATTGATTTCGATCGTCATCGAGCGGCAGACGACGTCCCGCCCCGCCAGGTCCTTTGCCGTCGGCGCATAGCGCTCCATGAAGCGCTCGCCCTCGGCATTCGTCAGATAGCCGCCCTCACCACGGGACCCCTCGGTGATCAGGCAGCCTGACCCGTAAATGCCGGTGGGATGGAATTGCGTGAACTCCATGTCTTCCAACGGCAATCCGGCGCGAAGCGCCATGGCATTGCCGTCCCCGGTACATGTATGGGCGGCCGTGCAGGAGAAATAGACCCGGCCATAGCCGCCCGTCGCGAGCACCGTGCGATGGGCGCGGAACCGATGCAGCATTCCATCCTCCAGATTCCAGGCCAGCATGCCACGGCAGACGCCGTCACCGTCCATCAGCAGATCGAGCGCCACATATTCGACGAAAAATTCCGTCTTGTACTTGAGGCATTGCTGATACAGCGTATGCAGGATGGCATGACCTGTCCGATCGGCGGCCGCGCAGGTCCGTTGCGCCATCCGCTTGCCATAGTCGAGCGTCTGACCGCCGAAAGGCCGCTGGTAAATCTTGCCGGCCTCTGTGCGCGAGAAAGGCACGCCGAAATGCTCGAGTTCCAGGACGGCGGGCACGGCCTCTCGGCACATATATTCGATGGCATCCTGGTCGCCCAGCCAGTCGGACCCTTTCACTGTGTCATACATGTGAAAGCGCCAATCGTCGCCATCACCCATATTGCCGAGAGAAGCGGCCATCCCGCCTTGCGCGGCAACCGTGTGGCTGCGCGTCGGGAAGACCTTGGTGACGCAGGCGGTCTTCAGGCCAGATGCCGCCATGCCCAGCGCCGCCCGGAGGCCGGCGCCACCGGCACCGACGATCACGACATCATAAGTGTGCTCGACGATTGTGTAAGCCTGCGTCATCGCGATGCTCCTGAAGACCTTCGCCGGATCGTCAGCGCCATCATAAGGTCGATTGCCAAAGCCAGGGTAACGGCAAAGCTGCCGAGCCTGAACAAAAGCAGATAGTCCCCGCCGCTGTGCTCGAAGAGGTAGGAGAGGCCGTAGGCAGAAGCTGCCTGGAACAGGGCGAACACGGTTGTGGCTCGTCCCCATACGATACGTTGCGACGCGGCACTGTGTGGGATCAATTCATGAATGCGGCCAAGGACCAGCGGCACGATCCCCGGCGTGAATCCGCCGACCAGAACGCTGGATACAATCAAGGAGGCTGGTGCGGTGCTGAGCGCCGGAAGGAAGATGGCGATCGCTTCCAGCAGAAAGGAAATCTTGAGGGCTGGCCCGAAACCGGCCCGATCCGCCATGTGCCCCGTCAACAGCGGACCGACGATCGCGCCCAATCCATAGAGCACCCAGTAATAGGATCCGGCTGCAACGCCTTGACCAAGGCCGCGGGCGATGAAGTCCACCAGGAATACCATATGCGGCACGAGAGCAAAGGCATTGAAACCGTATTCGAGCAGCAGCGCTCGAATGGCATTGGAGGGCGGGATGCGGGATGGCGGGATGCGGTTTGTGTCATGCAAGACAGGAACGGTATGGGTCGCCTTTGGCCAGCGGTTCCAACTGATCAAGGTCAGCAAGCCGGATAGCGCAGCCAGGCCATACCAGCTCTCACGCAACCCCTGTTGCAAAAGAAGCGGCACCAACGTGCCGGAGGCCGCGACGCCCAGGCCGATGCCGGCGAACATCATGCCGCTGACGACACCCCGTTTATCCGATGAAATGTGGGGCAGCACCGTCGACGCGGCGAGGACCATGATCACGCCGCCAGCGAAACCTGCCAGGAACCGCCAGGCGAAGAACCAGGCGAAAGAGATCGGCATTGAACAGGCAAGGCATGAGAGTGTCGCGAGGATCATCGCTCCTCGCAGCGACCGGACCGCGCCGAGATGCGCCGCCGCGGATCGCGCCACCAAGGCACCGGCCAGATAGCCGACTAGGTTCGCCGCACCGAGATAGACGACATCGGCGGCGCTGAACCAATTGGCGGCGATCAGCCCCGGTATGAGCGGCGTATAGGCAAAACGCCCCAGCCCGAGCCCCACGAGCGATGCGCAAAGTCCTGCCATCGCGAAAGACCAGGCGGATCGGGTCGCTCGGTCATAGACTTTCTTGATGCGACCCCGGCGATTGATGTTGGCGCTCATGATCGAGAACTATATGAGCGCCATCTTACCGGCGATAATGATTAGTTTAGATGAGCCCTATCACAGCTGGAGATAACTTTCCGATGCTCACGGCCGTCGACGTTCCGCCCCATCATTGAGGCCACGGTTCGCTATCACCTGCCATACGGCCCGTCACTGACCTTCTCCATCCAGTCGACGGCTCTGATCCATGCGGATCATCTCGCGGTCAGGCAGGATGTTCTTGCGGGCACAAAAGTCGGGCTGCATCAATCCGCGCCTGCCAACTTATGGTGGCTATTCGCGTTGCGGCTCCTCAGTTCGGCGAGGATGTCGGGCGCTTGACATTCCATGCCGTGCGCCCCAAGAATATTGGACATGCGTCCAATTTTTATGGGCTCGCCTGATGGAGATCGTTGAAACGGAGCGCATCGGTCATGTACTGCGCATTACGCTCAATCGACCGAAGGTCAACGCCATCAACCGCGCACTTAGTAAGGCGCTTCATGCAGCTGCGCTGCGGCTGCATACCGACCCGGAGCTGCGGGTCGGCATCATCACTGCGAAAGGCGATCGCGTTTTCTGCGCCGGTTGGGATTTTGTCGAAGCTACACAAGACACGAGTGATTCGTCTGCGGAAAGTGGTGAAGGGGCGGGTTACAGTACCGGCGGGTTCGGCGGCATTACGCAATACTGGGACCTGAAGAAGCCGCTGGTCGCTGCCGTTAACGGTGCCGCCGTCGGTGGCGGATTCGAAATCGCACTCGCCACCGATGTCATCCTGATGTCGGAAAATGCCTATTTCGAGCTGCCGGAGATGCAGCGCGGCTTCTTGCCAGATGCCGGTGGCGTGCAGCGATTGCCGCGGCGAATTCCCTATAACGTCGCCATGGAAATGATCCTCAGCGGCCGGCGCATGTCATCGTCAGAGGCCTTGCACTGGGGCCTGGCACATAAAGTGGTGACGTCGGCACAGCTGCAGGAAGAAGCGCTGACCCTGGCCGCGCAGATCGCTAAAGGGGCACCACTTGCACTGCAGGCGCTCAAGGAAGTCATGCAGGCGATCGATGGCCGTTCTCTGCCGGAAGCCATGGCGATGACGCGTATCAACACGACGCAATTGCCGCTCCTCGATCGCATGTGGAAGAGCGAGGATGCCAAGGAAGGGCCGCGGGCCTTTCTGGAGAAGCGCGCGCCGCGATGGCGCGGCGAATAGCCGGTAACGATCCGACGTTATTCCTCACACCAAACGGCTCCGTGAATATGTTGCGTCCATAATTTGGTTGAACGTCCAACAAATATATGGAAGAGTTTTGGTAAGCGGCATCAGTCGATCCGGAACTTTTCCGACCAGAAGTCGACAGCCGCCCAGTGCGGAGGAGACAATCATGAGAACGTTTCGGGCGGCCGCTTTCGCGGTTTCGTCGCTGGTGAGCATTGCTGTCACGTTGCCCGCGTTGGCGGAAGACAGCTTGGCCGTCGCATCCTATGGCGGCGTCTATCAGGAAGCGCTGCGTAAGGCCTTTTATGATCCCACGGCCAAGGATCTCAACATCAAGATCAATGAGTTTACCCTCAGCGGCATCACCGACGTTCGGACGCAGGTGAAGGCCGGCGCGGTGCAATGGGATGTCGTCGAGCTCTATGGCGGCCAGTGTCAGCAGGCAGCCAATGAAGGCTTGCTGGAAACGCTGAATTACAACGTCATCCATGCTGACGGCATTCCAAAGAACCTTGTACAGCCGAATTGGGTTGGCTTCACCGCATATTCGAGCGTGCTGGCCTGGAACAAGAACACCTATAAGGACAACCCGCCGAAGAGCTGGGCCGATTTCTTCGATACGAAGAAGTTTCCGGGTACCCGCGCTTTATCGGGTTATGGCCCGGATGCCAATGTCGAAATGGCGCTGATGGCGGATGGTGTGCCGAAGGATAAGCTTTATCCGATCGATCTCGATCGCGCCTTCAAGAAGCTTGAAGAAATAAAGCCCGATGTTGCGGTCTGGTGGCAGTCCGGCGCACAACAGGCCCAGCTCGCCCAGAATCAGGAAGTTGATATGCTGGCCATCTGGGTCTCGCGCATCGATGCGGCCATCAAGGAAGGTGCGCCTTTCGACTATACTTATAATCAGGCCGTGATGGACATCGAATGCCTGGTGGTGCCGAAGGGCAGCAAACATAAAGAACTGGCGATGAAGGTCATCAATGACTTCGTGAAGCCGGAATTCCAGGCCGATCTGCCGAAATATGTGCCCTATGGCCCTGCCAATCAGAAGGCCTATCAGACCGGCAAGATCTCACCGGACATGATGAAGCATTCGAACTCGACGCCGGAAAACATGGCGCTGCAGGTGATCATGGATAAGACCTGGTGGGCGGCGAATGGACAGGCTGCCCATGAACGCTGGGACGCCTTCATCCAAAAGTGACATCCGTTCAGGGCGGCCGGTATCCGCCGGCCACCCCACTTTTCGCCGTGATCCCATGAATGTCGCAGCGCCGGAAATCCGCATGACTCGTAAGATTGACTCTCGAGCGCCGAGCCGGGCGCTCCCCGTGAGCATACGGAACATCGTCAAGCTATACGGTCCAATTCGTGCTCTTGACGATGTTTCCCTGTCGGTGGAAGAGGGCGAGTTCGTCACCTTGCTTGGCCCCTCCGGTTCCGGCAAGACGACGTTATTGATGACCATCGCCGGTTTCGCGCGGCCAAGCGGCGGCTCGATCAGCATTGGCGGAACGGAAGTCGTTCGCCTGCCGCCGCATAAGCGGGATATCGGCATGGTGTTCCAGAATTATGCACTGTTCCCGCATATGAATGTCGGCGAGAACATCGCCTATCCCCTGCGCCTTCGCCATGTCGCCAAAGCGGAGATCGCCGATCGCGTCGATCATGTGCTGGACCTGATGCAACTGAGCGGCTATGGCAGCCGCCGCGTCGACGAGCTCTCCGGCGGCCAGCGGCAGCGTGTGGCGCTGGCGCGTGCAATTGTGTTTGAACCGCGCATCCTGCTGATGGACGAGCCGCTATCGGCCCTGGACAAGCAGCTGCGCGAACGTATGCAGATGGAGCTTCGCCGGCTGCATGACCGGCTCGGCATGACGACCATCGCTGTCACCCATGACCAGCGTGAAGCCTTAACCATGTCAGATCGCGTTGCCGTCCTGGAGCGTGGCCGGCTGATCCAGTACGACACGCCGCGCCACCTCTATGAGCGTCCGATCAATCGCTTTGTCGCCGAATTCATCGGTGAATCCAGCTTCATCCCTGTGACCATTGATCGAGGCGCGGTTCTCTATGGTGATATGGCGCTGCGCATCACAGAATTGCCGCCGCCGGGCCCATCGGCGCTACTATTGCTGCGGCCGGAAAAACTCATTTTGTCCGCGCGGCAATTGACCGGTGACGTCAATCGCTTCGATGGCATGGTTCAGGATGCTGTCTTCCAAGGTGAAAGTGTCCTGCTCACAATCGTTCTCGCCGGTGGTCACGAGATTCAGGCACGCATTCCAAATCGGCAGCTTGATTGTCGCGGCATTCCGGCCGCCGGAAGCGCGGTGGAACTGGGACTTGCCGCGGAAGACGCACAGCTTGTACCGGGCGATGCGCCATGACGACGGCAACCGGTTTTTTGGGCAAGGAGCGGGACCTGCTGAACGGCGCGGGATTGGAGCTCGATCGGCGGCGGGAGAACCGGCAGTTGTTCATGCTCTGCTCGCCGGGCGTTCTTCTTGCCTTCTTCCTGCTCTGCCTGCCGATCGGCTGGTTGTTCTGGTTTTCCTTCATCGACGCTGACGGTAATCCGACTCTTGAGCACTACAGCCGCATCTGGAATGAAGGCGCTTATGTCCAGATCTTCATCGTCACCTTTGAGACCAGCGCCTTGGTGACGATGATTTGCGTGTTGCTCGGTTATCCCCTGGCCTATTGCCTGTCGCAGATGCCGCAAAAATGGTCCGGAATCCTCATGCTCGGCGTCCTCGTGCCGTTCTGGACCTCGTTGCTGGTACGCACCTATGCCTGGCTGGTGCTGCTGCAGCGGCGCGGCATCGTCAATACGCTGCTGGTCGAATCCGGCCTCATTCATCAGCCGATCCCGTTGGTGAACAACCTGACCGGTACGATCATCGGCATGGTCCATATCATGATACCGTTCCTGGTCCTGCCGCTCTATGCCTCGATGCGGTCGATCGATGGCACGTATTTGCGGGCAGCAGCCAATCTCGGCGCCTCGCCCGTCAAGGCCTTCTGGCAGATCTATCTGCCGCTGTCCTTGCCGGGATTGATCGCCGGGCTCGTCCTGACCTTCATCCTCTGCCTCGGATTCTATATCACGCCGGCCATTCTCGGTGGTGGGCGGGTCCAGTTCATCGCCCAACGCATCGAAACATCGGTGCATCTTTTCCCGACCTGGGGACCGGCCAGCGCCCTCGGTGTGGTGCTGCTGCTGCTGACAATCATCATCCTCGTCCTTAGCCAGCTGCTGTTGAGCCGCTGGCGCCGGCGCCTGGGCTAGGGAGGCGCATGATGGAAAGCCATGTCACGCATTGGCAAAGATGGTGGCTCTACGGCCTGGTCGGCTTGACGATTTTCTTCCTGGTTCTTCCCAGTCTGGTCGTCATACCGATGTCATTCTCCGGCTCCAATTCGCTGGTCTTCCCGCCACCGGCCTGGTCGCTTCGTTGGTATGAGAGTTACTTTTCCTCGTCGCAGTGGCTGGGCGCTACCTGGGTCTCGGTTCAGGTCAGCCTTTGCACGGTGCTGCTGGCGACACCGATCGGGGTTGCTGCGGCTTACGGCCTGCATCTCGGTCGATTCACTCTCGGTCAGGCGATCTACGGCATGCTGATTGCCTCGTTGATGGTGCCCGTGATCCTGATCGCCATCGGCGCTTTCTTTCTCTTTGCCCAGCTCGGCATGGTCAATACCAAGCCGGCGCTGGTGCTCTGCGATACCTTGCTGGCCGTTCCCTTCGTCCTGGTGACGGTATCGGCAGGGTTGAAGGGCTACGATTTCAATCAGGAACAGGTGGCGCGCTCCCTCGGCGCATCGCGTCTCAAGGCGTTCTTTTCCGTCACCCTGCCGCAGATCCGGGCTTCGGTGCTCGCCGGCGCTTTCTTCTCGTTCATCATTGCCTTCGACGAAGTGGTGATCGCCAGCCTGCTATCCGGCGGCGACGGCGCCACCTTGACCAATCTGATGTTTGCCAGCCTGCGCGACGAGATCGACCCGACCATTGCGGCGATCTCGTCCCTGATGATCGTCCTGACAACGATTCCTCCCTTGATCGGCCATATCGTCATCCTGCGCCGCAAGC
>LNAP01000726.1_pt2 | contig 59804 bp, 58 predicted proteins | sample 602601 | NCBI WGS metagenome assembly LNAP01 (sample SAMN02440304, study PRJNA202911) | soil metagenome | biome: Subtropical and temperate rainforests or woodlands; isolation source: soil samples (1 kg each in a 20% v/v slurry with milli Q water) were... ...
GGTTACAAAAGCTTGAAAGAAAACGATCGCGTTACTTTCGACGTAACTGACGGACCAAAAGGTAAACAAGCTTCTAACATTCAGAAGGTTTAGTACCAACGAATCCAAAAAAATGACCCTATCATGGGTCATTTTTTTTGGGTGCGACCTACTGAATAGTAGCCTAACCAAACAGTAGTTTAGCTACTGCTAACATTGCTTCGCTCGCAATAATGATCGTGGTTTGATTATAGCCGCGAGAACTAACCGCGCCTGGAAATAATGAAGCTAATGTCACATGAACAGCGTTATGGATTGCTTACGCGCTTCAGCTCACTGCGACATTGACATTGACATTGTGCCGCTTATCCGAGAATTCATTCACATTAAACGTTTAGTAAGTCTTCCCTGCAAAGCAAGGTTAGTCGCACTTAATGCCTGTGGTAGTCGCAATGCAAACGGATTCAGCTGCTTCGTTAGTCTCAGATCGTAAAAGTATTTCCCTATTTTCTGGCCATTAAAATGGCTAGGAAAATGTTTAGCAATAGTGGTTGTTATGTTTAATTTGAAGCTTCGCTGCTTTTTATTTTGGCTGGACTACCGCACTACGCTCGCAGTGACAGATACCTGGTGTTATTGCAAGCACTTGAGACTGTTTAGATACATAAGGTTGTCATTATAATCAGCCAAGGGCACAGCTAGTCAGATGCTGTCATCCTATGCTTGTCAGGGAGAGGATGTTTTCTGACAAGTCAAAAGAAAGGGCTGAAACCCCGTTCGTCATTGCGAGGAACAAAGTGACGCGGCAATCCAGAGGTTTTAAGATTTTATGTATTGAAGCTTCGCTGCTTTTTATTTTGGCTGGACTGCCGCGCTACGCTCGCAGTGACGGATGTTAGGTGTTATTACAAGTTTTTGAGACTACTGAGAGATATATAGGGCTGTCATTGTTAGCAGTTAAAGGCACATATCTGTAAGCAGCTAAGAGCGCGGCTATGCATATGCCGTCATTGCGAGTCCGTAAGGACGCGGCAATCCAGCTTTTGAATTTGAATTACTTTATTAAATTTGAGTCAACGGCGTTATGAATTACTGTCACGCTTTAGCGGCTTAGATATGCGGGGAAGAACTTTAGAGTCTCGCGACGCTCGTAATGACGATGCTACGGCTGCTTTCACCGCAACACTGGCGTAGTTAAAACTCTCCAGACATCTGCACCCATAACCGCGGCATACGCTCGGACGATGCCGGTTCAGATAAAGGTGTACCACCTTGTGTAGGCCATGCCACATAACTATCCAACTGCCAGCCATACAACAAAGCGTTCACTCCCAATCCGGCACCAGCGAGCGTACGTGCGTTATCCGCCAGAGAAAAACTATCACGGTTAGTCCTGATATGCCCATAATCATAAAACAGCACTCCCCTCACCTGTGGCGTAAAGCTATGTGCCAGTTCCAAATTAAGCATACTGCCCATATCACCGCTCGCCTCACCTTGCGGATAACCACCAGCTTCTACCTGTGACTTTGCTGATAACATTTTGGAATTAGCAATCATTACATCAGGATGTGCTTGTATTGCTGAACGAATCGCCATGATTAATTCTTCTGGCAACTCCGGCGCATCCGAAGCCGCAATAGCGTTAATGGCAGATACCATCAACAAAACTCCGCCGAGCTTACATAGCAAATTTCTAACGGCTGCCACCGGCAAGCACATAAGCAATCTATTATTTTTGTTCAACATAAAACCCCACCCATTTTTAAATACAGCCATTAGATTTCCAGCAACAACTTTCACCACCCGATTATCATTGGTACCTTATTTAGCGTCATCATCAACATTGGTGACGTATGCAACTAAATAACCATTACGGATTCGGCCTTACTGATAAAGCGCTGATAGTAACCAGCGCTTTATCAGTTCGTTATCATTGCCAAAAAGCTTCATGCAGCAGCCCTAGCGCAAGTCTCACCTTCCTGATAAAACCATCCGCCTTCATCGCAGCCATACACACGCCAAGCGTCCTTATCCAAAAGTCGAGCAATTTCTTCATGCGCCATATCTATCAATTCAGTCAGTACAACGCGGTTACCACACATCAGCTGCATGCCAGCAAAAGTTTCCTGCAAAGCACCAATATCCAATCCAATCAACTTCATATGTGCAATTAATCTAATTCCGCTGTCAGTAGTACTAACAATATCTTCATCAGTAATGTTTTTACCCTCATCGATACTAACGACGATATCTGCCAATTTATTAAGAAACTTAAGCTTCATAATTACGCCTCACGATTTAATAGTTGTTGCTTTTGGTTCTAAATTTAAATGGGATTTTTTCCCGATATTTAAAATATTAACAGCTCCGCCAGCTTTGTCAAAGTTATTTTTTAATTAGTGCTGATCCTCAAAAAAATTGAGCCGTACAAATTAAATATAAAAATAACGGGAAAAAATACCGCAATAGGTTTTTTTATGTAATAATGTGTTAAAGCAACATTTGTATGTACTGAAGAGACAAACAAACATCGGACTGACTTACAAATCACTATATGTCTATTGAAACGCCATCATCCATAATCAGCGCGCTTGAGCATTGCCTCAAGCCAATTGCCAGGTTGTGCATTCATTTTGGAATCGATCACCGTAACCTGTCGGAAATGCTTAAAGCAGCTTTCGTCTCAGTGGCAAAAGAAGAATTCAAAGTTAATGGAAAGTCGCAAACGGATAGCAGAATTGCATTGCTTACCGGCGTTCATCGCAAAGATGTGCGTCGGCTTTTAGGCCGAGCACCAGACAAAACAACAGGTCGTCAGCAAGGTTTGATTGCTAACTTAATTGCGCAATGGCTGGGTACGCCAGACCTGTTGGATCAAGATGGCGAACCGAAACCCATTCCGCGTAACCCGCATCCAGATTATAAAACTTCATTTATATCAATGGCTGAAACCTTAACCAATGATATTCATCCACGTGCATTAATGGATGAATGCGTAAACCGAGGAATAATAAAACTCACCGAAGATGGCATGGTGCATTTAATTGTCGAATCTCTGATACCCGCAGACGACTTAGATGAAAAGGCACACTTCTTCGGGCAAAATATACACGACCATATCTCAGCAGCTGAGCATAATCTGAATGGTGGGGAGCCCCCTTTCCTTGACAGATTTGTGTGGCATGAGGGGTTAACAGAATCAGATGTAAAAGTTATTGCCGCAGCTGCCAGAAAAGCCGCGATGAATGCATTAAAACAAGTTAACAATCAGGCTATACAACACAAGCAGCAACACTATAGCGAGGCTAACAGGCCTGAATTCAGAATTCACTTCGGGACTTTCTTTTATAGCAGCCGCAGCAAAATTGATGACACCAAAATTGATGATTCCAAAGACGAGTCCGGCGAATAAGTGCTTATGCAATTTCGCCATTTATCATTAGTAACATCACTCGCTCTAATACTGAACTACTCTGGTGTTGCGTTCGCAGCTCCCCTCACACCAAGAATATGTAGCGCTGCAAACTCCCCTATTTTTGAACAAAACTCTAATGCTTCAGGCGGGATAGGCGGGACGGGCCATGAAACAACCATGCCGCCTGGTGGAATAAGTGGTACCGGTCATGAAACAACCATACCTCCTGGCGGAATCGGCGGAACAGAATACAAAGCCAATATAGAAGGCAGCGGGATAGGCGGTACCGGCCATGAGCCAACCATTCCTCCAGGTGGAATCGGTGGCACCGGCCATGAACCAGCCACTCCACCGGGAGGCATTGGCGGCACTGGCATTATGGCAGCCGGAACGCTAGTGAATGTGAATGGCGTAGTAACGGTAGAAAACCAATCTAAACAAAAAATTCAACTAGCCAGTGGTGATGAAATTTGCTTAGGTGACAAGATTGCAACTAATCAAGATGCGAAAGCCAAAATTGAATTTGCAGATGGCGCCATGCTGTATATCCTCAAGAATACAGAAATCAGTTTAACTGAATACAACTACACAGCTAAACAGCCAGAACTGAGTCGTAGTTTAGTCACCTTGTCTAAAGGGGACATTCGCTCTGTGTCTGGAAAGATATCTAAACTCAATCCGCAAAATTACAGCTTCCAGACTCCAGCATCTACTATCCGCGTAATTGGCACAGATTTTCTTGTAACACACCTGCAGGAGCAAGAAGGAGCGCTTGATGCCGGCACTTATACGAAAGTAATTTCAGGTGAGGTAAGCGTACAAAGCGCTACCAGCACTATGAGGTTGCGTGCTGGAGAGTCAAGCCACGTAATGCTCAACGGCACGCAATCGGTCATCTCAAGCGGTGGCGGTACTTGTACAGCACCTTAACGTGCCACCCGCATCACTCCAATCACACAAACCCATTATTCATATTTACAAGACGTACCCGTAAAACCGCGCCCCACCCAATCGGGTGATAGCTTTAAAAAATTATAGCTGTTACCTTGAATTCAAGATTAGATAAATCTATACATGGATTTATCTAAATCCAAAATAAATAAAAATAAAAATTATAAAGATAGTCTGGGAGAGAGTATGAATATGATGAGAGCTGCACCTTTAGAAAGGTGCACAACGTGCTTGTGCGGGCAATGTTCTGTAAGTGAAGTCAGCAAGGTTTACGCGCTCAATTCAGCGCTTGATCACGCTTACTCAGTATTCGGTGTTGGGGTGGTTTTTTTCGACAGAGAACAGTATCTGACCCACCTCAACGAACTTGCAAGGGTTAAATTAAAACTACCAACAGACTTCATTCTTATGGGTGGGGATCTTATCAGCGAGTGCTTCAATCAGCAATCTCAAATCGAAATAAGAAGTTCCATAGATCAGCTAATCAACAATAAAGGTGCGAATGAAATCAACCTTAACCTTACAATTAGGGAGAAAAAAATACTGTAATGCTGCAACGGCTGGAAAAGCCTGCATTTGGAATAGATGTGCCTGGAGTCGTCATGTTTATTTTTGAATCAAATCTAAATAACGACAAATTCTCAGCAGACGTAGCTCGCATATTCGGGCTCACAAAGGCTGAGGCCCGCCTGACGCTCGCAATTACAAATGGCATGACAGCAACAGAATACTCCTCAGAGCACGGTATTTCTATCAATACTGCATACAGCCAGATTAAGGCCATATTAGCTAAAACTGGCACACAACGTCAGGCTGAACTAATAAAACTGGTACTTGAACACTCACCCAGTCTGGAAAGACGAAAAAGCAAGATGTCTATAGTTGCCGAGCGTAGAGTATCATGACTAAAAATTCCAGCGATTCAATACACTTTTAATACTTCTGCCGAGGATGCTTTAGGTAAAAAAACTCGCGCCAGGCTGATTCCTCACAATCACGTCAGGTATTCTTTACTTTCTATCTCACTTAATTAAGTGCAACGCTGATAAATTTGCTTAAAGTCTGGATATAAAAATATATTTAGTTGCTAGTAAGTTTTTATTTGCTTAATATCCTACTAATTTAGTAAACAATATTAAACATGATAATGACTGCGCATTTAAAACCAGAGCATTCTGGCTTCAAGTTTGATAACAGCTATGCAAAGCTAGCATCAGCGCTCTACCAAAAACAACGGCCAGAAAGTGTTAACAACCCTAGTCTTTTGTTACTGAACCATGAATTAGCCAAAAGTTTAGGATTAGACCCTGAGGTTCTTGAAAAAGAAGGCGCTGAATTTCTTAGCGGCAATTCAATATATATAAGCGCCGAACCAATTGCTCAGGCTTATGCCGGTCACCAATTCGGTGGCTTCAACATACTGGGTGACGGCCGCGCCATATTGCTGGGTGAGCACATCACACCAGAAAACAAACGCGTCGACATTCAACTGAAAGGCTCCGGCAGAACCGCATACTCACGTTCAGGCGATGGACGTGCGGCACTCGGGCCTATGCTACGTGAATACATTATCAGTGAAGCGATGTATGCGCTTGGTATACCCACTACAAGAAGTCTAACCATTGTAACGACTGGTGAAGATGTCTACCGCGACGATGTATATCCGGGAGCGGTATTAACCCGCGTTGCATCGAGCCACATCCGGGTCGGAACTTTTCAATTTGCTTCCGCAATTCAAAATCGTCAAGTACTTACTGAGTTAGCGGATTACACAATCAATCGACACTTTCCGGAAATTGCTGCGGCAGAAAATAAATACGCGCAGCTTCTGGAAAATGTCATCGATTTACAAGCATCGCTCATATCGAAATGGATGCATGTTGGCTTTATTCACGGTGTAATGAATACTGATAACGTGAGCATCTGCGGCGAAACCATTGATTATGGTCCATGTGCCTTCATGAACAGCTATGACCCAGCTACTGTATTCAGCTCAATTGACAGTAAAGGTCGTTATGCTTTCGGCAATCAAGCGCCGATAGCGCACTGGAACTTATATCGCTTTGCAGAAGCACTACTACCACTAATACATTCAGATGAAGGTCAAGCTATTACCGTAGCCGAAGATTTACTTGGGAAATTCCCAACCAGATTTTTAGACTACTGGCTTGCCGGTATGCGCAGAAAGCTGGGCCTGTTTAATACAGAGGCAGAGGATTTAAAGCTGGCGGAAGATCTATTAATGTATATGCAGAAACACAAAGCTGATTACACCAATACATTCAGATCACTAGGAAAAGACTCGCTAAAGGAAATTGAAATTTACCATGATGCTGGGTTTAAAAACTGGATGCAACAATGGGAGGCGAGGTTATCCAGACAACCTGAGTCACTTGAACAGAGTATAAATTTAATGGATCAAACTAATCCTGCCATTATTCCACGCAATCATTTGGTTGAAGCAGCACTAAATGTAGCCGTTGATGAAGATAACTTTAAGCCGCTAGAAAGACTTTTAGCTGCCATTTCAAAACCATACCGTCCGACAGCAGATAACACCGAATTCATGCAGGCTCCAGAACCGGGATTTGATACCAACTACAAAACTTTTTGCGGTACATAAATCCTGTTAAGAAAATCACTGCAGTCTGTTTGAAAAATCAGGCTATAAGCGAATATTGGTTTGTGCATTTGCTGTTAATCACCACTACCTACATCACACACCCATCCTTTTCTGCTTCAGATAACCACTTCATATCAAAATTTGCACACTTCAACCCTGCAAAAGATGTATAACTCATTAAAGATAAAATATTAAATCAAAATAAAAATACCCAGATTTACTCTTTAGTCTGTTGTTTTGTATAAAAAAATTTCCATCTTGTTTTTACAAGCAAGCATTATTAATAATTGGCACGCTATTTGATTAGTATTCTTTGTTTATCATTTAAAGAGATGGTTATGAATATTGTCAGAAAAACATTATTAGGCTTAATGCTTGTTTTCTTATCTTTTTCAAATGCCGCATTTGCAGGCATGAATGAAGATATTGTTCAATTACAAAAATCCTGGGAAAAGCTCAAATATCAAACACCCGCATCCTCACAAGAGAAAGGATTTGAGGAATTATTAGAGCAATCAAAAGCAGTGACAGCACAATATCCAGATCAAGCGGAACCTCTGATCTGGCAAGGTATTATTGAAGCGACATTCGCCGGCGTCAGAAACGGTATTAGCGGCCAGTTAACAGCATTGTCTTTAGTTAAAAATGCAAAAAACAGTTTTGATAAGGCCATTGAAATTAATCCGGATGCTTCAAATGGCTCAGCCTATACTAGTTTGGGTTCTTTATATTATCAAGTGCCGTCGTGGCCAATCTCTTTTGGTGACAAGCAAAAAGCAAAAGAATACCTTACAAAAGGACTTGAACTAAATCCGGATGGCATTGATTCCAATTACTTTTATGGTGACTATCTTTACAAAACCGGCGACTCATCCAAAGCTGAAAAAGTATTGAGAAAAGCATTGCAAGCGAATCCAAGAGAAGGCCGTCAAGTTGCAGATGACGGACGTAAAAAAGAAATCAACGATTTACTTAAAAAAATTGCAGAGAAGAAATAGCTTCTAATGAGAGTAACAATTCTTGGTTTTCTGGCTTGGATAATTTCATGCAGTCCTGCTTTTGCTGAGGAATACAATCTAACGGTACATCTTCATGGCATCAAAAGCAGCTTGGGGCAGATTCATGTAGAACTATATTCAGATCCTAAAACTTTTAGAAAAAGTGCTCTAGCTCAACATGTAATTAAAGTTGAAGCTAAAGAGGACCTTGTCACAGTCAAATTCTCCGGAATCAAGCCCGGGATTTATGCAATTATGGCCTTCCATGATGAAGATGGAAATGGCGCGCTTAATAAGCGTTTCGGTATGATACCAACAGAGGGGTATGCCTTATCAAATGACCCTGATGTATTCGGGCCGCCTGCTTTTGCGGATAGCAAATTTGAAGTGGTTTCAGACCAAGAATTAGACATCCCAATTCACTACAAATAATATTTTGTTATGCTGAGTTAAATCATAAATAACATGGTTAGCAGTTGCATAACCATGTTATTTAATTTACTTTTCACAGCTAACCCCGTGCAACTAGAGCAGAATATATAAAGCTCACGTTGTTGTGGGCCTTATATATCTTGGTAAGGTTTATGGGATACAGCTCAAACTCAACGGATTATATGAAGACCATTCTCACCCCGCAAAATCGAAACATCATTCTGGCTGCACTGTTTATCATGCTCACAGGCAACCTGGCACTGTTTAAAAGACTATTGGAGATTTATCCTCTTAACTTGGAAAATCTACCTTTTTTACTGTCGCTAACGATGTTTTTCACCTTAGCTACGATGCTATTTCTTTTGCTGATCAGCTATGGCAGGGCAACGCGATGGATACTTGCCTTTTTTCTTGTAGCGTCGTCTCAGGCGGCCTACTACATGGATCAATATGGCGTCGTGATCGATACTGTCATGATCGACAATATTGTACAAACTAACGCACAAGAGGCTGCGGGGTTGCTTAACTTAACCCTTGTAATCAGAACATGTTTGCTGGGGCTGATTCCAGCATGGGTAGCTCTGCGTTACATGCCAGCAATTCAAAGTTTCAAAGTGGAATTGAAATCGCGAGCCTTATTATTACTTGTGCTGGTCATCGCTCTGTTTGCGGCTGTAGCACCGTTCACAGCTGGCTACGCGTCATTCATCAGAGAACATAAAATGACTCGAATGTTCGCCAATCCGATCTATTTTACTTATTCCGGCATTCTGTATGTAAGCCAGAAATTTAAGTCCACAGAAGTCGTGACCTTAAAACAAACCGCTACCGACACAGTCGAGATTGGAAACAAGTTAAAAAATGAGCTCATCATCCTTGTAGTTGGAGAAACAGCCAGGGCTGATCGGTTTTCATTGAATGGTTATACCAAAGAAACGAATCCTGAACTACGTAAACAGGGTGTGGTAAGCCTCACCAATGTGTCTTCTTGCGGAACCTCTACGGGCGAGTCTGTCCCCTGCATGTTTTCGGCAATGAAGCGCAAACATTTTGACCGTGAAGAATCGCTACACATCGAAAACGTGCTTGATGTACTTTATGAAAATGGTGTGCAGATTCTCTGGCGTGACAACAACTCAGACTCAAAAGGTGTGGCTGTCAGAATGCAGTATCAGGATTTCAGAAGTCCCACGCTTAATCCTGTTTGTGATGAGGAATGCAGAGATATCGGCATGCTGAGTGGCCTGGATAAATTCATTGCATCTAAAGGCAGCAAGGATATTTTGATCGTTCTGCATCAGATGGGCAACCATGGGCCTGAATATTACAGACGCTATCCAAAGGAGTTCGAGCGCTTCACACCTACCTGTAAGAGCAGTGATCTTAAAAATTGCACCCAGCAAGAGATCGATAATGCTTACGACAATGCCATCCTTTACACTGACTTTTTCCTATCCAAGGTGATCGACTTTCTGAAGAAATACGATGGGCGATATGAAACCGCCATGCTATACGTGAGTGATCATGGGGAATCTCTTGGAGAGCATGGGATTTATCTGCATGCAGCGCCTTATATCCTCGCACCTGAGGAACAGACGCATATTCCTGCCATCGTATGGATGGGGCAACGTTTCGACTACAAAATAGACCAACTCAAGCCCTATCGCGACTATCCATTAAGTCACGATGATTTGTTCTGTATGCTGCTGGTAGGATATGAGATGGACACAAAAACATGTGAAGCGCGCAGAAATGTACTGTTCCAGAATCGTGATTTTAAAAGTACCAGTGAAAAGTAAAATATCCGCCTAAAGTCGCAGAAAAAATTTATAACGCCTGCTGTTGGCTAGTATTTATAAATGTCCAAGCAACGATGCGGCTTTTCTTTTGCCCTTGCGACATTTCTATTGTTTTTACTTCTGAGGCATTCACTTTTTTGAGCGCACTGTAAACCGTGGGCAAGTTAGCTGCTTTTGAAATGAGCGTGGTGAACCATACACATTGTGTTGCATACTGCTTGCTTTCCTTAATCATGGCGATCACAAAAGCCTGTTCGCCGCCTTCGCAGTATAACTCTGCGTTTTGCCCGCCAAAGTTCAATACAGCAGATTTATTACTCGCCCCACGCTTGGCAAGATTTTTACCTAAGCCGCGCCACTTGCGTTGTGTGCCAGCCTGCGCTTCTTCTAAAGATCCATGAAATGGCGGGTTGCACATCGTCAACGCAAACTTCTCACCTTGGCTAATCACGCCTTTAAAAATCGATAGCGGCGAAGTTTGCAATCGCAGTTCAATCACATCAGAAAGTGCATTTGCTTCAATAATCTGTTGCGCATTTTTTAACGCCTTGGCATCAATATCAGCGCCCACAAACTGCCAGCCATACTCACGCGTACCTATCAGCGGGTAAATCATATTGGCGCCGACACCAATATCCAGTACACGAACAGATTGGCCATGTGGAATCACGCCAGCATTATCCTCACTCAGTAAATCGGCAAGATAATGCAAATAATCCGCACGGCCAGGAATCGGCGGGCAAAGATACTGCTTGGGAATATCCCAAGCACGCACTGCATAAAACTGCTTTAGTAGCGCCTGATTAAGTGCCTTAACCGCTTCTGCATTAGAAAAGTCGATAGAATCATCGCCATATTCATTCAGTTTCACATAAGGCGTTAATGCCGAACTAGCTTGAATAAGCTGATCAAAGTCGTAGCGCGCACGATGCCGGTTACGCGGATGTAGTTCGGATTTTGTATTGTCAGGTTTCACTCATTTTTACCAAAAAATTAAAAAACTGCATTTAATATGCATTTACCCACATAGATTAGATGATGGCATTAAATACATTATAGTTTGAGCATTACTAAAAAATCTTTGCAGAAAATAACAATAATATAAATATGGTTAATATATAAACCTAGCATTAGAATATCCGTTAGAATGTAAAAAATAATCAGAAAAATCAGTTAAATTCATATGGTCAAATCGGGCACACTATCTCAGTTAGTTCAGCTCAAACGCAATCTTAAAATAATCATGATTGCGTGGACATTAATTGTTGCCTCGTCTTTAATCTGGAATCTACGTCAGCAGACCCATACCAACAATACGCAACTCAAGGCTCAAGTTGAGGCCATACACGCCATTAACATGGAATACCGGAACTGGATTATCCATAATGGCGGCGTTTATGTACCTGTCACCGACAGAACGCCTCCTAATCAATGGCTGAGCCACATTCCGGATCGCGATATCAAAACTGCAAGTGGCAAGCATCTCACCTTACTGAACTCATCTTATGTGTTCAGATTAATACAGGAGAATATGGCCGCAAACGGTGCAGCAGTAAAACTGCATATCGCAAGCCTAAAACCAATGAACCCCTTAAACAAAGCAGACGCTTGGGAGACTGATGCCCTTGAGTCTTTTGCAAGAGGTGTAAAAGAAAAAGCTACGGTTGATGTCGCCCAGGATGGAAAATCCTACTTCCGTTTTATGAGGCCAATGATAACGGACAATTACTGCATGAAATGCCATGCACGTTATGGCGACAAAATTGGTGATGTTCGCGGCGGCGTAAGTATTTCTCTGCCTATAGACAATGTAATTGCTGCCGCAAATGCAGAGCGTAATTCACTGTTATTAGGGCACAGCTTGATCTGGGGGCTTGGCTTACTCGGCTTATTCATTGGAGGACGACATCAAAAGCAATCCATACTTGAAATTGAACAAAGTGAAGCGCAAGTAACACTATTAACCAACTCTATTGCACATGCTATATATGGCATAGACCTCGATGGCAAATGTACTTTCGCCAACGATGCCTGTATTGAAATGCTAGGCTTCAATAATCAAACTGAACTCTTAGGTGAAGAAATGCATGATCTTATGCGACATTCACACAAAGACGGGACGATGTGTTTGAAAGAGGAATGCGCAATCTTAAAAGCATTACATGATGGAAAATCTGTTCATGTCGAACATGAAATGTTCGGTCGCAAAAATGGCACTTTCTTCCCGGCTAGTTATTGGGCATATCCTGTCACATTGGAAGGCGAAATTAAAGGTGGCGTAGTCACTTTTATAGATATCACCGAACAACTTTTAATTAAAGATGAGTTAAAACATTCTCAGAAATTTCTCGACTCAATTATTGAAAATATACCGGTGATGGTATTCCTCAAGGATGCCCAGAACCTGCGCTTTGAGATGTTCAATAAAGCTGGCGAAGGTTTATTAGGGTTTGCCCGTAAAGATCTGATTGGTAAAAACGATCATGATCTTTTCCCCAAAGAGCAGGCAGATAGCTTCACCCAAAATGACCGCATAGTGCTGAAAAACCATAAGTTACTTGAAACGTTAGAAGAAAAAGTTAAAACAGCTACCGGCGATATCCGCTGGCTACATACGTTTAAAATAGGTCTTTACGATGAGCATAACCAGGCCACACATTTGTTGGGTGCGTCTTTGGATATTACAGACCGTAAACATACAGAAGACTCATTACGCGAAAGTGAACATAAACTTGCCGAAGCACAACGCATGGCGCACATTGGTCATTGGGAACAAGATATCGCTACTGATAAACTAAATTGTTCAGACGAAGTTTATAGAATATACGAAGTGAACCAGCACAATTTTCCAGGCACGCAAGATGCCTTGCTCAAACGCATACACCCTGAAGATATCAGTAGTGTGAAGGCAGCATATACTGATAGCTTAAATAATCACAGTCCACATCAAGTTGAATATCGCATAGTAATGAGTGATGGTCGGATTAAATATGTGTTACAAAAATACGAAGTTGTATATGACAGTGAAAATAAACCCATAACATTAAAGGGAATCACACAAGATGTAACAGCGCTCAAACAGGCGCAGCAAACGCTACTTGAGCATCAAAAAGTGCTGGAGCAATCTTTAGAAGGTACTATCCATACCGTCAGCATGGCTGTTGAACTACGTGACCCCTATACTGGCGGGCATCAACGCAGGGTGGCTGACTTGGCCTGTAGTATTGCCACCCAGATGGGATTAGACGAAAATCTTATTCATGGTGTACGCTTGGGCGCAATGATCCATGACATAGGAAAAATTGGCGTACCTGCAGAAATATTAAGCAAACCATCAAAACTCACGTCTGTTGAAATGCAGTTAATTCGCGAGCACGCTGCTATGGGCTACAATATTTTGAAAGATATTCAATTTCCATGGCCGATTGCTGAGATCGCACATCAGCATCATGAGCGCATAGATGGTTCTGGCTACCCTAATCGTTTACGTGGCGAAGCCATATTATTAGAAGCCAGGATCGTCGCAGTTGCTGACGTGGTTGAATCAATTGCCTCACATCGCCCTTACCGTCCGACACTTGGCTTGCAGGCAGCAATAGATGAGATTAAAAATAATCGCGGCACTTTATATGACTCAGTTGCGGTTGATGCTTGCCTGAAGGTGCTTGCCTCAGGATTTGAGTTTACTTAAAAATTTTAATGGACGTTAACTTTTTACTCACGCTGGCTAAAGTAAAACCAGCCGTTCCATTTTAGCTAAATTGAATCCAGAGCTGACAACAAACTATTTGCATGTGCTTTGATTAAAACCTTTTTATCATCACTGATTCTGGATAAATTAGCCGTCATCAAGCGAGTTCGAGGATTTTTCTCAAGCGCATGTTGATGCTTCATCAAAAAATTCCAATACAAGGTTGTCATGGGGCAAGCATTTTCCCCAAATTGAATTTCTGGTTTATATTGGCAGCAATCACAATAATTACTCATGCGTTTAATATAGGCGCCACTCGCAATATAGGGCTTACTAGTGAAACGACCACCGTTTGCAAACAGTGCCATGCCCGCCACATTCGGCAACTCCACCCACTCGATTGCATCAATATAAATGGCTAAATACCAATCGGAAACTTGTTGCGGCAAGATTTCTGCAAGCAGCGCAAAATTACCGGTCACCATCAATCGCTGAATATGATGGGCATAGCCATACTTCAAAGTCTGACCTATGGCATCTTTCATACAATTCATATGCGTGTCACCACTCCAATACCACTTCGGTAATTGACGCTGGTGCTGATAAAAATTAGCAGCTGCCATGTGTGGCATATCCAGATAATAAACACCTCTGACAAACTCGCGCCAGCCAATAACCTGCCGAATAAAACCTTCCACTGCTGCCAAATCTAATGCATTTTTTTGGTAACAATCCAAGACACGCTGCACTACTTGGCGCGGATTAAGTAATTTTAAATTGAGACTGCTTGAAAGAATGGAATGCCAGCCAAATGGCGTTTCTTGCCACATCGCATCCTGATACAACCCAAAGCTCGGAAGCCGATAAGTAACAAAATAGTCTAATGCAGCCAAAGCCTGCTCACGTGTAACCGGCCATGCAAAGTGCTTAAGCGTACCTGGATGGTTGGTATATTGTCGCTCAACGAACTCAAAAACGTCGCGTGTAATGGCATCAGGCGCAAACATCACTGGTTCATTAATGAACCCCGGACCCTTTTTAGAATAAGGGCGCCGGTTCTGGTCATCATAGTTCCACTGACCGCCTAGAGGCTGAGACTTTTCATCCATCAAAATATGATGTTTTTTGCGCATATAGCGGTAAAAGTATTCCAGCCTCAATTCTTTTTTATCTGCCACCCACTCACGGAATTCAGTATTGCTACAGTAAAAATGCGCATCATCATGCATCACCAATTGAATATTCAATGCTTGCGCCAGCTTCTCAATTGCAACTTTTAAGCGCCATTCACCAGGCTCAACGCATACCAAATGTGTCGCACTCTTTTCTACAAGCTGATTCCTGAGCGCCTCCTCAATAGTCAGATCAGACTCTTTGATATATGTCAGTGGGTATTTCTGCGAGCTAATATCTTGTGCAAAATGTCGCATTGCAGATAAAAATAATGCAATTTTGGCTTTATGCGACCAAACATAACTTGATTCGTGTTCTGATTCAATCATCAGAACTTCATCTGTTTGCTGATCAAAATTTCTTAAAGCTGGGTTTTGAAGATCAAGCTGATCGCCAAGAATTAGAATGATTCTTTTTATTTTCACTTTGAGAACATTTCACTAGGATTATTATTCCTATGTTTTCTACAAGCATCGGAACAATACTTCACGTCATCCCAAACCGCTTTCCATTTTTTTCGCCACGCAAAAGGTCGGCGACAAATCAAACATATCTTAGTGGGGAAATTGGCTTTTTTTAGCATATCAAGTATTGACCCAATTTATTGCGATGAACGTAAGCATAGATAATTTTTATACTCCTGCAATCGTTGACGCTTGTATCTTAGGAAAGTTTAATCTGAACTTAATTTCGATGTATTACATGCGATGCGTAAAATGAAAAAGGCTTAGCCATTTCTGACTGAGCCTTATATATCTTGAGACTATGCGGGGATTGAATCTACGACAAACGGATTAAAAAATTTCATAATATATTGATTTTAATTAACAGATATACATCAACTCACCAACCATCGCTGACATCTACCATAACTGTCACGCTTCTAGTTAATTCATTTGTACAAGTTGCATAATAAGCACACATCACTGTGAGACACATAGGCAGTATGGAAGAAAATAAAATCAACACGTAAAAGCCACAGCTCACAATGCGTGGTAGCGCACGGAAAAAAATGCATTTGCGAGGGGAAAATAGAGGCATCGAAAAAATACGGCAAACAGTGTAGCGCGAATTTAGGAGATAAATTATGTTGCAAAAGACCTCCAATATTTTTGTAAAGCTATGCCATTTTACTGCCGTTGCTGCATTAGCAATGAACGTCAATTTCGCATTCACAATCACCCCCGCCGCCAGTTGGAGCAATATTACCGTCAGCGGCATTAACAACTTGGGACAGATCTCATGCACTGGCACCATCGATGGCACGACAAGAGCATTTCTTCTAACTCTAATCCCAGAAACTGAAACCTACGCCATGCTCATGCCTGGGTTGGGCGTTATGGGATTCGCCACGTGCAGACGAAAGTTGTCTGGGAAATCATCTTATACTTTGCGCGAGGTGATGCCGGCGCGCCTTAATGTGGAAGGAGCCTGAAATCATGAATATCAAAGTTTTTATTCTTTTTATGGGCTTGCTGGTCGGTATTTTTTCTCCCAGTCTTCGGGCAGAACTACCAGCAGGCTATGACCTTACCCTGATACCCCAACTAGATGGTACTCCCTCTATTAATAATCAGGGGCAGATCTCAGGATATACCCTAATTAACAATAGCATTTACGCCGCTATCTGGCAGAACGGCACAATTACCAATTTAGGCTCAGGAATCCCCACTGCCATCAATAATTCAGGTCAGGTCGCTGGTGTGAATGTTAGCGGAGCGGTGCTTTGGAGTAACGGCCAATCAATCGCATTACCAAATCTGCACAGCGGAGATAATACGCAGGTCTGGGGTATCAATGACGCTGGCCAAGTAGTCGGCTGGAGCGGGAGTTTTGTTAATGTGCCCGTCGTATGGAACGGTACAAATATCACCCAGCTTTCGCCTGCATTGGCTGAAGGTGAAGCTAGAGCTATCAATAACAATGGGCAGATTACAGGCTATGGGAATGTGGGTTCATATCTAGAGCCCGAACTGCACGCTATGCTATGGAATGGAGATACCGTAACCGATCTCGGCACCCTTAACGGACAAAACGTCCAAAACTTTAGTACAGGCCAATCAATCAACGATGCAGGGCAGATTGTTGGCAGCAGTGCCTTTGCCGCCAGTGTAAATCATGCCTTCTTGTGGGATAGCGGAGTGATGACTGATTTAGGGGCTTTAGGAAATTCGATGTCTTTGTCGGAGGCTTGGGATATCAACAATAAAGGCCAAATTGTAGGTGATGCTACCTATACATTCGACGGTGGGGTCAACGCAGTCGTTTGGGATGGCGGCAAAATATATAACCTCAACAGTTTCTTAAGCCCTGAAATCTCTCAAGCAGGTTGGGTATTGTTGCAAGCGTTCTCTATCAACGACCATGGTCAAATAACAGGCGGAGCGGTCAACTATTCCTTAGGTACCGGAAGTACCTTTTTGCTTACTCCAAGCCTGGTGCCAGAACCGGAAACCTACGCCATGATGCTGGTGGGTCTCTCGGTGCTCGGCTTCATAAGGCGACGCAAACAAGGGGTACTTCTCACCTGAGGAGAAAGATCATGATTTCAAATTATTTCTCCATAATCATTACTGTTTTCGCATTAACGGGCTTTTTCTCAGCACCCGCGGTTGCACTTGAATGGTCCATCAAAGATTTAGGAAATCTGGGTGGTGATGACCAATATGCAGCAAATGTCGAGCATTTGGCGTTGGGAATTAATAATCAAGGCCAAGTCGTTGGGCGGTCAATTACGCCTATGCAAATATTCAGAGGAGAGCCGTATAGCTTCCTGCAGGCATTCGTCAGTGCGGCAAATGGTGGCTCGTTAACCAATATTCATGAAGTGACGGCTTTTTTTAACAACAAACCGGAACGAAGTATCGAGACAACCAGCTGGGCCACAGCCATAAATGATGCGGGCATCGTTGTATTTCAAGCTGATCGGTTCCATGCATTGCCAGCGGCCTTATATTCACCCCCGCCTTACATCTATGGCTATCCAGTCGGCCCGTATAATGGGGGATTTTTACGAGCAACGGGCATCAATAATCATGGGCAGATTGTGGGCGAACAACAGTATAGCCCTGTAGCGTTCGTTAGCTCCATGGATGGCTCTTATTATGAATTCAGAGACAGTGAAGGTTCTCCATTAGCTTCTGTAGCCACAGGCATAAACGACACTGGGCAAATATTGCTAAATGGGGGAATTTACGGAAATCAACCTCATATATGGTCAGAAAACGAAGGAGCGCGTGCTATTGCTACCCGACCAGATCTTTATGTTATTACTGTTGGGATTACTAATGCAGGGCAAGTGCTGGGAAACGAATACCAGCCTAATGGTCAGAGTGTGGCATTTCTCACTGGCCCTAATGGTGGCGATCTCATGTACCTAGATACCTTGGGAGGGAGTTTCAATGAAGCAAGGGGACTCAATGAGCTTGGCCAGGTCGTTGGGCACTCTATGACCGAAGATGGACTCTTCCATGCTTTTTTCACTGGTCCGAATGGCCAAGGCCTCACCAACCTTGAAATCGAAACAGATATTATGGATGCAGGCTGGAGCAATATTCGCGTAGCCGCCATCAATGATCTTGGGCAGATTGCCGGCACTGGCAACCATAACGGCATCAGGCGGCCATTTCTACTTTCGCCAGTACCAGAGCCAGAGACCTATGCAATGATGCTAACTGGGCTTTGCGTGCTTGGGTTTATACATCGCCGAAGACTGATTAACACTCTTTCCAATACTTGAAAATCTATGAATTCAGTTTCCTAATTATTTCAATTTTTTGCTTAAGAACTGCGTTCTTCTGCTTCTATAAAAATAACAGCTTCTCGTAACGCTTAATAAAGTTTAACGTTACGTTTACCCAAAAAGAAAAAGCCTAGTCATTTCTGACTAGGCTTTGTATCTTGGTAGGGTGTGCGGGGATCGAACCCACGACAAACGGATTAAAAGTCCGCTGCTCTACCAGCTGAGCTAACACCCCATTCGTTTCTCAAGTGATTTATGTCACTCAGGAAAGGCCGCAATTATGGGGGAAACTATTCACTTGGTCAATGACAAAATAGAAAATTTCTATATATTTATCGAATTTATTTTAGTTGACTTCGATAAAAATTTGTACATGCCTCAATTCCCCTCAAAATTGCCTTAATTTTAATCAACGCATGCCGGGAAGCTTGCCTCCCATTAAGCCACCCATGCTGCGCATCATTTTTGCCATGCCGCCTTTGCTGAACATTTTCATCATTTTTTGTGTTTCTTCAAACTGCTTGAGCAAGCGGTTTACTTCCTGCACCTGCACTCCAGAACCATCAGCAATACGTTTCTTGCGCGTGGCTTTGATGATTTCAGGCTTACGGCGCTCTGTCGGCGTCATGCTGTTGATGATGCCTTCAATGCGACGCAGACTCTTATCAGCATCATCCGGATTCACCTTGGCCGCCATACCTGCAATCTGGGATGGCATTTTATCCATCAGCGCACCCATGCCGCCCATTTTGCGCATCTGTGACATTTGCGCTTTAAAGTCATCGAGGTCAAAGTTTTTTCCTGACTTCACTTTATCGGCAAGTTTTTGCGCTTCTGCCATATCGACATTTTTATGCGCTTGCTCAATCAGGCCCAGCACATCACCCATACCCAATATGCGCGATGCCATGCGGTCTGGGTAAAATGGCTCCAGTCCATCGACCTTTTCACTGACACCGATGAACTTGATAGGCTTGCCTGTTACATGACGCACGGACAATGCCGCACCGCCGCGCGAGTCACCATCCAGCTTGGTAAGAACCACGCCAGTGAGCGGTAAGGTATCACCAAAGGCTTTTGCGGTGTTAATCGCATCCTGCCCCTGCATGGCATCTACCACGAACAAGGTTTCGATTGGATTCAATTGTGCATGCAGGGCTTTGATCTCAGCCATCATGGCTTCGTCAATACCCAAACGGCCTGCCGTATCGAAAATCACCACATCGTAGTAACCGCGCTTGGCAAAATCTAATGTCGCACTGGCAATATCGGCCGGTTTTTGACTGGCGTTACTGTCAAAACACTCAACCTCAAGCTGTTTTGCCAAAGCCTTAAGCTGCTCAATCGCAGCCGGACGATAAACGTCGGCACTCGCCAGCAATACTTTCTTCTTCTGTTCTTTCAATAATTTTGCCAGTTTTGCAGAGGTAGTCGTTTTACCGGAACCCTGCAAACCTGCCATCAGAATAATTGCTGGCGGTACTGCCGCTAAATTCAAGCCAACATTGGCTTTACCCATCAGCGTAGTAAGCTCATCGTTCACGACTTCAATAACAGCTTGACCTGGCGTCAGGCTCTGTAACACTTCTTTACCCTGAGCGCGCAGCTTAACGGCGGCGATAAAGTCTTTTACTACAGGCAATGCTACGTCGGCCTCCAACAGCGCCATACGCACTTCACGCATCGCATCTGAGATGTTATCTTCAGTTAAACGCGCTTGACCACGTAGATTTTTAATGACGCCCTGCAGGCGCCCGGTTAAGTTTTCTAGCATTTTTATACTCTTTGCATCATTTAAGTTTCAATTTTACATCAACCTATTATCTTTACCGCATATTTACGCCATAATTACATCATGCAAAAACTAATTCCTTATCTTGTCGTTGTATTCATTTATTTAGCTGTAGCCGCGGATTTCTGGCGCGCGCCAAAATCATCGGAAAAGATCACTCATCTTAAGCTTCATTCAACGATGATTGCTTTAGGCCTGCTGGTGCATGGCTGGCTCTTGCATCAAAGTATTTTCTCTATTGGCTTCAACTTGGGATTCTATGAGTCGGTATCTGCAATTCTTTGGCTCACAGTCTTGATTTACTGGGTAACAGACCGCGATCATCAGTTGCATAGCTTACAGGCTTTCGTACTGCCACCAGCTGCATTGTTTGCATTACTGCCCGCGTTCTTCTCCAGTCACCATTTTTTACCTGAAGCAAACAACAATCTGTTCATAGCACATGTATGGATCGCGATGCTCGCCTACAGCCTGTTTACTTTTGCCGCATTGCACGCTGTTCTGATGGCAATTGCCGAGCGCAGCCTGCATCACAAAATAAGCTTAATCACTCTACCCAGTTTCCCTCCGCTCATGATGATGGAGTCTTTGCTGTTTAAAATTATCGGCTTAGGTTTCGCCCTGCTGACCATCACGCTCATCAGCGGCATGTGGTTCTCTGAAGAAATCTTCCATAAAGCGCTGGATTTTAATCACAAGACTATTTTTTCGATTGCCAGCTGGTTTATCTACGCGGCTCTGCTATTTGGCAGATACCAATATGGATGGCGCGGAATTAAAGCCATCCGATGGACACTAATAGGTTTTGTGATACTGTTACTGGCTTATGTAGGCAGTAAATTTGTTTCAGAGATTCTTCTCGGCCGGTAAATAAAAAATGGACTGGGTAGTGTTTACCCAGTCCATCTCAAATTCACATCAATTAAGCCAAATCTGTTTTATTTAACGTAAGCTTATTAATGGCCAGCCTTGCTGTTTTGCATAGCTTGTTAGAATATCATCCGCATCAACGGCCACCGGATTAGTCACCAACTTCATCAGTGGCAAATCATTGTGTGAATCACTGTAGAAGTAACTGGTTGAATAATCAGCCAATGTTGTGCCATGCTCTGCCAGCCACTGACTGATACGCGTCACCTTGCCTTCTTTAAAGCTAGGAACACCGCTTACACCACCGGTATATTCACCATTCACCATTTCCGGGTCGGTACCGATTAAATTGTCGATGCCATAGGCCGTAGCAATCGGCTTGGTAACAAAACTATTGGTGGCGGTAATCACCAGACACAAATCGCCTGCTGCTTTATGCTTATTCACCAAGTCCTGCGCCTTCTGTGTCATCATCGGGCGAATCACTTTTTCCATATATTTCAAGTGCAGCTCATCCAGAAACTTTTTTGGGTGCTGGCTAAGTGGTTTTAACTGGAACTCCAGAAACGCATAAATATCCAGAGTACCGTTTTTGTAATCCTGATAGAACTGTTCGTTTCTTTCCTGATGAGACTTGGCATCAAGCAAACCTTCGTTGATTAAAAAAAGACTCCAGTTATAGTCGCTGTCACCCGCGAGCAAAGTGTTATCCAGGTCAAATAAAGCCAAATTCTGTGTATTGTTTTGAGACATATTAAATTTCTTTTTGTTGAGTTGCTGAGAGTACTAAAAATACACCGACTAAAATAACAGCGAGTGCGATCAATTCCGAGCTGGTCACATGTTCACCGGCAAAATAGATGCCTACCGCAAACGCCACCATCGGGTTTACAAAAGTGTTACTGCTGGCTACCAGTGGGCGCACCGTATGCAATAAATACTGGTAAGCACTGTAGGCAACAAGTGACCCTAACACGATTTGAAATAGCATCGCACCCCATGATTTTGCGCTAATTGTCTGCGGCCACGTTTCACCAGTTGCAGCACTGACAATCAGCAAGGCTACACCGCCTGCCAGCATCTGCGCGGCACTTGCCATTAAACCCTGCGGCATCGCCAGATGCTTACTCCAGACCGAGCCAAACGACCAGCTTGCCGCGGCAAATATCAGCAGAAATGCACTCATAAAGTCTCCGCTGAAACTGCCGCCAACATTAAGCAGCACAATACCTAGCAAGCCGATAGCAATGCCCAGCCATTCCCTGGCGACGATTTTATGCCCCCAAAGAGAAGAGAACACTGCCATCCAGATCGGCGCCGTAGCAATTGATAGCGCAGCAACACTGGATGAAACAGTCTGCTGCACATAGCACACCGTACCATTGCCTAATGCTGGCAATAACAATCCGACTATCCCGGCACCAATCCACTGCTGCTTATTGGGGTTGGGCGCTCCCAGATAGCGCATCAGCATGTATAAGATTACGCCAGCTGTTGTAAATCGCACGCCGGCCATCATAAATGGCGGAAAACTTTCAATACCAAAACGTATGGCAAGATAAGTTGAACCCCAGATAAAATAAGTGCAGAAAAGCGCACCAACGATCAACAGGGTTTGCCGGGTTTTAGGCATGATAGTTTTCTGTATTTTCCTATCGGGTTAAGCTAGAGATGCACTCATGCAGAAGCAATACATCTGCAAACGTTTCATTGTTAAATCAAGTCAAGGCGCGCGAACGCAGACAGTACAGTTAGTACGGCAAGTGAGCGCAACGCCGTATTGACTTGATTTTACGATGCAACTACACCTGAGGGTGGGCGCGTTCGAGTTTCGAATGCAGTTTATTCAAACCATTCAAATAAGCCTTGGCTGAAGCCACCACGATATCCGTATCAGCACCCTGCCCGTTCACAATGCGGCCGCCTTTTGAAAGACGCACGGTTACTTCACCCTGGGCATCGGTACCGCTAGTGATGTTATTCACTGAATAAAGCAGTAACTCAGCACCACTATTCACCATTTTTTCAATCGCCTTGAACGCGGCATCAACAGGGCCACCGCCGTCAGACTCGGATTTATGCTCCACTCCGTTATCTGAAACGGTAATCAATGCATGTGGAATCTCGCCGGTTTGTGATGCGACTTGCAAATACACCAATTTATAATTTTCAGTGGCTTCTGAAACAAACTCATCGCTCACCAAAGCTTGCAAATCTTCATCAAAAATTTCAGACTTTTTATCTGCCAAATCTTTAAAGCGTGCAAAAGCAGCATTCAACAAATCTTCAGTGTCGAGCTCAATGCCCAATTCTTTTAAACGTGTTCTGAATGCATTACGGCCGGACAATTTACCCAAGGTCAATTTATTTGCATTCCAGCCTACATCTTCAGCACGCATGATTTCGTAAGTTTCACGATGTTTCAACACGCCATCCTGATGAATACCGGACTCGTGTGCAAACGCATTCGCGCCAACGATGGCTTTATTCGGCTGCACCGGATAACCGGTAATGGATGAAACCAGCTTGCTGGTAGGTACAATTTGCGTAGTATCAATGCTGGTGGTCAAATTGAAGATGTCGCTGCGAGTTTTAATCGCCATCACCACTTCTTCCAAACTCGCATTACCGGCACGCTCACCCAAGCCATTGATCGTACATTCCACTTGACGCGCACCGCCCATCACTGCCGCCAATGAGTTAGCAACTGCCATACCCAAGTCGTTATGGCAATGCGTAGACCATACCACTTTATCGCTATTCGGCACGCGTGCGATCAAATCACGCATACGCTCGCCCCATGGCTCTGGAATCGAATAACCCACTGTATCCGGCACGTTAATGGTTTTAGCACCGGCTTTAATCACTTCATCAAATATGCGTACCAAAAAGTCCATGTCTGAACGAACCGCATCTTCTGCTGAAAACTCAACATCATCGGTATACTCCAACGCCCACTTTACAGCTTGCACTGCGCGTTCAACCACTTGATCTTCCGTCATACGCAGTTTGTTGACCATGTGGATCTTGCTGGTAGCAATAAAAGTGTGGATACGACCTTTTGCCGCAGGTTTAATGGCCTCACCTGCGCGACGCACATCATTTTCACTGGCGCGCGCAAGTGAACATACGGTTGAATTTTTAATAATTTTTGCGATTTCGTGAATCGCATCAAAATCACCTGGGCTTGCTGCAGCAAAGCCAGCCTCAATCACGTTAACACCCAACTTTTCAAGCTGACGTGCAATACGGATCTTTTCCTCTTTGGTCATTGCCGCGCCGGGGCTTTGCTCGCCATCACGCAAAGTGGTGTCGAAAATAACAATTTGTTCTTGTTTGTTGCTGGTTTGGCTCATATACAGTTACCTGACTTTTTTATTTAGTTCTCGACTGATTATTGCATTCAACAATTCAGTCCAAAAGTAGCACCTACAAACGCTTAAGGTGCAACACAATTTAATACTAGGGATTGGGGGGGTATAGTATGCGCGCTAGCGCAGTAGCGCATGCAGGCGCAACGCAGAAGTTTTGCGTAATAACAGAGCACTTGTAGCTAAGCCGGTTGCAACCAAGCTAAGCGCGAAAGAAATATAGATGATGTGTGAATTCAACATGATGTATAGAAATATAATATTTTTCACCAAGTTCTGCAAGTATTTAACTATTTGAATTTATTTATCATAATGATAAATAAATTCAAAGTTAGCCACCTACAATTATTTTCTTGACTTGATCTTGCCACGTATCCACATCACGTATCCGGAAAGCGCGTATACCGCCATTATCAGAAATAGCACCTCAGGCGGGCTGTAGGAAATCAGGACTAACGCCAGCACTACGCCCAGAATCACAAAAAATGGCACGCTGGCTTTTAAATTAATATCCTTGCCGCTGTAATAGCGCAGATCACTGACCATTGAAGCACCGGCAAATACAGTAAGGCTCCAAGCCATCCATTTCCACTTCAACACGCCAAAAAACACATCACGGCCGCTCACGCCATATTCATATGACACCCAGACAAAACCTGCCAATAGTGCCGCCGCCGCCGGGCTAGGCAAACCTTGGAAGTAACGCTTATCCTGATGTTCATCATCCAGCTTGGTATTAAATCGTGCCAGTCGCAGCGCGGCACAGGCACAATAAATGAAGGCTGCAATCCAGCCCAACTTACCCAGCGGCTTCAAGGCCCATACATAAAGAATCAAAGCCGGTGCGACACCAAAGGAAACCATGTCGGACAAACTGTCATATTCTGCACCAAAAGCACTTTGTGTATTGGTCATGCGCGCGACACGCCCGTCCAGTCCATCCATGACCATGGCGATAAAAATAGCGATCGCTGAGAGCTCAAAGTTGCCGTTCATCGCTTGCACGATGGCATAAAAACCCGCGAATAAAGCTGCTGAAGTAAACAGATTAGGCAGTAAATAAATACCCCGTGAACGCAGAGACGGGATGTCAGTATTACGGCGAAATGACTTTTGTTTAGGTTCGATCATGGCAATATCACATAAGTTGTGTACCCTAAGTATAAATCATGAATTATCATGACGTGAAGAAATAAGCGACTTGGCAATAAAAAAGCCGACATAAATGCCGGCTTTTAACTACTAATGCACTTTATTAATTAGCAGCTGCCGGTGCCGGCTCTGCAACAAAAATCTCTACACGACGATTTTTAGCCTTATTAGCCGCAGTATCGTTAGCCACCAGTGGCTCACGTGAGCCGCGTCCATCGATAGCAATTCGGCCTGAAGCTACACCTCTGGCAACCAAATAATCACGAGCACTTGCTGCACGGTTTAATGACAAAGGGTTATTAATTGCATCACTGCCTGAGCTATCCGTATGACCAATGATGGTTACCGTAGTTGCCGGATTGCTTACCAGGCTCTTGGCAAAAGTATCCAGAACCGGCCTGAAATTTGACTTAACATCTGCACGACCCACATCGAATGAAATATCACTAGGGATATCCAGCTTCAAGCGGTTATCAGCAGTTTGCGTTACTGCAACACCAGTACCAGCGGTCGCTTGCTCCATCTCCGCTTTTTGCTCTTGCATGCGTTTAGACCATACATTACCTGCGATACCGCCAGCAGCAGCACCCACAGCAGCACCAATTGCCGCGCCTTTACCACCGCCGGCCACTGCACCTACGACTGCACCGGCACCTGCACCAATCGCCGCGCCTTTAGCAGTACCCTTTTGAGTTTCTGTCATGCTAGCGCAACCGCTAAACATAAAAGTCGCAGCAATAGCGCCCACTATTAATTTCTTGTTCATATTATTCTCCTCATTGTTAGCCCTACCAAAATTCTATTCTACACCCATAAAAATTTGCTTTTGATATATAAATAAAAGCTGAGTGAATGAGTAACGCAGATAAGCAACAAAAGTTAACAAACCTCATAAAAACTATTAAAAAAATCCATCAAATACAGCACACTTAATCACAATCAGAGTAGCAACATAGCCCAGAAAATGACTGGATTACACAGGATTATGTTAGTATCGCGACTTCAAATTATTAATGCACCACCATGCAATTTACCTTACATAAGCAAGATGGCCCGGCTCGTCGCGGCACGTTGGAATTAGCGCACGGCAATGTAGAAACTCCCGCTTTCATGCCAGTTGGTACCTATGGCACCGTTAAAGCCATGTCGCCGCTTGAGCTTGATGAAATCAATGCACATATTGTTCTAGGCAACACGTTTCATCTGTGGCTGCGTCCTGGGCTGGAAGTCATTGCAGCGCATGGTGGCCTGCATAAGTTCATGGGCTGGAATAAGCCAATCCTAACCGACTCCGGCGGCTTCCAGGTCTGGAGTCTAGGTGACTTACGCAAAATCACAGAAGAAGGCGTGAAGTTTCGCTCGCCTATTAACGGCGACTCATGCTTTCTGACACCGGAAGAATCGATGCGGATTCAACGTGTATTGAATTCAGACATTGTGATGATCTTTGATGAATGTACGCCCTACCCTGCTACTCACAAAGAAGCCAGCGATTCAATGCAGCTATCACTGCGATGGGCCAAACGCAGCAAACAAGCGCACGAAGGCAACCCGAATGCTTTATTTGGCATCATTCAGGGCGGCATGCATGAAGACCTGCGTGACATTTCACTCAGCGGCCTAGAGGAAATCGGTTTTGACGGCTACGCAATCGGCGGCCTGTCTGTAGGTGAGCCTAAAGAAGACATGCTGCGTATACTGGCGCATACCGCACCGAAAATGCCGCAAAACAAACCACGCTACCTGATGGGCGTAGGCACGCCGGAAGATCTGGTTGCTGCCGTATCACAAGGCGTTGATATGTTCGACTGCGTGATGCCAACACGTAACGCACGCAATGGCTGGCTATTCACACAGTATGGCGATGTAAAAATCAAGAATGCCACCTATAAAAACGACACGCAGCCATTGGATGCGGACTGCGCCTGCTATACCTGCCAGAACTTTACGCGCTCCTACCTGCATCATTTGCACAGAATCGGTGAAATCTTAGGTTCGCGCCTGAATACCATACACAATCTGCATTATTACCAGCAACTGATGGCTGGCATGCGAAGTGCAATTGAAGTGGGGTCATTCGAAGCATTTAAGCTCGAATTTGCAACAAAACGCAAAAGTTTATTGTCACAGCCACTAAGCTGATTGCAGTGCAAATTTTCAGTATCCTGCAATCAACTTTAACTATGTGCTAGAATTTAAAGCTAATTTTTACCAAGTTTCCGTTTAATTTAAAGAGAGTAATATCGTGTTCATTTCCAATGCTTATGCTGCAACAGCAACATCTACTGATTTCACAAGCTTTTTACCGCTGATCGTCATTTTTGTTTTGTTCTTCTTTATGATTATTCGCCCGCAAATGAAACAGGCGAAAGAACAACGCAACATGATTGCCGCCTTGCAAAAAGGTGATGAAGTCGTAACATCGGGCGGTATTGTCGGCAAAGTAACCAAAGTAACAGAGGCGTTTGTAGTCGTTGAAATCGCTCCTGAAACTGAAATTACTGTACAAAAACACGCTATCCAGAGCGCTCTGCCTAAAGGCACAATTAAAAGTATCTAAAAATACTATATAAATACAGTCGGCTAAATTTATTCAATTAAATTTAGCCGCATTTACTTTGAACCCGTCTTGTAAATCCAAATTGCAAAGAATTAACTAGAGCCTGACTATGAACCGCTACCCAATGTGGAAAAACATTTTTATTGCCATCGTAATTTTGATTGGCTTTATTTACGTCTCCTGCGGTACAGATCACTCCCGCTAAAAGTACAACCAAACTTGACCCAGCACTATTAGGGCAGGTAGAAGAAATATTCAAAAAAGAAAACATCGCATTCGATGGTATCTATCTGGATGCCCGTGGCGTTAAAGCGCGCTTCAAAAACACAGACACACAGATCAAGGCAAAAGATATTCTGCAGGCAAACTTGGGTAACGATTACACGGTTGCACTTAACCTGCTATCGCGCTCACCGGACTGGTTACGCAGCTTAGGCGCTAAGCCGATGTATCTCGGTTTGGATTTACGTGGCGGCGTGCACTTTTTACTGCAAGTGGACATGAAAGCTGCTTTAGATAAAGCGGCAGAACGTTTCATCGGTGATTTCAGAACCGCATTGCGTAAAGAACGCATCTCATACGCCGGTGTAAGCCGCGAAGGCCAGACAGTACAAATCCGATTTACAGATACCGCTCAGCTTGAGAAAGCCAAAAAAGTCCTCAGCAAGGAATATCCGAACCTGACACTCAAGGATGGAGCCAACAGCGAATACAAACTGCTGACAGCCTCATTGAATGCCGTTGAGCAAAAGCGAATTCAGGATTTTGCCTTAAAACAAAATATTCAAACCCTGCACAATCGTATTAACGAACTGGGCGTAGCAGAACCGATTATTCAACAGCAAGGTGCTGACCGTGTAGTGGTGCAACTACCGGGCGTGCAGGACACAGCCAAGGCAAAAGAAATTCTGGGCCGTACTGCAACCCTGGAAATTCGCCTGGTTGATGAAGAAAAGTCTGATCCGCTGACACTTGAAAATGCCGAAAAAGGCCAGGCACCTGTCGGTGATGAAGTATTTAAAGACCGCGAAGGTCGTGCGATTTTAGTGAAAAAGAACGTAGTGCTGACTGGTGATTACATTACTGATGCTGGCCCTGGCATTAATGGTCAAACCGGTCAGTCCGTAGTCAACGTAACACTTGATGGCCGCGGCGCTCGTGTATTCCAGCAAGTAACACGTGAGAACGTGGGCAAACGCATGGCAATATTGCTGATTGAAAAAGGCAATACCGAAGTAGTCACGGCACCAGTGATTAACGAAGAGATCGGCGGCGGACGCGTGCAGATATCCGGCATGGCCAACACGCAGGAAGCCACTGACATTTCATTGCTGCTACGCGCCGGCGCACTTGCCGCTCCTATGGATATTATTGAAGAACGTACCGTTGGCCCAAGCATGGGTCAGGACAACATCAATCGCGGTGTGCACTCTACATTATGGGGCTTTGCAGCGATTGCTGTCATGATGATGATTTACTACATGGCCTTTGGTGCGGTATCTGTAGTAGCCTTGGCCATCAACCTGTTACTGCTGGTAGCGCTTTTATCTATGCTGCAAGCGACTTTGACCTTACCGGGTCTGGCTGCGATTGCACTGGCACTGGGTATGGCGATTGATGCGAACGTGCTGATTAATGAGCGCGTGCGTGAAGAAATGCGCAACGGCAATACGCCACAGGCAAGTATCCACGCCGGTTACGACCGTGCCTTCGATACGATTCTAGACTCCAACATCACCACGATGATTGCCGGTTTAGCATTATTCTTGTTTGGTACCGGCCCTATCAAAGGCTTCGCGGTAGTGCATGTGCTGGGCATTCTAACTTCGATGTTCAGTGCTGTAGTAATATCTCGTGCAATAGTAAATGCGCTGTATGGCTATCGTCGCAAACTGACAAAAGTTTCCATCGGCCAGATCTACAAGGGCTAGGCTTAACTTTTAAAATATTCATTTTTCAGTACACCAAATTATCAGAACACCAGAGTAAAAAATTATGGAATTATTCAGAATTAAAAATGATATCCCGTTCATGAGTTATGGTCGCTTAACCACGACCATCTCATTGGTGACATTTATATTGGCAATCTTCTTTTTAGCGACACGCGGCCTCAATTTCGGCGTCGACTTCACTGGCGGTACTGTGATGGAAGTGAGTTACCCGCAGGCGGCTAATCTGGAAAGCGTGCGTAAAGCGGTAGATAGCATAGGCCTTAAAGAAGCCACTGTTCAGAACTTCGGCTCCAGCCGTGATGTGCTGATCCGCCTGCCGGTAAAAGCTGATTTGTCAGTATCTCAATTATCCGAGCAAGTAAAACAAGCACTGGTGACTGCAGATGCCAGTGCAGAAATACGCCGCGTAGAATCTGTTGGCGCGCAGGTCGGTGATGAGCTTTATGAAAACGGTGGCTTGGCTCTGTTCTTCGTGTGCCTGGGCATTATGCTTTACCTATGGCTGCGCTTTGAGTGGCGTTTCGCGGTTGCCGCGATTATCGCCAACATGCATGATGTGGTCATCATTCTTGGTTTCTTTGCATTCTTCCAGTGGGAGTTTAATCTGACCGTACTCGCCGCGGTGCTGGCAGTGTTAGGTTACTCAGTGAACGAGTCCGTTGTGGTGTTTGACCGAGTACGTGAAAACTTCCGCAAAATGCGTAAAGCCAGCGTGACACAAGTCATTGATAACGCCATCACCCGAACCATGTCACGTACTGTAATCACGCACTTGATGACACAAACCATGGTTGGTTCAATGTTGCTGTTCGGTGGTGAAGTGCTGCATAACTTTGCATTGGCATTGACCATCGGCATTCTGTTCGGCATCTACTCTTCAGTATTGGTTGCCAGCCCAATCGCTATGTGGCTCGGTGTTAACCGCGCCAACCTGATCGGTGATACTGAAAAGAAAGAAGGCGAGAAAAAAGAAAAAGTGGTGGAACCAGACCCTTCAGAGTTTGCTTAATCCCTTAGAGGATATAATCACTTACTGTGCTGCACAACGCGTCCACCACAGTAAGTGCTGAACCTTACTTGCTTCGCATGACACCTCGCGTATAAACTCTTAACTTCATCATCAGCATAACAACACTCCTTGGATAACATTCCTATTTCATGGCAATTAGGTGGTCTGGCCTTACTGCTGCTTATTTCTGCATTCTTTTCAATAGCAGAAACCAGCCTCATGTCGCTCAACCGTTACCGGTTGCGCCATTTGGTAAAAGAAGGTAATCGCGGTGCACGCCTTGCCAGTGCTTTGCTGGCCAAAACAGATAAATTACTCGGCGTTATCCTACTCTGTAATAACTTCGCCAATGCAGCATCTGCAACGCTGGTGACGATTATTACGGTAGAACTATTCGGTGAAGGTGAATGGGTACTGATGTTTGGTACACTCGCAGTCACTTTTGCCATTCTGGTATTCAGCGAAATCTCACCGAAAGTGATTGCGGCGGCTTACCCGGAGAAACTGGGTATATTCTGCAGTTACGTGCTCTACCCGCTGCTTAAAGTTTTATATCCTGTGGTGTGGTTTGTTAATCTGTTTGTAGGGGCTCTGCTACGCCTGCTGCGAGTGAGAGTGAATTTTGAACAGACTACGCAATCGCTCACAATGGATGAACTGCGCAGTATCGTGACCGATGCTGGCCATTTTATGCCGAAGAAACACCGTACTATTCTGCTGAATCTGTTCGAACTGGAAAAGATCACGGTAGATGATGTCATGACGGCACATACCATGGTTGAGAGTATCAACTTCGACCTGCCGATCGAGGACATCCTGCAGCATATTTCCAATAGCCTGCATACGCGCTTGCCAGTGCGCCAGGGTGAACATGAAGAAATTATCGGCATCTTGCATGTGCGTAAAGTGATTAGCCAGCTACGCGAGCATTTACATGGCAATGAACTTGATAAGGATGCTTTGCTCAATGTGATTGCCGAACCATATTTCATTCCATCCGGCACACCGCTTTTTACGCAAATTCAGCAATTTCAGGAAAACCAGGAACGCGTGGCGTTAGTGGTAGATGAATACGGTGAGTTTAAAGGCATGGTGACTCTGGAAGATATTCTGGAAGAAGTGATTGGCGATTTCACTACACAATCACCATCACGTGCCGGCAGTTATCATCAGGAAGAAGATGGCGGTTGGTTTGTAGATGGCAGCAGCTCGTTGCGAGACCTGAATAAAAAATTGAATCTAAGTCTGCCGCTGGATGGACCACGCACACTCAACGGACTGATACTTGAGCATTTTGAAGATATACCAGAACCTAACACCAGCTTTAAAGTTGGCACCCATCGCCTCGAAATCATCCAAACCCAAGACAGAATTGTAAAAAGCGTCAAGATATTCCCATAAGCCTTTGCCCCACTTCTGCTCTTATCTGCAATTACCTGTCAATTCTGAATAAATTGTCTTGAATTTTTTACTGTTTGGCTCAAAATAGATTCAACTAACTAAATTCAAATTATGGCTAATCCTGCTCACGAAAATAATACTGTACTTAAGCCTGAGGTTGCAAAACCGAAATTGCCCCCCATGTTCAAAGTAATGCTGTTAAACGACGATTACACGCCCATGGAGTTTGTTGTTGAAACGATTGAACGCTTTTTTAACAAAAGTCGTGAACAAGCAACGCAAATTATGCTCAAAGTACATATAGAGGGTGTAGGCGTGTGCGGTATTTACCCGCAGGATATTGCAGAAACGAAAATGAGTCAGGTAATGAACCATGCAATGGAAGCGCAGCATCCGCTGCAATGTATCATTGAAGTAGCATGAATATATAAAGAAAGTCAGGTATTGGAATGATAGCGCAAGAGTTAGAAGTAAGTTTGCACATGGCCTTTATGGACGCTAGACAAAAGCGCCATGAGCTCATTACGGTTGAACACCTGTTACTCGCCATGATCGACAATCCGACCGCGGCTGAAGTCTTGCGCGCATGCGGTGCAAAACTGGAAGTACTGCGTACCGAACTCAATCAGTATATCGAAGAACATACACCAACCGTGATGGGGCAGGATGACGTAGACACGCAGCCTACGCTAGGCTTTCAGCGCGTCATTCAGCGCGCCATGCTGCATGTGCAGTCTTCAGGCAAAAAAGAAGTGACCGGCGCTAATATCCTGGTCGCAATTTATGGCGAGAAAGATTCTCACGCCGTTTTCTTCCTGCACCAGCAGGGTATCACGCGCCTGGATGTTGTAAATTTCATCTCCCATGGCGTTTCAAAAGTCGGTGAGACGGCAAAACCTGAAGGCGGCGAACCGGAAGCCGACGTTGAAGCAGCACCGAATGGCGCATTGGAGAACTACACCATCAACCTGAATGCACAGGTAGCCACTGGCAAAATCGACCCGTTAATTGGCCGTGCAGCCGAGTTGGAGCGCGTAGTACAGACCTTATGCCGCCGCCGTAAAAATAACCCATTGCTAGTTGGTGAAGCCGGCGTTGGTAAAACTGCCATCGCAGAAGGTTTGGCGCGCCGTATTGTTGAAAAAGATATTCCAGATGTACTGGCTAATGCTGTAGTTTACTCACTAGACATGGGCGCCCTGCTCGCAGGCACCAAATATCGCGGTGATTTTGAACAGCGCCTGAAAGCGGTCATGAAACAGCTGGAAGAAAAGCCGGATTCAATTCTGTTTATCGATGAAATCCACACGCTGATTGGCGCTGGCTCTGCCAGTGGCGGCACGCTTGATGCCAGCAATCTGTTAAAACCAGCGCTTTCAAATGGTTCACTCAGATGCATAGGCGCTACGACTTATCAGGAGTATCGCGGTATTTTTGAAAAAGACCATGCACTGTCACGCCGTTTCCAGAAAATTGATGTGGCTGAACCTAGCGTTGCCGAAACGATAGAAATATTGAAAGGCCTTAAATCACGCTTTGAATCACACCACAGCGTTAAATATACAGCGAGTGCACTCACTACAGCGGCTGAGCTATCTGCCAAATATATCAATGACCGCCACTTACCTGACAAAGCAATCGACGTGATTGACGAGGCCGGTGCTGCACAACGTATATTGCCAAAATCCAAACAGAAGAAAGTCATCGGCAACAAAGAGATCGAGGACATTATTGCGAAGATTGCACGCATCCCGCCCAAAAATATCTCAACTGATGACCGCAATGCACTTAAAACACTGGAGCGCGATCTGAAAGCCGTCGTATTTGGCCAGGACAAAGCAATCGAGACGCTGTCATCTGCCGTAAAAATGGCACGCAGCGGTCTGGGCCAGAACAACAAACCAATTGGCAGCTTCCTGTTTAGTGGCCCGACCGGTGTAGGTAAGACTGAAGTAGCAAAACAATTGGCCTATATCATGGGCATTGAGCTGATTCGCTTTGATATGAGTGAATACATGGAACGCCATGCAGTTTCACGTTTAATCGGCGCACCTCCCGGTTATGTGGGCTTTGAACAGGGCGGCCTCATGACGGAAGCCATCACTAAACACCCTTACTGCGTGTTGCTGCTGGATGAAATTGAAAAAGCGCACCCGGATATTTTCAATATCCTGTTGCAAGTAATGGATAACGGTACGCTCACCGACAACAACGGTCGTAAAGCAGACTTCAGAAATGTAACGATTATCATGACTACCAATGCCGGTGCTGAAAGTCTTTCCAAGTCCAGCATGGGCTTTATGGATTCGAAACAGGCAGGTGATGAGCAGGCTGATATTAAACGTTTATTCTCACCGGAGTTCCGTAACCGTCTGGATGCGATTGTTTCATTCTCTAGCTTATCAACGGATATCATCATCCGTGTGGTTGATAAATTCCTGATCCAGCTGGAAGATCAGTTGCATGAGAAAAAAGTCGAGGCTACCTTCAGCGATAAACTAAAAGCTTATTTAGGTAAAAAAGGCTTTGATCCGCTCATGGGTGCACGTCCGATGGCAAGGCTAATTCAGGACACAATCCGCAAGGCGTTGGCTGACGAATTATTATTCGGTAAGCTAGCCAATGGCGGTAGCGTACATGTGGATATAGATGATAAAGACGAGGTTAAGCTCATATTTGCATCTAATAAATCCAATGAAGATATCGACACTGCAACAACGGTAGATTAACTTCGCGCCAAATTGGCTGCAGGCGTGCTGTTAAACCAAAGCTGAGTTTACTTATTACTTGCTACGGACAACACGCCTATGGTCATTGTAACGGCTTCTACATTTCAGGTACCGATTGAAGTCTGCGCAACGCTGGCATTTGCACTTTCCGGCCTGATTGCAGGTGCCAGAAAGAAACTCGATGCATTCGGCGTGTTTGTCGTAACGGGGGTTGCTGCTTTTGGCGGCGGTACCCTGCGTGATGTGCTACTGGATAGACGGCCGTTCTTTTGGGTAGACCACGCAAACTGGCTATGGCTAATGCTGCTGCTTTGCGTGTTTGCGATGATCTTTATGCGCAATCGGCACATACAACTCACAGAGCGCGCGATTCTGATTCCAGATGCACTGGGGTTAGGCTTATATGCCGCGCTAGGCACCCAAATTGCGCTAGAGCTGCAAATGCCGGTGATTATCTGCGCATTGATGGGGGTGATGACAGCGGTATTCGGCGGCGTGTTGCGCGATATATTCTGCAATGAAATTCCAAAAGCCTTTAATGACTACCAGCCATATGCAGTTATTGCATTTGCCGGCAGCCTACTGGTGGTCGCTCTAAACGCAATCAGCATGCCGCAGTGGCTCTGCATTTTTGTGCCTGCTGGCCTAATCTTTATATTCAGAATCACTGCGATCTTCCTTGGCTGGCGCTTACCCAGCTGGAAAATAGAATCAGAATAACCCCCATTCCCTGCGTCAGGAGTAGTCATCACTAGCGCTTGATAGCGCCTGCTTGTCTCGACGGCCTTGTGCACGTTCAAGTGCAAACTCATAAATATCGACTAGATCCTCTGCGCTCACATCAATCAAACCATCCATCTGGCTTAATGCCCATTTAAAATCCTCTTCAAGCAGCTCTGAATGCTGATGCTGCTGTAAAAACTGATTGTGATGGGCATGGTGCGAATGCAGCATAGGATATCTTCTACCTGGCACTAAATTATTCAAGACTATGGCCAGAAAAACCATAAAGACGGCATTAATCGCAACCACCTCATAGCAGAACTGCCAGCCGATTGCATGTACTTCCGGACCACCCAACACTGCAATCATCGCGGTGGCAGCACTGGGAGGATGCAGGCAATGCAGAAGATGCATCGCAAATATTGATAGTAGAACAGCAACAGCCGCAGCTAGCGGTGCACTATTTATCAACTGTGCACAAGCCACGCCGATGAATGCAGAAACCAGATGCCCGGCGATTACAGGCCATGGCTGCGCCATTGGGCTATGCGGCGTCACAAACAGTAGAAAAGCGCTGGCGCCCATTGATGCCAGCACCAGCATCTTGAATGGCAAACCTAGTTCTACATACTGCACAATAAGCAGCAAAAACAGGATCGATAAACAGGCCGTGACCGACGAAACGAGCTTCTCCCTCAGTCCGGCATGGCCAGGTTGGTAGCCTAGCAGTAAAGCAGCAATCAGTTTTTTGAGTTTGTGCATATTAAATGCCAGCATATTTATGATGCAATTTAATCAGTATAGGTTGGATACTTAACCATCACGCCCTGAAACAACTCTGATTCAACCATACGCTGTAGCCAGGATTTAAGCTTGATGTAGTCACTAGATTCAAACCAGTTAGTATCCACCGCTGCAAACTGACGGATAAAAGGAAAAACCGCAATATCAGCAAGGCTGATATTATTGCTCAGCAAAAACGAGTTTTGCTGCAGATGCAGCTCAAGTTTTGCTAAAAACAGCTCGCCCTGCTGCCGGTAATCTGCAGCAGCATGCTCAGGGAAGCGAATTGCATATTTATAGCGATCCAGATTCTGTTTAAAAGAATCATCATTCTCTGCAATCAACAACGCGGCATGTTGCGGGTCTACGCTTAACCAGCCATCAGCATCATGCTGCTGCAACGCCCATTGCATAATTTCCAAACTCTGGTCAATGACCTGACCATTGGTTAAAACCAGTACCGGCACAGTTCCTTTAGGAGAAACCTGCAGCATATTAGCAGGCTTATCTTTGAGTGATATTTCTCGAACTTCAACAGGTATCCCCGAATAACTGAGCGCCATGCGCGCCCGCATTGCATAGGGACAACGACGATAGGAATAAAGAATCGGCAACATGATTGCTGTAGTGAGTGGGAACGACTAACCTAAAGATTTGCAGATGTCGTGTACCAGCTTGGGCCCTTTGTAAATCAAGCCACTGTACACCTGCACCAGACTTGCGCCAGCCGCGATTTTCTCAACTGCATCTGCTCCACTTAAAATACCGCCTACGCCAATAATCGGCAACGCTCCCTGTAAACGTTGTGATAGTTGCTGAATGACCAGTGTGGATTTTTCACGTACCGGCGCACCGGATAATCCACCGGTTTCATTCGCGTTTTGCATACCTTGTACCATGTCTCTGGCCAGCGTGGTATTGGTTGCAATTACAGCGTCAATGTTATGCGCCACTAGCAAATCGGCAATTTCATTTACTTGCTCATGCTCTAAATCCGGTGCAATTTTCAAGGCAACCGGCACATAACGACCGTGCGTCTGTGCCAACTTCAACTGCTCCTGTTTCAAAGTTGCCAGCAGATCAGATAGCGCCTCTTTTTCCTGCAAGGCACGCAGATTCTTGGTATTGGGCGATGAAATATTGACCGTAATATAACTGGCAAAGGCATATACTTTGCGCATGCAGATCAGGTAATCATCTACCGCTCGTTCATTCGGCGTGTCGAAATTTTTGCCAATATTAATACCCAGCACGCCCTTGTAATTGGCGGTTTTAACATTCTCGATCAGGTTATCCACACCCAGATTATTAAAGCCGAAACGATTGATAATGCCTTGCGCCTCTTTCACTCGAAATAATCTAGGTTTCGGGTTGCCAGGCTGTGGCCGCGGTGTGATAGTACCGATCTCAATAAAACCAAAGCCCAACGCTGCCATGCCATCAATAACCGCACCGTTCTTATCCAGCCCTGCAGCTAGACCAACTGCGTTAGGAAAAGTAATGCCCATCACCTGCCGTGGCTGACAGACAGGCGCGGCAGGATACAGCTTGAGCACACCGGTTTTTTCAGCGTATTTCAAGCTTTTCAGAGTTAAATCATGAGTCGTTTCAGCGTCAAACTGAAATATCAGGGGCTTAATAAGTGAGTAAGTGTTCATAGTGTAATTTTACTTGAAAAATACGCAGTCATGATTGCCGCTAACAATCTAAAGCCTACATCATTAATAGCTTCGTTACTTTTTTGTTTGGCTGGATTGCCGCGCTACGCTCGCAATGACAACTTTTTAAAATTGTCACGTAAAATTGCAATTAACAATTAGACTCCCATCGTAGTCATAGCAAGCGATTTAGCCTTTAGCTGAGAACGTAGCATAGCGAGCGGCAATCTAGAAACTCATATCGAAGCAATCAATAGTCACCTTGGCACGGCAATGGCATAATGTTGTCCTGACTGATCAGCAACTCTGAAACTACAACCATGGCAAAAAACCAAGCACTGCAACTACTGGGCGGCCTGACACCTGCCGAATTTTTATCCGACTACTGGCATAAGAAGCCTCTGCTGATTAAAAACGCCATTCCAAACTTCACAGGCTTATTAAGCCCGGAAGAGCTGGCAGGCCTGGCGTGCGAAGATGAAGTGCAATCACGAATCGTTGAAGAAATTAATGGTCAATGGCATGCCAGCCACGGCCCTTTTGACGATGAAGATTTTGCCAAACTGCCGGAGAAACCAGACCCAAAACACCGCTGGACATTGCTGGTGCAGACCGTGAATCACTATCTGCCGGAAGCTCGCGAATTATTGCAGCAGTTTGATTTTATCCCGCATGCCAGACTAGACGATTTAATGGTCAGCTATGCGCCGGATGGCGGTGGTGTCGGGCCGCATTTTGACAGCTATGATGTATTTTTATTACAGGGTCAGGGCAAGCGTTTGTGGCGTGTCAGTGAGCAATCTGATCTCGAATTGATTGAAGGCGCACCTCTGCGCATTCTCAAGAACTTTGATACGGCGCAGGAATGGTTACTAGAGGCTGGAGATATGCTGTACCTGCCGCCACAGCTCGCGCACTGGGGCATTGCCGTGAGTGATGGCAAGGTAGATTGCATGACCTACTCCATCGGCTTTCGCGCGCCAAAAAATCAGGAGCTTGCCACCGAGTTTCTAGGCTATATGCAGGATAAATTAAATCAGGAGCAACTGACCATAACAGGAATGTATGAAGATTCTGACCTGAGCTTACAAGAACATGCTGCCGAGATCAGCACTGGCATGGTGACTAAAGTGGCTGAAATATTAAAAAAGATTCAGTGGTCAAACAACGATGTGACCGATTTTTTAGGGTCGTATCTATCAGAACCTAAACCTGATGTGGTATTCGACGCGAACAAAAAGATCAGCCTGAGTAATTTTAATAAGAATCTTGCAAAATCTGGCATTACGCTTGACCTGAAAAGTCAGATGCTATTTACCGGCAATACCTTTTATTTAAACGGAGAAGCGGTCACATTTACTGGTGAATCAGCGCAGATGCTTACCAAACTTGCTGATCTGCGTGCATTAAGTGTCGATGATCTGAATAACGGCCAAACATCAGATGACAGGCTATTGAAGCAATTACATGAATGGTATCTGGCTGGATTCCTTCACTTCAACCTATAACCTTTATTTAAATGACATATTGAAACCATGGTTAATAATAACGCCATACTTGAGCCCAATAAGATTATTCTAGGCGAACAGCTTTATAGCGAAGCCATTAACCTGATCTTAGAGCGCGCTCAACATAAATTGTTAATTTTTGATCAGGATCTGAGCCGTGGCAACTTTACCAGTTTAGAGAAGTCTGGCTTTTTCCAGAACTTTTTGAGTGTGAACATTGCCAGCCAATTGACGATCATTTTGCACGACGCCAGTTTCTTGCAGAATAAATGCCCGCGTCTGTTAAATTTACTTGAGGTCTATGGGCATAAGATGCGTGTACATATCACCAACACATCCGTTAAACATGCTAAAGATTGCTTTATATTAGCCGATGGCGCGCATTACATTAAACGCATCCATATTGATCAGGCGCGTTTTAAATATGCATTTGACGACCTGCAAAGTGTAGAAGCGCTCAATAACCGATTCATGGAACTGCTGGATGCAACCGCAGACACTGTTACGCTAAAACCACTCGGACTATGACAAATATACAAAACAAGATTTCCACATTGATTCATGGCTGTCTGATTTTAGTTATCGGCATCTGCCTGACTTGGTCTGCAAACGCTGCAACAGAATTTAAAATCATCACGTTGCAGCACAGATTTGCAGAAGAGATTTTGCCGGTAATCCGCCCTCTTGTTGGTGATAATGGCACAGTAAGCGCCATGCAGAATAACCTGATCATACGCACAAACCCTGCAAACATGGCTGAAATTGAACAGATCATCAGTGCGCTGGATACAGCACGCCAGAATCTTAAAATTACAGTCAATCGCAATAAAAATTTAAGCGCTAGCGGAAGTAGCGCAGATGTAAGTGGTCGCAAACGTATTGATAATGTAACCATCGAATCCGGCAGTAGCCGCCAGATTATGAGGGATGGCGTAGCATTAAATATTGAAAATCAGCAAAGCAGAAGCAACATTGCTAATACGCAATTTATTCAGGTAATTGATGGCGAAAAGGCGTTTATAAGTGTCGGGCAATCTATACCTTACACGCAGGAATGGGTTGCGATGACACAACGCTATGTGAGTATTCAGCGCACGACTCAATTTGTCAGCATTGACACCGGTTTTGCAGTGCGTCCAAGATCTGTTGGCAATCAGGTTGAATTGGAGATAACACCAAGATTCTCACAGCCGAATCAGCGCGGTATTATCGATTTTGAAACACTCTCCACCACCATACGTGCCAACCGTGGGGAATGGGTAGATTTAGCCAACATAATGCAACAAAAAGATGATGTTAGCCGTGCAATATTCAGTTGGCAAACCAATTACCAAGCATCCAATAGCCAACTTTTAATCAAAGTTGAATAGCTAAGCTAAAAAAATGATAAAGATGTGAACTTTTTTTCAAAAAACCTATACAAAGCCCCGAAATTAGCTGTTTTTTTTTATAATTACTGGTAGAATTTGCGCCACTCGGTATAGCTAATTAGGTAAAAGTTTTAAGCAGTTATCGAAAAAAGTTTTTTAACTAGTTTAAACCCTTAAGGAAATCAAAAATGACACGTTCAATTTTACTTGCTGCTTGTGGCGAAAAAGCTGCTGAAAACGCTGCTGAAACTGCAACTGACGCTGCTGCTGTTGCAACTGATGCTGCTGCTGTAGCAACTGATGCTGCTGCTGAAACAACAACTGACGCTGCTGCTGCAACTGATGCTGCTGCTGCAGCAACTGACTCAGCTGCTGCTGCAACTGATTCTGCTGCTGCTGCAACTGATTCTGCTGCTGCTTCAACTGAAGCTGCTAAGTAATTAGTTCTTAGTTGTAATTAAAAAAGCCGGCTTAAGCCGGCTTTTTTGTTTTCATGTTTACTAAGTTCAAGTCAGCTAACCCAGCCCTCGCCAGTCAAAACCTAACAACTGATCTGCTATACCGATCCAGTCCAGCTCACAGCCCAACACTTCAGCTAATGCAGTCCTAGCCAGTAACGGCGTATTATTTTTAGCACTTAGATGCGCAGCCACAATATGCTGCAGCCTGCTGTTATCTAATTTAGATAACAAATTTGCAGAGTCGCTATTTTCCAGATGCCCAAGTTCTCCGCCAACGCGCTGCTTAAGCGACCAGCTGTAAGGTCCGTTTTGCAGCATCGTTGCATCATGGTTGCACTCAAGCACCAAAGCGTGGCATCCGCTCAACTTCTCTTCAATATGGGGAGTTGTGCGACCGACATCGGTGAGAACACCTAAACTTTTATTACCATCTGAAAACACATATTGAACCGGTTCACGTGCATCATGCGGCACTGGGTAAGGCTGCACGGTAATATCCTGAATTGAAAAAGCCACATGGGAGTCTATAACATGCAGTTGCAATGCATGCTGGCTAGGAAAATAACGGGGAACCATTTTAAGTGTGCCATAGGTCAGCCACACCGGAATATTATGCTTGGCAGCGAACTTGAATGCGCCGCCTGCATGGTCATCATGTTCATGGGTGATGACTATGCCGCTAATATCAGAAGGGGCCAGATCTAAACGCGCTAATCTAGCCACAGTGTCCTTAATGCCAAACCCACAATCCAGCATCAAACGCGTTTGCTGCACTTCTACCACCAGCGCATTGCCTGCACTACCGCTACCTAGTGAGGCAAAGCGCATCTGCTTACTTTCCTGAAACAAGTAACTGTTATTTTAGTTGCTCATACATTAAAGCAATAATACGATTTGCAGTGGTAGTACGCACACGGGCGCCATTGGTATCTACTACGCTCACCACGGCTCTGCCTGCATCACCATCAGCAACTTTGATGCGATACTGTTTTTCCGGGTTAGTTTTACCCTTATCATCACTACCCCAGAATTTCAGGCTATCAATCACACTCTTCTGTTCTTTTTCAACTGGCGTCTGCACTTCTTTTTTATCATCGTCACCCCAGAACTTCAAAGTCTCAATCAGACCTTTCTTTTTCTTAGGCGTATCGTCAATATCAACATCGGCATAGCGCACAAAAAATAGCCCGTTTGAACGATCTTTATCTTCAATCACAAAACCTATGCGGTCGAGCGCAAGACCAACACGACGCCAGGCACGATCAAACTGATCAATCAATAGCAATCTTGCACTGCCGTCAGACTCTTTAATGACCTCGGCACGTTTAATATTTACCGCCTCAGCCAGAATGGATTGCGACTTCTGCTCCTCTACACCCAGTTTCACCATTAAACGACGCAATAATTCAGCATCCAGCTCCGCATCGTTCGCATCAACTTTAGGTGCGTCTTTTGCATCAAGGCGATAACCGGTATCGATTTCACCCAATTGTGTTTTAATACGATTCTTACCATCATCCGGGGCACCTGTTACTGAGCGATGTGTCATGTAAATCTCGGTGGTACCGGCTTCTACACCACGATCCAGACGGGTGCGGAATTTCTTTCTGTCAGCAAAGCCTGACAACTTATCCAACCACTTGTCAAATTTACTCAGCACATTACCTGATGTATCTTTTTTGATGGCATCAGATTCGATCCACTCTGTTTCCATGACACCGATTTGTGGATTCTCAACGCGCACAGCAAAACCCATATCAATCCAGAACTCACGTATCACCGGCCATATTTTCTCAGCAGATGCATCTACAACCAGCCAGCTTTGCGCACCGGATCTTTCAAGACGGACTCCGTCGGGCGTTTGCAGAACTTTCTCAACACCGGCCTCCTGCCCTTCCTGTGCTTGCGTGTAACTTGAATAACTAGTACTACCCGGAACCGTATAAGTGTCACTCGACGGACTTGATGTCAGATCAGGCGGCACTTCCAGTGGGCGCGCGCGACCGGCGCCCTTATAGTCTGAAGTTGTATCAATAAAAGGAATAGAATCGCAGGCAGTTAAATTTGCCAGCAATAATAAAGGTAACAGTAATGATGATGCTCTAGCCTTAACGCTTTTAGTATCAATGCTAGGTGAGTCGATATTGACTTGTTTCATTCAAACCTCTTGTTTAAATCTTAAATATTACGTTTAAAGAATCTGGGCTGTTTTGCAAGCTGCGCGCAAAACATCGTGATATTGGGCTGACAAATTAACAAGCGGCAGGCGAATACCGGTCTTAATCATACCCATTTGCTGCAGCACCCATTTCACTGGGATTGGATTCGCCTCGACGAATAGTTTTTGATGCAGTGCAAACAGCTTGCCATTAATTTCACGTGCTAACTTCACATCGCCTGCTGTAGCAGAAACGCACATCTCATGCATTAATTTTGGCGCCACATTAGCAGTCACAGAAATCACTCCGCGCGCGCCCAACAACATAAGCGGCATCGCTGTTGCGTCATCGCCACTGAATACTGCAAAATCTTTTGGTGCTTTTAACAGCAAGTCTGTACCGCGCTCAATTCCGCCGGTCGCATCCTTGATACCTACGATATTAGGATGTGCAGCCAGACGCAGGGTTGTGTCATTGCTAATATCACAGCCAGTACGGCCAGGTACGTTATATAAGACTTGTGGAATTGCAACTGCATCAGCCACGGCTTTAAAATGCTGATACAAACCCTCTTGTGTAGGTTTGTTATAGTATGGCGCGACCAGCAAACAGGCGTCTACACCCAGGTCTTTGGCTTTTTGCGTTAACTCAATGGCCTCTTTAGTTGAATTAGCACCAGTACCTGCGATAACAGGAACGCGTCCATTCACCTGACTCACAGCCGTTTCAATCAACAGGCAATGCTCATCAAAATCCACCGTAGGTGACTCACCGGTAGTACCCACAATAACGATACCATCGGTACCCTGATCAATATGAAAATCAATCAGCGCTTTTAATGATGGAATATCCAAACGCCCATCTTCAAACATTGGCGTAACAATAGCAACCAGACTGCCTTGCAACATAGCAAACCTAAAACAATTTATAATCTTCCATTTTAACTTAAAAGGCGAATAAATAAACACACTCTATTCGTAAACTTATAAGCTATTTACACGCACTAAATATATTTACACATCTTAATGCTTTTACTGTGCTTTATTGAATCAGCATAGTTACAAAAACGGTATAATTCTGGCTTGCATATACTCTCTTGTTGGCAGAACAATTCAATATGACTTTTGATTTGCATCACTACATCATGATTTTGATTGGCACGGTACTGGTAAATAATATCGTACTGGTAAAAATCCTTGGTCTATGCCCTTTCATGGGGGTTTCTAAAAAACTGGAAGCTTCTATCGGCATGGCCGGTGCCACTGCCTTTGTATTGAGCATAGGCTCAATGACCAGCTGGGGCATCAATCATTACTTGCTGGAGCCGAATGGCCTGATATATCTGCGCACACTTTCATTCATCGTAATCATTGCCGGCGTCGTGCAGTTTACTGAAATGGTCATGGAAAAAAACTTCCCGCCACTGCATCAGGCACTGGGTATCTTTTTGCCACTCATCACTACCAACTGTGCTGTACTGGGCATTCCGCTGCTGAACGCGCAATCCAGCCACAGTTTCTTAGAATCATTATTTTTCGGTATGGGCGGCGCTGTCGGCTTTTCATTGGTATTGATTTTATTTGCATCCATGCGCGAAAGACTGGAAGCTGCTGACGTTCCGGCTGTTTTTAAAGGCTCTGCAATTGCCATGGTTACCGCCTCACTCATGAGCCTGGCATTTATGGGTTTTGCCGGACTTGATAAATATTAGCCTTCAATAACAACTCCAGTGATATGTTAACCGCTCTCTATATTATGCTTGGTCTAGCCTTGGCGCTAGGCATTATGCTCGGCATTTCCGCACTGCTATTTAAAGTTGAGGGAGATCCGCTGGTGGCGCGTATCGATGCGATTCTGCCACAGACACAATGCGGACAATGCGGCTACCCTGGCTGCAAACCCTATGCAACAGCGATTGCAAAAGGCGAAGCAGATATCAACCAATGCCCGCCCGGCGGCGATGCCGGCGCGCGCGCACTGGCTGACTTAATGGGCGTGGAATACAAGCCTCTCAATGCCGAACATGGCCTGCCTAAGCCTAAAGCCGTGGCTTTTATTGATGAAAATATCTGCATAGGCTGCACATTGTGCATCCAGGCTTGCCCGGTCGATGCAATTCTGGGCGCCGCAAAGCACATGCATACCATTATCGCTTCGGAATGCACCGGTTGCGAACTATGTCTAGCGCCATGCCCGGTAGACTGCATTACCATGGAACCTGTTGCTGAAACACCTGACAACTGGAAGTGGAAATACCCTGTGATTCCAATCAAGGCGATACCTGCAGATGGGGGCCACGTTTAATCATGAACTCTATCATTCAATTTGCCAGCAAACTGATTCGCGGCCAGACTGCAGAAACTGCCAATGTGCATAAATTTCATGGCGGCGTGCACCCGGAGGGCCATAAACAGCTATCCACAACCTTGCCAATTGCAAAACTTGCTATTCCAGAAAAGCTTGTTCTACCATTGCGCCAGCATGTAGGTTACATTCCGAAAGTCAAAGTACAGGTGGGTGACCATGTGCTGAAAGGCCAGATGCTTGCAGAAGCAGAAGGTACTGTGTCAGCGGCAATTCATGCGCCGACTTCCGGCACCATTACCGCCATCAGTGATGCAGTCATCCCGCACCCGTCCGGCCTGCCTGACATGTGCATCACCTTAACGCCTGACGGCAAAGATGAATGGACGACATTGCAGCCGGTAGACTGGCGCAATACCGATAAAAAAGCATTAGTAGCAAGTCTGCGTGCATCAGGTATTGTTGGTTTGGGCGGCGCTACATTTCCCACGCACATTAAAGTGCGGGCAGATGGCAAATCCCAGGTGCATACTTTGATCCTTAATGCCGCAGAATGTGAGCCTTATATCACCTGCGATGACATGCTGATGCGCGAGCGTGCAGATGAAATCGTCAAAGGTATGGAGATCGTAAAATTTCTGCTCGGTGCCGAAAACAGCATCGTCGGCATAGAAGACAACAAGCCAGAAGCGACCGCCGCGATGACCGAAGCCTGCAAGGCTTTGCCTGATACATCAGTTAAAGTAGTACCAACACTATACCCAAGTGGTGACGCGCGGCGCCTAATCCACCTGGTGTCGGGTGTTGAAATTCCGCATGACAAACGCTCAACCGATGTCGGCATACAAGTATTCAACGTGGCCACCGTGCTCGCGATTTACCGCTACTTTACATTGGGTGAACCGGCTATTGCCCGTATTGTTACCATCACGGGCAGCGTAAACTCACCACGGAATTTTGAAGTGCTGTTTGGTTCACCGCTACAGACATTAATAGATGCAGCAGGCGGCGTAAAAGCAGGCACTACGCATTTCATTATGGGCGGTCCGATGATGGGCTTTGACTTGCCTACAATAGATGTGCCGATCACCAAGGCTGCAAACTGCATTATTGCCGCAACGCCGAACCTGTTTGCGCCACCGCCGCCAGCGATGCCTTGCATACGCTGCGCACGCTGTGCTGATGCCTGCCCGGTAAACCTGCAGCCGCAGGAGCTCTATTGGTTTTCAAAATCAGATAATTTTGAAAAAGCGCGTGACTATAATCTGTTTGATTGCATTGAATGTGGCTGCTGCACTTATGTATGCCCAAGCAATATTCCGCTGGTGCAATATTACCGTTACGCTAAAAGCGAGATTATTGCTGCCGATAAAGCTAAAGAAGCAGCTGACCTTGCGCGTGAGCGCAATGAGTTCAGGCTGGCGCGTATTGAACGCGAAAAACTGGAACGTGCGCAGAAGCATGCCGAACGTGCGGCCACTAATAAAGCTGAAAGTGCAAAAACCGAAAGTACTAAAGTAGACGCCACTAAAGCGGAAGAAGTTAAAGCCGTACCGGCTACAACCGAAAGCGAAAAACCAGCATCCAGCACAAGCGCAGATGACGCAAAGAAAGTGGCAATTGCCGCTGCCATTGAGCGTGCGAAAGCATTAAAAGCAGCCGCAGCACAGGCTGGTGAGTCGCAGAAGAAATCAGAAGTTACAACGGCTGATGCACCCGATGCAAGTGGCAAACCTGTACAGACTGAAGATGAACAAGCAAAAGCTGAGCAGGCTAAAAAAGACAAGCAGGCACTGATTGCCGCAGCGATCGAACGGGCTAAAGCACAGAAACTGGCCGCAGCACAGGCCGGCATTGCTCCCAAGAACGTTGAAGATGCCAGCCCAGCTGTAAAAGCTGAAATCAGCGAAATTGACGCTATCCGCGAAAAAGCCAAACAAGCAGTCAAAGCGCAAGATTCGGATTCAGAAGCTTAAAGGCCAATAACAAACTTGTTACCAGGATAAAAACTTGAATCGCTCACCTTATATCACCGATGCGCCTGCCGTCAGCATCATCATGCTTAAAGTGCTGCTGGCACTTGTGCCCGGCATTTTTGCCTATGTATGGATCTACGGCGGCGGCATTTTAGTCACGATTGCGCTAGCAACCATCACCGCGCTGGTTTCCGAAGCTGCGTTACTCAAACTGCGCCAGCGTCCGATTCGCCCTTATTTGTCAGATTTAAGCGCTGTAGTTACCGCATGGCTACTGGCACTGGCATTGCCGCCGCTAGCGCCGTGGTGGCTAGTCGTTGTAGGCACGCTGTTCGCAATTGTAATCGCCAAACAACTTTACGGCGGCCTTGGCTACAACCCGTTTAACCCGGCGATGGTTGGTTATGCGGTACTGCTTATTTCCTTCCCTATCATCATGACCAAATGGCCTGCACCTTTGATTCTGGCGCAAACCCAGCTTGGTTTCATGGATCAGCTGCACTTTATTTTCAGCAACACCCTGCCGACAGACGTAAAAATAGATGCTGTCACCTCTGCCACACCGCTGGATTACTTAAAAACCCAGCTCATGCTCAAACATGAAGTTTCCGGCATCGCACAGGTGCCAATTTTCGGAGTATGGGGAGCCAAAGGCGGCGAATTTGTCACTGCGGCTTATCTACTCGGCGGCTTGTATCTGCTTCAGCAACGCATTATCAGCTGGCACTTGCCTACCGCATTTCTGGCTACACTGGCAGCAATGTCGTTGGTTTTTTATGCAGTTAATCCGGCACATTTTGCTAACCCGCTGTTCCATTTAATGAGCGGCGCTTCGATGCTATGTGCCTTTTTTATCATTACCGACCCGATCAGCGGTCCCACTACTCCGCGTGGCAAACTGTATTTCGCAGCAGGCGTTGCCGTGTTTACCTATTTAATTCGCGTTTATGGTGGCTATCCGGATGGTGTCGCATTTGCTGTGTTAATCATGAATATGTGCGTGCCGCTGATTGACATGCATACGCAGCCACGCGTTTTTGGTCATACAAAGAACTAGCCACTTATGTCAGATACCGTAATTAAACACACTTCTATCACTGCCGTTACCATGGTAGCTTTTGCTTTGATCGGCACGGCGCTGCTCGCCTATATATTCAACATCACGCGCGAACCTATCGAAAAAAGTGAAGCCGAAGCACGACTGGCGCTATTCAGACAGATTCTACCGGACGATCATTACTACGGCGATCGTAAAAGCAAGGATGACGAGCATGATGCTGATGATAATAAGCTGTTAAAAAATGTGGTCGAAATTGCACCTAATGACTTACTCGGTAACAAAACCCCGAGTAAGGCTTACATCGCAAGACAGGATCACAAATTTGCAGCGGTAATACTGGAAGCAATTGCTCATGACGGTTACAGCGGCGACATCAAACTGCTGATCGCAATCCGCGCCGATGGCACGGTAAGCGGTGTGCGTGTACTAACACATAAAGAAACCCCGGGGCTGGGTGACTATATCGACATTGCACATGGCAACTGGATAAAACTATTCGATGATGAATCTGTCGAAAAAACACCTGCCGAACAATGGAAAGTTAAAAAAGACGGTGGCAAATTTGATTATATGGTTGGTGCAACCATTACACCGCGCGCAGTCGTTAAGGCGGTTGCAAAAGCCTTGCAGTTTTATGAACAGAACCAGCATGAACTGCAGCAGAAACTAGAACATCAATCAAAATCAGAACATGAATCCGGGCATAAGGATTAAGCATGAGCAACTATAAAGAAATCACCGTTAATGCACTGTGGAAGCAAAATCCCGGAGTGGTACAACTCCTTGGCCTATGCCCGACTCTGGCGGTAACCACCACCGCAGTCAATGGTATCAGCTTAGGCCTGGCGACTGCACTGGTCATGGCTGCATCAAACGGCGCCGTGTCACCGGTGCGCAAGCTGGTGCCGAGCGAGATCCGCGTTCCGGTATTTATCCTGATCATCGCCGCGCTGGTAAGCATCATCGATATGTCTATCAACGCTTTTGCTCACCCACTGCATAAAGTGCTGGGCATATTCATCCCGCTTATCGTAGTAAATTGCATTGTATTGGCGCGTGTAGAATCTTTTGCTGCCAAAAATACTTTCGTACCATCCGTGCTCGACGGCTTCATGATGGGCATAGGCTTAACGCTGGTATTGGGTTTACTCGGCGGCATGCGTGAAGTTATAGGCAAAGGTACGCTATTCTCCGGCCTGGATTTGGTGTTTGGCCCAGAGGCCAAACACTTTGTGTTAACTGTGATTCCTGATTACCATGGTTTTTTACTTGCGGTACTGCCACCGGGGGCTTTTCTCGGCTTAGGTGCGCTAATTGCGCTGCGTAACTGGGCCGAGGTCAGAAATGCCAAAAAAACTGACACTCCGGAAAACAGCCTTAAAGCAGTGCTTAATCACTAAATTCTTCATCAAAAATTAGTGTTAATTCATGAATGCTCAGCAACGCCTAGAAATTTTCAGACGCTTAAGTGTTGCTATTCCCAACCCGACCACTGAGCTCAAACACAGCAGCACCTTTGAGCTCTTGATCGCGGTGATACTGTCGGCACAGGCTACAGATAAAGGTGTAAACATTGCCACCGAACGATTGTTTGCTGCTGCCAAGACGCCAGAAGCCATTCTGGCGCTAGGGTTGCATGGGCTGGAAAGTTATATCAAGTCGATTGGCCTCTATCACTCAAAAGCCAAGAATGTACTGCTTACCTGCCAGAAACTCATTGCCGAGCATCAGTCGCAGGTTCCCAACAGCCGTGCCGCGCTGGAAGCCCTACCGGGTGTTGGTCGCAAGACAGCCAATGTCATTCTGAATACCGCGTTTGGCGAGCCTACCATAGCCGTGGATACCCATTTATTCAGATTAGGCAACCGCATTAATCTTGCCCCCGGCAAAACGGTACTCGAAGTTGAAAAGAAATACCTCAAAACCATTCCAAAACAATACCTGAAGGATGCACATCACCTGTTAATCCTGCATGGACGTTACACCTGCACCGCACGCAAGCCAAAATGCGGCCAATGCTGTATTGCAGATTTATGCGAATACAAGGCGAAAGAGTTCATCTCTGCGCCAGATACTTTTTTGCAGCATCAGCAATGAAAGTCGCGACCAGCATCGTATTAGGTAAAGCCGCTTCTGCAGATTTAGCGGCACAAGCCGTGACCAATGCCATGCAAAAGGCCGATATCAGTATTGCCAGCAGCGTGCTGCTGTTACTGACATCAGAGTTTGCGAGTAACCCGCAGGATGCAATTAAGGCGGCAGCCAAAGCTGCCAACTGTATGCAGGTTATGGGCTGTTCTGCGACCGGCATTTTTACCGAAGAAGACTGGGTGCTGGATGCGCCGGCTGCAGCTGTAATGGTATTCGGTGACGGCGTCTCGCTGGAGCTACCTAACAACAACGCAAGTAACCAGCCGCTGCTAACACTCAGCGCACCCAACGCTATTAACAGCACCTGGCTCAATAACAGCAATCAACGTTATGGCGGTGTATCCGGAGATGCAATCGGCCAGGGCCCGTTTTCGGTCTGGCAGAATGCCAAAGGTGAGGTATCAGGCTATGTTGAAGCGTTTTTTTCAGGCGTCAACATAGCCAGCGGAACTTCACACGGCGTACAACTGTTAACACAGCCGCAACAGATTCAACAGACTAATCAATTCGACCTGATAAAACTCAATCAGCAGGCTCCCCTGAACGGGCTGCAAAAAGCCTGGAAAGCCCACTGCAAAAGTGATGAAGCAGTACCGCTACATCTGATTGTAGCCTTATATGCGGATAGTGCAGAGGCAATAGCACGGGGCAATTTTAATCAAACTACGATCATCAGCTATGATGAGGATAATGGCAGCATTACTCTGGCGCAGCCACTGCAAGCTGGGCAATTTTTGAGCTGGTCTTTCCGTGCCACCGCAGCGGCTGAAGCCGACATTACAATACTGGCGGATCGTCTGACTGAAAAACTCGGAAGCAAGCCAGATTTTGCATTGCTGTTTTCCTGCCTGGGAAGAGGACCATACTTTTATAATGGCATAGACCGCGATTTAAAAGTAATCACTAAAACTTTTCCGAACATGCCAGTATTAGGCTTCTATGGCAATGGTGAAATTGCCTACCTTAACGGCGACAATCGCTTATTGCCTTACTCTGCAGTACTTTCTTTATTTTCAAGCGCCAAGACAACATAGATAGCCGGTATTCAATATGAGCTTATACAATCCTAGCCGAGATCAGGCACGCCAATTTTTATTTGATGCCTGGGCCAAATTCAAACAAAATTCACCACTGACAGATTTGGAAAAAATTGCGGTTGAAGTCATACAGATGCACCCGGAATATCATGCGATTTTAGACGCACCGGAACGCTATATGAGCCAGCAGTATTTTCCTGAAATGGGAGAAACCAATCCGTTTCTGCATATCAGCCTGCATCTCTCGGTGATTGAGCAGGTCAGCATCAACCAGCCTATCGGCATCAGTAAAGTTTATGCTACATTAATCGAAAAACGTAGCGACAAACATCTAGCGCAGCATGACCTGCTCGAATGTCTGGCTGAAACGATCTGGCATTCGCAGCGCAACAATGTGCCTTTAGATTCAGCGCATTATCTTGGCTTGCTAAATGAAAGAGTTGGAAAAGCATAGTGGCAGAAAATAATCTCAACAACTGGCTTACCGAACATGGCGACTACCTGTATCGCTTTGCGCTGGCAAGGTTAAAAGACCCGCATCAGGCAGAAGATGCTGTGCAGGAAACCATGCTCGCTGCCATCAAAAACAATAGTTTTGATGGTGATTCGTCTGCCAGAACCTGGCTTACCGGCATACTCAAACACAAAATAATCGATTTACAGCGTAAGCAGATACGTGAACAGCCAGTTTCAGATGTCATTGACCTCGACACATCCGAACAAAGTATGGATGACTTTTTTGACAAATCCGGCCACTGGCTTGATAAACCGCAAACACTGGAGATGCCGGATAACGCACTGGAACAGAAACAATTTTTAGCTGTCCTAGACGAGTGCTTGAGCAAATTACCCAAGAAATTAAAAGCCATTTTCATGCTGCGCGATGTACACGAGCTTGAAAATGAAAATATTTGTAAGGAACTGGATATCACAGCGACCAATGCTTGGGTAATGTTATACAGAGCGCGGATGGGATTAAGAAAATGTTTAGAGTTGAATTGGACTTAGGTGAGTAGATTATGATGCTTTCCTGTAAACAAGCCAGTAAACTCGTTTCACAATCTTTAGACCGTCCACTGACGTGGTCAGAAAAGGTAATGTTAAGACTGCATCTTTTAATGTGCAATCCATGCACGCAGTTCAAACGTCAACTTAATATGTTGCGCACTGCCTTGCAGCGGATCAGAAATAGCACAGAACACGACAGCTCTATAAAGCTACCGCTAGATGTAAAAAACAGGATTCTGCACAGGATCGAATCTGATCAGCAATAAGTGCCGGATCTGTTAAATCAAAACCTGGTTATTTTTAATTAAATTTAAGGAAGTTAACATGAACAAAACTCAAAAAACTATTTCTCTGGCTATCGGCAGCGCGTTTGCACTTTCTATCGTGGCAACAACTGTCCATGCAGCAGAAAATCCATTTGCCATGCAATCACTGTCTAGCGGCTATCAAGTAGCTGACAGCCACGAAAAAGCTAAAGATGGTAAATGCGGTACTGGCAAATGTGGTTCCAGCATGAAAAAAGAAGCTGAAGGCAAATGCAGTGCAGAAAAAGCCCATGAAGGTAAATGTGGCGGCGAGAAAGCTACTGAAGGTAAATGTAGTGCAGAAAAAGCCCATGAAGGTAAATGTGGCGGCGAGAAAAAGTAATAAATAGTTCTAACAACTATCCATGGCAATCATCAGCCAGATACAAGGCACTGGTCTGGGGCTGAAGCGTGAGCTGATACCCCAGATTCAGTCGCTGTATGGACAGAAGCAATTAGCCAATATCAACTTCGTGGAGATAGCGCCCGAAAACTGGATCAGCGCCGGTAGCAAAGCCGCGAAACAGCTGGACTGGTTCGCTGAGCGTTACCCCGTTGTGTGTCATGGTCTATGCCTCTCATTAGGCGGATTGAGTCCTCTTAATGAAGATTTTCTACAGCAGGTCAAAACATTCCTGCACCAATATCAGATACCGGTTTATACCGAACATTTAAGCTATTGCACCGATGGCTTTAAAGGCGAGCAAGGTTATCTGTATGATTTGCTGCCGATACCCTTTACCGAAGAAGCGGTACACTACGTGGCACAACGCATACGGCAGACACAAGACATACTTGGCCAGCGCATCGGCGTTGAAAATACCTCATTTTATGTAGCTGCGCCGATTTCTGAGATGAGTGAAATCGACTTCATCAATGCCGTCATCTCAGAAGCTGACTGCCTGCTGCATCTGGACATCAATAACATTTACGTCAACAGCGTCAATTTCGGCTTTGACCCGCATGCGTTTCTGCGCGGGATTCCGGGTGAACGTATTATTTACAGCCATATGGCTGGCCATTACCAGCAAACGCCGAACCTGCTGGTCGATACACATGGTGAAGATGTCATTGACCCGGTGTGGGCACTGCTGGAAGATGCTTACCAGTTATTCGGTAGCTTCCCCACACTGCTGGAGCGTGACAATAACATCCCGCCGCTGCAGGAACTCATGCATGAGATCAATAAGATTGCTGATTACCAGAACAAAATTGAGCGACGTTTTATTGCCTCTGAACAGTCAGTAGCGATGGGCTAATGCCATGACTGCAGAACTACCCGGCTTTCAGCGTTATCAACTGGCATTTACCGCCCGCCTGCGCGATCCACACAATCAGCCGCCGCTTGCCGGTGTGCCAAACGAGCGCATGGCAGTGTATGAAGAAATTGTATTCAACAATTTATTTGAATCAGTCTCTGCGTGCTTTCCTGTTGCAAGCAAAGTTCTGGGCAAGCACAAATGGTTAAAGCTGAATCAGGCTTTTATGCGCGACTATTCCGCAAGCAGCCCCTTGTTCCGCAAGATTCCGGAGCAGTTTTTACAATTCCTGAATAATGCGGATCCTGCATTACAGGCACTGCTACCGCCCTACCTCAACAGCCTCTGTCATTACGAATGGATAGAATTATTCGTAGCCTCCAGCCCGGATACTACGAAGCCAAATGATGTTGAACCTGAGGGCAATCTCAGAAACAGTAAACCGGTGTTTAACCCGACCATGCAGTTACTCAATTACGACTATGCCGTGCATAAGATTTCACCACGGCACAAACCCAGGCAGCCGGAAAGCACGCAGCTTCTGGTATTCCTCAACACTGATGACCAAGTAAAATTCATACAATTAAATCCTGTTACTTATAGATTAATCTCACTGCTGCAAAATGCGCCTCTTACCGGCAAGCAGGCACTCACGCTACTGGCAAAAGAGTTACAACACCCGCAGCCTGAGAGTATCATTGAGTTTGGCCTATCTATACTAGAAGACCAGCGGAATCAGGGCGTGATTATCGGCACGCACTATTAAGTCCATATAACTACGAGGTGTTGCTGTGAGTTTGATTCAAGCCTTATTAAATCCTGCAGCTTACCCACACACCGTAACGCAGATTGAACTAATTGAAACGCATATTTCATGGGTACTATTAACGGGACAATACGCCTATAAAATCAAAAAGAATGTGCAATTTGATTTTCTTGATTTCTCTACGCTGGACAAACGGAATTTCTACTGTCAGGAAGAATTACGCTTTAATAGCCGCTTCGCGCCAGACCTTTACCTCCAAGTAGTGCCAATTACCGGCACAGCTCAGCACCCGCACATGAACGGCAGCGGCGAAGCCATCGAATATGCAGTGCAAATGCAGCAATTTGATGGCAGCCAGCTATTAAGCCATATCGCTGACCGCGGTGAACTAAGCCCTGCCATCATCGACCAGCTAGCAGAACTGACGGCTGAATTTCACCGACATGCTGCAAGCGATACTTCAAACAGCCACTTTGGCATGCCGCAGGAAACCCATCACTGGTTCCAGGGCAACTTCGCCCACATTCGCCCTTTAATCAATAATGAAAGGTTTTTGCAGCAGATACTGCAATTAGAGCAATGGGGTGAGCAAGCGCTCTTAAAAAACAAGCGTTTAATGGAACTGCGTAAACAGCAGGGCTTCATTCGCGAGTGTCACGGTGATTTGCATCTGGGCAACATTACGCTAATTGATAGTACGGTCACACCGTTTGATGGTATCGAATTCAATCCGGACCTGCATTGGATTGACGTTATCAGCGAAATTGCTTTTGTGGTCATGGATCTGCAGCATCGCGGTTTTAACCAGCTCGCCCATCGCTTTCTGAATCGCTACTTAAGTGCTAGCGGCGACTATGAGGGACTGGCTTTATTACCTTACTATCTGGTGTATCGAGCTTTGGTGCGTTGTAAAGTAGCGCTGCTGCGCTGGGAGCAACACCGAAATCCGCAGGATTTGGAGGAAGCCGAAAGTTACGCGAATCTGGCTGAAAATTACAGCCAGCCAAAACCAAACCAATTATTCATTACCCATGGCTACTCAGGTTCCGGCAAGTCTACTTTCAGTGCACAGATTGCAGAAAGTGTAGGCATCGAAAACCTGGGTATCATTCACCTGCGCTCAGATATTGAGCGCAAGCGACTCATATATAAAACTGAGCAAGGTCAGTCTCAGAAAAGTTCCGGCAACGAAGTGAATCAGGGTCTTTACACACAGGACAACGTGCTGCTGGTTTACCGCAGACTGGCTGAGCTGGCATCATCGCTGCTGGATGCCGGTTTCTCGGTATTGATAGATGCTGCTTTTTTACAATCCAAGCAGCGGGAACTATTTGCAGAATTAGCTGCGGAAAAACAGGTGGATTTTGTAATACTAGACTTCTGCGCGCCAGAACAGGAATTAAAACGGCGCATCAGCGAGCGTCAGCAATCCGGCAATGACGCCTCTGAAGCAACCTTAGCCGTACTGGAACATCAGCTAAAAACGGCACAAGTCTTTTCAGCTACAGAACTGGGCAAAGTAATCCAGATTGATACCTGCGCAACAAATGCCTTGAATAAACTGCTGCAAAGCAGCTTATCAGGAATGACTAGTCGAAACTGACTGACTGAGACTGACGCTGTTCCAGCTCAGCAACCAGCTGCGTCTGCTCCGGCTGGCTCATGTTCCACCAGCCTTTTATTTCTTCAGTGGTACGATAGCAGCCCTGACAATAACCTGACGCCTCATCAATACTGCAAACACCGATGCACGGCGATTGAACTTCTTCTTGTACAATTTCAGACATACTATTAATCACTTATACTAAATTTATTAATTTGTATTAATTCAGCGCGCCTATTATCTCGGCTTGCCTATTAACTTAATACGCCGTGGCACTGTTTATATTTCTTGCCAGAACCACATGGGCATGGATCATTACGACCAACCTTGACACCCTCACGCACCATAGGCTGTGAAGCTTCGTCAGCACCTTCTTCAGCAGCAGATACGCCTAGTGCCTCATCATAGTTAGCATGCTGATATTGTACGTTCTCAACCTCTACCGGCTTTTCAACCGCCTCAACGTCAGCTTCAGTTTTTACCTGTACCAGCATGGTCACTTTTGTCACTTCAGTTTTAATCGTGTTCAACAAACCTTCAAACAATTCAAACGCTTCACGTTTGTATTCCTGCTTAGGATTTTTCTGTGCGTATGAGCGCAAATGAATACCCTGACGTAAATGATCCAAAGCGGACAGATGTTCACGCCAATGATTGTCAACGCTCTGCAGCATGACTGATCGCTCGAACTGACGCAGGATATCAGGGCTGGCTTGCTCTTCTTTCTCTGCATAGGCTTTGTTGGCCTCAGTAAGAATAAAGTCGCGCAGCGTTTCTTCATGGATATCCGGATTGTCTTCCAGCATTTTCTGCAGCGGCAGTTCCAGTCCGGTTTCGGCTTTTAATTCGCGCTCAAGCGCTGGCACATCCCATTGCTCTTCAACACTTTCAGGCGGAATATGTGTCGCGATCATGCTGATTAATACATCTTCACGCATCGCAGCAATGGTTGCACCAACATCCGTTGCTTCCAGCAATTCATTACGTTGCTCGTAGATCACCTTACGCTGATCATTGGCTACGTCATCATACTCAAGCAGTTGTTTACGGATATCAAAGTTACGGCCTTCAACTTTACGCTGTGCATTCTCAATCGCGCGCGTCACCCATGGGTGCTCAATCGCTTCGCCATCCGGCATATTCAATTTGCCCATAATGGCTGATACGCGGTCAGAAGCAAAAATGCGTAACAGCTGATCTTCCAGTGACAGATAGAAACGGCTGGAACCGGCATCACCCTGACGACCGGAACGGCCACGCAGCTGGTTATCCACGCGGCGTGATTCATGGCGCTCGGTACCTACAATATGCAAACCACCGGCCGCTAATACGCCATCATGGCGTTGTTGCCACTCCGCTTTAAGTTGCGCCACGCGTTCTGCTTTTTGCGCGTCTGTTAAGTTAGCATCTGCTTCAACCGCAGCAATATCAGATTCAGGGTTACCGCCAAGCACAATATCGGTACCACGGCCTGCCATATTGGTTGCAATCGTAATTACACCTGGGCGGCCTGCCTGTTCAATAATATGTGCTTCGCGCTCATGTTGTTTCGCATTCAATACCTGATGTTCCAGTTTAGCTTCAGTCAGCAAGCTGGAAATCAACTCTGAATTTTCAATTGAGGTAGTACCTACCAGCACTGGCTGACCACGGCTCTGGCAACCTTTAATATCTTCAATCACTGCCGCATATTTTTCACGTGCAGTTCTGTACACTTTGTCCATGCCATCTTTACGCTGCATAGTACGGTGCGTTGGAATCACGACTGTTTCCAAGCCATAAATCTGGTTGAACTCATAGGCCTCAGTATCTGCCGTACCGGTCATGCCGGACAGTTTTACATACATACGGAAATAGTTCTGGAACGTGATAGAAGCCAGCGTCTGGTTCTCTTTCTGGATTTCAACGCCCTCTTTAGCCTCAACTGCCTGGTGCAAACCATCAGACCAGCGACGGCCAGCCATCATACGGCCGGTGAATTCATCCACAATCACGATTTCACCGTCACGCACTACATAATGCTGGTCGCGG
>LNAP01000253.1_pt1 | contig 59726 bp, 48 predicted proteins | sample 602601 | NCBI WGS metagenome assembly LNAP01 (sample SAMN02440304, study PRJNA202911) | soil metagenome | biome: Subtropical and temperate rainforests or woodlands; isolation source: soil samples (1 kg each in a 20% v/v slurry with milli Q water) were... ...
CGCCGCCATCGGCGAACTCCTTGACACCTTCACTCCTGAAGAATGCGCGAACTATCTCAAAAACTCAGGCTATCGAAGCTAATGCCATCAGGCTTTAATGCGGGTTCGTCATTGCGAGCGGAGCGAAGCAATCCATCTCGCCGCAACGAAAGTATGGATATGAATTGCTTCGTCGCAAGCGCTCCTCGCAATGACGTGGATAGAGCTGTTTTGAGGCCACCTGCGTTTCTAGCCTAACGCGCCTCCTAAAACTCACCATGCCCCTGCGGATCGACCAGCCGGTTGATGCGTTGTGCTGCGGCCATCGCGAAGCGCACGGTCATCAGCTTGCGGGTGGGCGCCGGCAGACGGTGTTCGGGCGCCTCGCAGTGCATGTGCGCGCCATAGGCATCGGCGACGATCAGGCCGGTGTCTTGCGGGAAAATCTCGCACGGCAGATCCTGCGTGAACGCAAAGAACAGCCGGTCGCAATGCATCCGGTAATCCGGCCATTTCTGGTCGGCGCGGAGGTCCTCGACCGATGATTTGATCTCGACGATCCAGATTTCGCCGCGCTCGTTCAGCGCCACCAGATCGGCGCGCCGCCCGGACGGCAGCGGCAGTTCGCTGATGCAGGAAAATCCCAGCGACCGCAGCAGCCGCGCAGTGCCGCGCGCGATCAGCAACGCCGTCTCCGACTGACGGCGGTCCGGCGCGGGCACAAGGGCGATCTGGCGGGCGGGCGATTCCATGGCATCGAACCTTATCCGATTTTGGCTCTTTCCACGAGTCGCCGCCGTGAAGGCGGGGAGCCATAATCACGGGCGGTCCCGATAAGGAAGGCAATTGCCACATCGCCCCAACCGAGGAGCCGCGGCGTATGGATCCCGGATCGGCGCTCGCTATTGCTCGCTTGTCCGGGATGACGATGGATTTTTGTTTCGGCGTTCGCCGGAACGACGGGGATTATGTGTTGGGCGACGCCCCGACTATCACGCCTTCATTGCCGCGCAGGTTCAGCACACCGTCCAGTTTTTCACCTTGCCGATCCAGGAATGTCGACAGCAGGATTTCGCTGGCAAAACCGATCGAACTCGAGGTGACCGAAACCGGCTCGCCGCCTAGGTTCAGCGCGATCGTGACCGACTCTCCTTCGCTCCGCCGGCGATACAGCAGCAAATCGCCCTCGGCCGCGATCGGCACATAGTCGCCCGAAACCAGTTGCGGCAATTTCCTTCGGAGTTCGATCATCGCCTTGTAGAGGTTGAGAATGGAACCTGTGTCGGCGGAGAGATTGACGACGTTTTCGCGGGGAAAATCGTCAGCAACCGGCAGCCATGGCGGCACCGCCGAGAAGCCTGCATATGGCGTCGCATCCCATTGCATCGGCGTCCGGCAGCCGTCGCGGCCGACGCCGATGCCCGGAACGTTCTTCTCAAAGGGATCGCGCACCTGATCCGGCGCAATCGGCAGCTGACGCATGCCGATCTCGTCGCCGTAATAGAGGGTCGGCGTGCCTCGCAAGGTCAGCAGCAGCATCGCGGCGACGCGCGCCTGCTCGCGCCCGACCCGGCTCGCCACCCGTGGACGATCGTGATTGCCGAGCACCCAGTTCGGCCATGCGCCAATCGGCAGCGCCTTCTCGTAGTCGGCGATGATCTTCTCGATCGAGCGTGCGCTCCACAGCGTCGACAGCAACGCGAAGTTGAACGGCATCTGCGCGCCCGCGAGGTCGTTGCCGTAATAAGCGACTAGGCGGTGCAGCGGGAGATAGATCTCGCCGATCAAGACGCGAGACCCGAACTCGTCGGTCACGCGCCGCATCTCGGCGATCACGTCATGGACCTCGGGCTGATCGGTCGAATAGCGCGTCAGGATCTTCTCATGCGGCGGCCGGCCCTCGCGATAATGTGGATTGGCCGGATTGTCGCGAAAATCCGCGTCCTTGATCAAATGCCAGATCACATCGACGCGAAAGCCGTCGACGCCCTTGCCGAGCCAGAACCGCATCACGTCGTAGATGGCCCGGCGTACCTCCGGGTTGCGCCAGTTCAGGTCCGGCTGCTGCGCGAGGAAGGCGTGATAATAATATTGGCCGGTGGTGGCGTCGTATTCCCAGGCACTGCCGCCGAATTCCGACAACCAGTTGTTCGGCGGACCGCCGTCTGCCGCCGGATCGCGCCAGATGTACCAGTCGCGCCTGGCGTTGTCGCGCGAGCCTCTCGCCTCGACGAACCAGGGATGCTGGTCGGAAGTATGGTTGGGAACGAGGTCGAGGATCAGCTTGAGACCGGCCGCGTGTACCGCCTCTATCAGGCCGTCGAAATCTTCCATCGTGCCGAACAACGGATCGATGCCGGTGTAATCGGATATGTCGTAGCCGAAATCGGCCATCGGCGAGGGAAAGACCGGCGACAGCCAGACGGCGTCCACGCCGAGCGTGCGCAAATAGGGCAGCCGTTCGACGATGCCCTTGATATCGCCGACTCCGTCGGCGTTGGAGTCCTGAAACGAACGCGGATAGACCTGATAGAAAATGCCGTGCCGCCACCAGACGTCGTCGCGCTGTTCCATCCCGGAAATCGTCTTTCAAAATCGCGTTGTGCCAGGCAACGCCGGAATCACTGACAGGTTTCTGCCCGCCAAAGCCCATCCGTTACAGCAAACGACGGCAAAACAGCGACGCCGCCGTGGATCGGCCGTTCCGGCGGCCAGATCGCGGCCTTGTTCCCGATAATGAGCGCAAATCTTTGACTTGGCGGGACCTGAAAAATCGGCATTGTGCTGGCATGACCCAGCAAACCGAGACCCAAGCGAAAGCCGGCGCCATCATCGTTCCGGTGACGCTGTTCGAACAGAACTGCACCATCATCTGGTGCGAGGCCACCAGGAAAGCCGTGGTGATCGATCCCGGCGGCGACGTTCCGAAGATTCAGGCGGCGATCGCGCAGACCAATGTATCGGTCGAAAAGATCTGGCTGACCCATGGCCATATCGACCATGTCGGCGGCGCCGCCGACCTGCGCGACGCGCTGAAGGTCGAGATCGAAGGTCCGCACATCGCCGACAAATACCTGCTCGACAATGTGGTGACGAGCGGCGCCCGTTTCGGCATGACCGGCGTGCGCGATTTCGCGCCGGATCGCTGGCTCGAGGAAGGCGACCAGGTTTCGGTCGGCGAGCTGACCTTCGACATCCTGCATTGCCCCGGCCATTCGCCGGGCAGCGTGGTGTTCTTCAACCGGGCATTGCGCTTCGCCCATGTCGGCGACGTCCTGTTCAACGGCTCGGTCGGACGCACCGACCTGCCCGGCGGCAGCCACGCCACACTGATCAAATCGATCACCGAAAAGCTGTTGCCGCTCGGCGACGATGTCGGATTCATCTGCGGCCATGGCGCCGGCTCCAGCATCGGGCAGGAACGGCGAACCAATCCGTTTCTCACCGGTGAGATGTAGCGTTCTTGCTCGTCGTCGATGCAGTATGCGCGCGAGCAAGTTTCCGCAGGAGATCTGGACCTCGCCGGAATTCGTCCATGATCACCGCCGTCTGGGCCTTGCCTTCGTCGCACTCCATCTCTCCCGCTCGCGGGGAAGGTCGCTGCGCTCGAAGAGCGCAGCGGGCGGGGCCGGGAGAGGGAGCGCGGCTTCCAAGGACGCAGCTCGGTCCAATCTCATTACGCTCTATCCTGAAACCATCGCGCGAACGCGGCGCGAGAGATTGCCGAGGTCGAACGGCTTGGTGATCATTTCCATGCCCGGCTGCAGGAAGCCGTCCGATATCGCGACGCTCTCGGCGTAGCCGGTGACGAACAGGATCTTGAGATCGGGCCTGGTTTCCCGCGCCTGATCGGCGAGCTGGCGTCCGTTCATGCCGGGCAGGCCGACATCGGTGATCAGCAATTCGATGCATGGATCGTCGCGCAGGATTTTCAGGCCCGACGGGCCATCGACGGCCTCCAGCGTGCGGTACCCCTGCTCGCCGAGCATTTCCAGGATGACCGCGCGCACCACCTGTTCGTCCTCGACCACCAGCACCGTCTCGCCGGTGGCGGCGGGCTCCGCCGCCTTGAGGCTCGCGGCACGTTCGCCGGCAACATCGCCGTGATAACGCGGCACATAAAGCCTGACGGAAGTCCCCTGCCCCAATTTGCTGTCGATCGTGGCGTGGCCGTTCGACTGGCGCGCAAATCCATAGATCATCGAAAGTCCAAGCCCGGTGCCTTGCCCGATCGGCTTGGTGGTGAAGAAGGGATCGAAGGCCCGCGCCACCACCTCCGCGCTCATGCCGACGCCGGTGTCGGTAACGGCGATGCAGATATAATCTCCGGGCTCCAGCGCCGGCGTGTCCGCGCTCACGCCATCGAGGTGCACATTTCCCGTCGTAATGGTGAGCTTGCCGCCTTCCGGCATGGCGTCGCGCGCGTTGATCGCGAGATTGAGCAGCGCGCTTTCGAGCTGGTTGGGATCGCACAGCGTGTACCAGAGATCGTCGGCCGCGACGATCGCGAGATCGATGGTCTCGCCGATGGTCCGGCGCAGCAGATCCTCCAGCGACACCACGAGCTGATTGGCATCGACGGCTTTCGGTATCAGCGGCTGCCGCCGCGCAAAGGCCAGCAGGCGATGGGTGAGCGCCGCGGCGCGGTTGGCCGATGTCATCGCCGCGTTGATGTAGCGCGACACATTCTCGGTCCGTCCCTGGTTGAGACGGGTCTGCAGCAGATCCAGCGATCCGACGATTCCGGTCAGGAGATTGTTGAAATCGTGCGCGATGCCGCCGGTCAATTGTCCCACCGCCTCCATCTTCTGCGATTGCAGCAGGGCTTCCTCGGTGGCTCTCAGCCGTTCGGCCGCGGCCTTCTCTGCGGTCACGTCGCGGATCACCGCATAGATGGAATCCCGGTCCGGCACGCCGGTCCATGACAGCCACCGATACGATCCGTCCTTGTGGCGCAGGCGGCTTTCGAACCTGACAGTGGTCGAGGCGCCACCGAGCTTCTTCATCTGCGCCCGCGTGATGCCGCCATCATCCGGGTGTTCCAGCCATTCCGAGTTGCGGTTCAACAATTCGGGCTCGCTCCAGCCCAGCGTCTGGGTCCAGGCCGGATTGACCGTCCGCCAGATGCCGTTGCGATCGGCGACCAGCAACAGGTCCTGCGATACGTTCCAGATGCGGTCGCGCTCCCGGGTCTTTTCCTCGACGCGTTGCGCCAGCGTTGCATTCAGTTCGACGAGCTGGTCGGCGAGCTTGCGGAATCGTTCTTCGCTCTCCCGCAGCGCCAGGTCCGCCACCACCTGTTCGGTGACATCGGTGTGCGCACCGACCAAGCGTATCGCGCTTCCGTTCTCGTCGCGCTCGATGGTGGATTTGACCGAAATCCAGCGCGTCTCGCCATCGCTCGGCCGGATGATCCGGTATTGCACCGTGTAGTCGCGGACGTCACTGGCGACAGCGTCGCGAAATTTCTTTTCAGTGGCCTCGCGATCCTCGGGATGAATGCGGCGGACCCAGTCTTCGTGGGTTTCGTTGGCCGCATCCATCGGCAGACCGTGTATCTGCAAATATTCCGGCGACCGCCGATTACGGAAGCCGGTACGCAGATCGACCTCGAGGCCGCCGATCCGGCCGATTTGCTGAACGCGCGCCAGTTCGGCTTCGCGTTCGCGCAGCGCCGCCGCGGCCAGATAATCCTTGGTGACGTCGCGGCAAACCACGAGCACGCCGCCGACACGATCGTCTTCGTCGATCGGACTGAAGCCATAGGTCCAATAGACCTGCTCGAGCTTGCCGTTCCGGGTGACCGGAACGAGCTGGTTCTCGTGCCAGGTCGCGCCGCCGCCGCGCATCACCTGCTCGATCTGCGGGCCGATAATGTCCCAGATTTCGACCCAGCATTCCCGACCGCGCTGACCGAGCGCACTCGGATGGCGCTCCGGTCCCATGGTCTGCCGGTAGGCGTCGTTATAGAATTGAATGAGTTGGGGCCCCCACCAGATGAACATCGGGTGGTTGGTGTTGAGCAGGATGCGAACCGCGGTGCGCAGGCTTTGCGGCCAGGTCTCCGGCATGCCCAGCGGACTGGCCGACCAGTTATAGGCGCGCGTCAACGCGGCCATCTCTCCGCCGCCAGCGAGAAAATCCGCAGAAGTCGGTCTGTTAATCTTCAACATAAGGGACGATCGGGAGGCCAAGTTCAGCCCTTTTACCAGCCGGAACTTAACCGCCTGTCATATCCCTCTCAAACCCGCGACCACTGGATTTGGTTCCAATCAATTTGGTAAATGGAACGGCGCAGCCGTTAACTATCCGGCTCTGGCGCCGCCGTGCCCGCCGGCCCTGCTATTTCATGAGGCCGGCTGCGGTGAGTGCGCGCGTGATGACGCTGCCAACATCGATAGCGGGGCGCCGCGGCTCCGAACGGCGCACAGGCGTGGCCCGCGGCCACAGCACCTTGGCGAGATCCGGCGCCGGTACGGATTCCGGCGGTGCTGCCGGAACGATCTTTGTGGCCTCCGCTGGAGCAGCCTTGGCCGGACGGATCCATTCGGTCAGGCCGAAGAAATTCGCAATGTGGTAGGATGACGAGATTCCCGCCTCGATCAGGAACGCGCCCTCGGCGCCGTACCGCTCGTCATTGTCCACCGTGCCCAGCGGGGTACCGTGCGCCATGTCGGTGATGGTGTAGGACTCGACGATGGTTTCGCCGTCCGCGTTCCACCACACCTGATGAGGATGGCCGTCGACGATCGTTTCCGACATCGGCGCGAGCGGCAGACCGTGCACGTCAAGCCACTGCTTGACGATTTCGTTGGCGTTTGCCGGATTGACCGTGCGATCGGCGCTGCCGTGCCACACCGAGAGCTTCGGCCACGGGCCGTTATGATCTGACGCGCTACGTACCAGATCGCCCAACTCGTCGGCCGGCCGCGAGGGCGACTGGAACATGCCGCTGAGGGCTTCGCGCACATTGGTCGCAACGCCGAACGGCAATCCCGCGATAACGGCACCGGCTGCAAACACTTCCGGATAGGCCGCGAGCATTACCGATGTCATGGCGCCGCCGGCGGAAAGTCCGGTGACGAAAATCCGCTTCTCATTGATGCCGTGGTCATCGACCATCCGCGCGATCATCTGCCGGATCGAACAGGCTTCACCGCTATCGCGCGTCACATCCTCCGGAACGAACCAGTTGAAGCAGGTGCTGGCGTTGTTGGACGACTGCTGTTCGGGCATCAGCAACGCGAAACCATAGCGCTCGGCAAGCGTCGACCAGCCGGCGCCGAGGTCGTAACCGGCGGCGGTCTGACCACATCCATGCAACACGACGACGAGCGCAGGCGCCGGCTGGAGATGATCCGGCACGAACGAAAACATCTTGAGCGCGCCGGGATTGGAGCCGAATTCGGTGATCTCGATCAGCGGACTACGGAGACCCGGATTGGGGCTCCGTCCGTAATCTGCGAAGCCGTTAAAGCCATTCAGCTTTGGTAGCCGTCGCAGGAATTCGATATTGTTGGCCAGAGACACCGGCAGCTCCTAGGCGAGAGAGATAGACATAACCCCACCTAGACCAGATAGTTGCTGCACTGCAAAATAAAAAGACCGTGCACTGTCAGTCCCCAAGATTCCCCAAGATTATGCCGATAAACCTTAATTGAAGCAGCTTAATCGGTATCAGGCGGCCGCGCGGCGCATCCACGACGGAAATGCGACGCAGGCCACAATCGATGACACAAACAGCGTTAATGACGCGAACAGCGCGTATAACGCCGATTGTGCAGCCTCGATGGCGAAGAATACTGCCCCGATCGCCGCAACCGAAGAAGCCGCGCGGAGATCAATTCCGGACCGGATTGCGCCAGCCCGCACCACAGCGAGGTGACGGTGAAACCGGACACGCCGGCCAGGAATGCGTTCTTGGTGCCGTAGATATCGCCGAGCCGGCCGCCGGTGACCACCAGCGTCGCATAGGCAATGAGATAGATCGCGATCACCGCCTCGATCTCCGCCGAACTCGCCTGCAGTTCGGCGGCAATGGTCGGGATCGCGACGTTGACGATGAAGGCATCGACACCGAACATGAATTGCGCTGACACGACGAGCGCGAGCACCCACCAACGGCGCGAAGAGTCCACGGGCGTCGAGACGATCTGATGCATGGCAAGCGGCCTTGTCCGAAATCTGTTGCGTTCAGCCCTTACAGGTTTCGGTTATCCCGGCGATTACCTCCGAGGTAAGCATTCCCAGGGGTTTGGCCCGATTGGTGCATGGAAACGGGCGCCGGGGCACCCCGTCCTGCCATCCGCGAGACCGCCTTCGATGTACGATTATGACATGCTGGTGATCGGCTCCGGCCCATCCGGCCGCCGCGCCGCCGTGCAATTCGCCAAGCTCAGCCGGTCGGTGCTGGTGGTCGAGAAAGGCCGGCGGGTCGGCGGTGTTTCGGTCCATACCGGCACCATCCCGTCGAAAACCCTGCGCGAAACCGTGCTCAATCTTTCGGGCTGGCGCGAGCGCGGCTTTTACGGGCGGTCCTACCGGGTGAAGCAGGATATCGCCGCATCCGACCTGCTCGTGCGGCTGCAAAAGACCCTCGATCACGAAGTTGAAGTTCTGGAACACCAGTTCAGCCGCAATCTGGTACGGACCGCCTGGGGCGAGGCGCGCTTTGTCGGGCCGAACCAGATCGAAGTGACGGCGGAAGGCGGCGAGACCCGCGTGGTATCCGCCGCCAACATCCTGATCGCCTGCGGCACGCGGCCGTTCCGGCCGGACTACGTGCCGTTCGACAACAGGACTGTATTCGACAGCGACGAGATCATCGAGCTGCCGAAACTGCCGCGCAGCCTGGCCGTGATCGGCGCCGGCGTGATCGGCGTCGAATACGCCACCATCTTCTCGGCGCTCGACGTCGCCGTGACCCTGATCGAACCGCGGCCGACATTCCTCGACTTCATCGACAAGGAGCTGATCGACGAGTTCATGCATGAGCTGCGCGACCGCAACGTCGCGCTGCGGCTCGGCTCCGCGGTGAAATCGATCGAGCGCAGCGAAGGCGGCAGCATCGTCACCCGCCTCTCCGACGGCCGCAACGTCGTCTCCGAGATGCTGCTGTTCGCGGCCGGCCGGGTCGGCGCCACCGACCGGCTCAATCTCGACGCCGCCGGGATCAAGGTGGATCATCGCGGCCGTATCGCGGTCGATCCGGTGACGCTGCAGACCAATGTCCCGCACATCTATGCCGCCGGCGATGTGATCGGATTTCCGAGTCTCGCCTCCACGTCGATGGAGCAGGGCCGCGTCGCCGCCTGTCACGCGCTCGGCATGGAGCCGATGGCGCCGCCCGAATTCTTTCCCTATGGCATCTATTCGGTGCCGGAAATCTCGACCACCGGGCTGACCGAAGAAGAGGTTCGGACGCGCGGCATCCCCTATGAGGTCGGCGTGGCGCGCTTCCGCGAAACCTCGCGCGGACACATCATGGGGCTGAACAGTGGCATGATGAAGATGATCTTCTCGACCAGGACCCGCCGCCTGCTCGGCGTCCACATCCTCGGCGAGGGCGCCACCGAACTGATCCATATCGGCCAGGCCGTGCTCAACCTCAAAGGCACCATCGATTATTTCATCCAGAACACCTTCAACTATCCGACGCTTGCCGAGGCTTACAAGATCGCCGGGCTCGATGCCTGGAACAGGATGACGAGGTAGGTCAGCCGTCGTCATTCCGGGATGGTGCGCTAGCGCCAGACCTCAGATGCGCAATTGCGCATCGGGGAATCTCGAGATTCCGGGTTCGATGCTGCGCATCGCCCCGGAATGACGGAGTGCTTCGTCGCTTTGCTCCTCGCAATGACGGCCCTAAATCGCCTTCAGTTTCCGATATGCAAACCACACCATCTTCAGCAGCAGCCAGCCGTCGCGAAAGCGGGAGATCTGGGTCTCGCCGAAGGTGCGGGCCTTGTAGTGGATCGGGGTCTCGATGATCTTCAGATTCTGTTTTGCCGCGCCGAAGATCAGGTCGAAATCGCCGAACGGATCGAAATTACCGAAATAATCCCGCTCCCGTGCCAGCACTTCGTAATCTTTCCGCAGCAGCACCTTGGTGCCGCACAGCGTATCGGTCAGCCTGGTATTGACGAGATAGCTGAACAGATACGCAAAGCAACGATTGGCGACGAAGTTGAGCGGGCGCATCGCCTCCTGCTCCATCGGATAGATCAGCCTTGTGCCGTTGACGAATTCCGCTTTCCCGGTCTCGATCACGGTATGGTATTTCGGCAGCGCCTCCGGCGGCACGGTCAGGTCGGCATCGAGAATCATCAGCACATCGCCGCTCGCAGCCGCAAAGCCTTTGCGAACCGCGTCTCCCTTGCCCTTGCCGTCCTGCTTCAGGACCTTGATATCCCAACTATCCCTGTAGGCATCACGAACCCGCTCGCACTCATGAAAGGTTCCGTCGTTGGAATTTCCCTCGACGAACAGGATCTCCTGCGACGCGCCGAACCTCGGCATCCGCAGAACAGCGTTCTCGATATTGCCTTTCTCGTTGCGGCAGGGGATGACGACACTCACCGAATATTTGCGATCCGGAAATTGCCGCACCGGCCGGCCCACGATGTAGGTTCGGAGGCATAACTGCCTGATGCCGGGCAGCGGAGCGATAAACCGGTTGATCAGGGATCCGAGGCCGAACCAGCGCAGCGGCAGCAGCTGTCTTTTTTCCTGGCTGATCACCTCGAAGTCCGCGAGGTCCATCAGGTTCAGGAAATCGACGGTGGCGATGAAGTTGATCGTCGGGTGGCTGGCCCGCACGTGAAGCAACTCGGCAAGCTTCAGGATCGGCTCCCATAAATGGGAGTAGTAGGAAATGACGATCCGCGTCGACGGCGCACAGAGGCGGTGCACCAGCGCCAGCGTGCCGTCGATATCCTCGAACATGCCGATCGTATCGGCGATCACGATGTAATCGAACGGGCCTTCGATCGAGACCAGCGTTTCCGGATTCTCCACGTCGCCGAGAATAAAATTAAGCCCGGGATGCCGGGCATTGGCCTTGGCGATGGTCTCGGCACCGAAATCAACACCGAGGCCGTAGGACGGTTCGAGCGAGGCGAGCAGATCGCCACGGCCACAGCCCAGTTCCAGCACGCGCTTGCCCGGCGGAATCAGGAATTGCATGAACTTCCGGTCGTTCTCGCGATAGGCCGCGTTGAACCTGTCCGGTTGATTCAATTCGTCGCCGTGAACCTCGAAGTGCTTTAACAACGACCCTTTGCGAGGATTGTCGGATGGCACTGCGTGGGATTTGAGGATCATCGCTAAACCTCGAACGAACGTCAGAATCAAAAAATTGCAGGCCGAGCGCCAATACGCTCCGGGTCGTCAGTCGCGCATCAGGAGAAATACCGTCCTCAACTCGATCAATCTGTCCCCATCCTCGAACCTGACTGGTTTGGGGTCAAGTAAGGCGAGATTTGGCGCAGCTTTTACGCTCTCCACATCCCGGAAATAACTCTTGTCAATAATGTAAGCCCCGACGTCACGCGTAACCAAGCCGGCTACCATGCTGCTCATCACCAGCGGGCGGCTTCGAAAATAATCATAGGTCAATCGGGGCACGCTGGCATAAGTGACAATGAAGCCCTCGCCATATTGCGGGAAAGGGCTCTTGTAGGCAAATTCGACGGCGCGCTTGCTCCCGGCAAGATATGAATTGATCTCCTCGAGATCCGCCTTCGCCTGCTCCGTCGCATTTGTTCTGGACTGCAGATAATGGATTAGCGGACCTTTTATTTGTGCGGCCATGAGCAAGACAGCCGCCACGGCGAGAGCTGCACCGGCAAATCGAAGCCTGAGGCCCCACGATTTCACAAGCAGATAGAAGCAGACGACACATGCTGGCAATGTTGCGGATACCGCCGCCGTATAGTGAAGATCGTAGTGCTTCAACACCGAGAGCGCCGATAACACCGCGGCGATACCGGTTCCGATGCTGAGCACCGCAACCGGAGCTTGCCCGGCTTGCCTAATCCTCGTGACAACACCACCGATCAAAAGGATCGTGCCGCCGACCAGCGCAATCGGAACGGCGTAAGCGCGATCGGCCGGTATAGCCGCGATCGCACGCCGGACTTCGCCCTTGCTGACGACAGTCTGGTCGCCGGTTCCGTATAATTCAGAGCCCCAGATTATGCTCTGATGATACCTCCAGAGATCGTCAAATCCGTCCCGGCCGATGATGACATAGGCCGCGGCGAGCACGACCAGGACGAGCGTGCCCGCGAACACAACGTGCAACAACGTGCCCCGCAACAAGGCCGCTCTGCAAACCGGCAGTTTTGCGATCATTGCGGCGTAGAGAGCCAGCGGTACGTAAATATAGGACAGTTTGTTCAAGTACGCGAGCGCGCCTACGCAGCCTGCGAACACGACGATGCTCGGGTCGACCTTCTCCTCATAGGCAAGCGGCACCATGACCGCGAAAAACAGACCGTTGATGATAAGCGCGAACGATTCGATTCCGGTCGACATGAACATCAGCAGGGTCGCCGGGGTCGAAAACAGCCAGACCGACAAACCGATTACCGTTACGCCGGCAGGAACCAGTCTCTGCGCTGCGCGGGCAAAAACGTAGACGCCGGCGGCGCCGGTGAGCGCGCCGAGACACATCAGCACCCAGTGAAAATGCTCGACGTGATCCATCACCGTGTCGAAGAAATTGATTTCACCGCTGGCAACGGGATAGCCGGTAAGGGCCAGAGCAAGCCAGCTCATCAGGTAAAACGGCACGCCGGGATGATAAGCCATCCCGACGGCCTCATACATCTGCCGGTCGCCGAGCCGATACGCCATGTTCAACGCATTGGCGAGGCCAAGCGTCTCGTAATCCGTGCCCAACCAGAATGAGATCGGATACAGGATCGCCAGCAGGATCGGCATCGAGAAGAAAACAGCAGCCAGCGCCAGCGGCCAAGAGTATGATCTGCGAAAACTGGAATTCATCGGCTAAGCGTTGAACCTCGACCAGGGTCGCGTGAATCGGCATCGAGAAAATATCCGGTCAGTCCCTTCTAGTCAGGCCTTCTTCAATCGACCCGCGCGATGGCATTGATCCCGGCGCCATCCCCGATCATTCGCTGCAATTCCCGGGCCGCCGACGGCAACGGCTTGAAAGTCCGTTCGTCATAGAAAGAATATCCATTCGGCACGAAATAGGAAAGCAGTTGCTCCAACGATGTTCCGTGCTCTTCGAGTACATAGGGCGAAAGCTCCATCACGAATATCGGGCGTACATTCTTCAACAATGAGGTTGCACCGCGGAGAACGCTGCACTCAAATCCGTCGACATCGAGCTTGACGAGCTGAACCTTTCGATCGGCAAGTTCGGCCAGGACGCTGTCGAGGCTGCGGGCCTGTGCGGCTTCCGTTCGCATCTCGCGGCCCAGATGCTTGGCGTGCAGGCCGGGCTCGCGAGCCAGCGGCCAGCTCGAGTAGATCGCCGACGGAACGCGGTCTTCATCGTGTTCGGCCAGGAAGCAGTGGCAGGCAGTCACCCGGGCTGCGAGTTCGGGGTTGAGTTCGAGGTTGCGGGTGAGCTTGCGGTAGGCATAGTCGGTCGGTTCGAACGCAATGACACGGCCGTTCGGACCGACGAGTTGGGCAAGATGAAGGGTGTGGGCGCCGATATTGGCTCCGATGTCCAGCACCAGCGAAGCGGGAGCGACAAGACGGCGCAATGCGGCCTTCGTCCGGCGCTCATAGATATTGCCGAGATAAATGGCAAAATCGATGCCCTGCGACAGGTCCAGCTCGTAGGTGAGGCCGCCTCTCACAATGACGTCCCGATCGGTCCGGCCCATCATGGTGCGGCCGGCGCGAACCACCCGGTAGATCGCCCGGGCACCGGCAATCTTGTGGGTCGTTTTCATCGCGAGTTTCCAATCGTGGACCACCGACAAAGAGGCGCTTTTACCCGAGCGGTCTGGTGATGTAAATTCGGCCGGCGGCGCCCTCCGCGACATCCGTGCCGCTGGACCAGCATCGACTTGATCGGCCTGCGAATGCGTCTGGCGTCGACGGCCGCAACATGGGCATATCCGGCTTGCTCGCTCCGTCCCGCATCAGATCCTTAACCGCTGGCCGATCATTCGATGCTTCAAGACTTTATCAGAGATTCCGCGGTCCGCCTGTTTGCGCTGGTTGCGAAGCTCGGCATTCACCGCCTGCCGATGTTTGATCGGATATTTCGCGTCCTCTACATGGCCTACAAGCGACATTTCGAAGCCGGACCGATCGAAAGACTTCAGGAGTTTGTCCCGAATGGTTCCCTGGTTATCGACGTCGGCGCAAATGTCGGCTTTTTCTCCCTACGCTTCGCCCGATGGGTAGGCGGCGACGGCGAGGTCATTTCGATCGAGCCGGAGGATCATAACTACGAAACCCTGGTCCGCACGCTCAAGCTCGAGAACCGGTTCGGCAATGTGCGCACCCTGAAAGCGGTTGCTGCGGCCGCAAGCGGCACGATGCTGCTTGAGATCAATGAACTGCACCCGGCGGATCACAAGCTTTCGCGGGATGGCACCGGCGTGCCCGTCGAGGCGGTACGGCTTGACGACCTGGTCCAGCACAAAAGCGCCCGCAGGCCAAGTCTGGTCAAGATCGATGTCCAGGGCGCGGAAATGCTGGTGCTGCAGGGGGCGGCCGATATCCTGAAACTGGCCGCACCGGCCCTCTTCGTTGAATTGCAGGAGGAAGGCCTGAAGAAGTTCGGCACGTCGGTTGCTGCCATTCTGGATCATCTGTCGCAATGCGGCTACGAACCGTACTGGCTGGCGCGGTCAGGCCCGCACGCGAAAGCCAGCCCGGCGGAGATACACGCAAAGACGGCCGGAAGCGGATATGTCGACGTCCTGTTCCTCAAGGCGGCCTGATCGCTGCGACCAGTATCCACCCCGGATCGGGACCGGGCAGGCCTTCGCTCGAAAGCGCCCTACCGCAAGAACAATTGCCCGACGAGACGGCCGTCGTTCTTGACGACGCCATACCGGTCAAACGAGTGCGTCACGCCGAAAAGGCTGAGCGTGCCCTGTTCGGGGTTCGCATTGCACCACCGCGCCCTGTAAATTTCGCTCTCGTCGCTGCGCTCGAGATTCTCGCACCATTTGGACTGTTGTTTCTGGTAGGTGACTTTGACCGATACGTTACAGTCCACCACAGTAACGGTCCCGCAGATGAACCGCACCACGACGGGCTCGCCGCCGACAAGTCGCGCCTGCCAGCTATTTCCGGCACGCGCTCGATAGCTTTGCGCAGCCCTGCCTATTGCTATCGAACCCACGGCAATGAGGAGGATCGCGCAGGCTACCCGGCCTCGCGTCAATAGCTTCCGGTGCTGCTGTGAAACCGAGAGCTGTGGATGCATCGGCAAGCTCTTAACCGAAGGGCCATGGAGTGTAAATTCGGATGATTGCCTGTGGTACTCGACCGGTTCGCGCGCTCACAGGCGGATTGCGGGCACGTCAATTCAACGTGTCGTTCCGGCGAGGCAGACGGCGCAGCGTGAACACGGGTCCCGGCGCGACTCATCGCTGCGATCCTATCCGGCATGCGCCGCACCCGATTGGGCCCTCCCCACCGAGTATAACAGGTGACCGAGCTGCAAATTCCGTCTCACGAACAGCTTACTCCTCCGCCCGCCAACGCATTGCCGCTCCGCCGGGCCGTGCATTGAAACAACCCGGCCGGTGGCCTAACAATGAGCCGGAAACAACAACAAATCCTGAGGAAACAGCATGGCGCGCCTGAAATTCGGAGCCTTTCTCGCCCCACATCACCCCATCGGCGAGCATCCGATGCTGCAATTCCGCCGCGACCTCGATCTGGTCGAGCAGCTCGATGCGCTCGGCTATGACGAGTTCTGGTGCGGCGAGCATCATTCCTCAGGCTGGGAGATGATCGCGTCGCCCGAGATGTTTCTGGCCGCTGCCGGCGAACGCACCAAACGCATCAAACTCGGCACCGGCGTGATCTCGCTGCCCTATCACCATCCCTTCAATGTCGCCCAGCGCATGGTGCAGCTCGACCACATGACAGGCGGGCGCGCCATCTTCGGCTCCGGTCCGGGCGCGCTGGCGTCGGATGCCCATACGCTCGGCATCGATCCGATGACGCAGCGCGACCGCCAGGACGAGGCGCTCGCGCTCATTCGCCGGCTGTTCAATGGCGAGCGCGTCACCGCCAAGAGCGACTGGTTCACCATGAACGACGCCGCGCTGCAGATCCTGCCGTTGCAGGAAGACATGCCGTTCGTGGTGGCGTCGCAGATCTCGCCGTCGGGCATGACGCTGGCCGGCAAATACGGCATCGGCATCATCTCGCTCGGCTCGATGTCGACGCAGGGCCTGATGGCGCTGCCGACGCAATGGGGCTTTGCCGAGGATGCCGCGAAGAAGGCCGGCACCACCGTGAGCCGCGCCAACTGGCGCGTGCTGTTGAGCTGGCACATCGCCGAAAGCCGCGAGCAGGCGCATCGCGAGGCTGGCGCCGGGCTGATGCGATGGCACAACGAATATAATGTCCGCACGCTGCAGCGGCCGGGACTGGAGCCCTTCACCTCGCCGGAGGACGCCGTGGAGAAGACCGCCGGCGGCGAAGCGGCCGCTTCCACCATCGGCACACCCGACGATCTCGTCAAAACCATCAAGAACCTGATGGACGTCTCCGGCGGCGTCGGCACCATCGTCGGCTTCGTGCATGACTGGGCCAACCCCGAAAACACCCGGCGCAGTTGGGACATGGTGGCGCGCTATGTGATCCCGGAGATCAACGGCTACGTCGCAAAGCTGCGCGAGTCGCAGAGATTCGTGATCGAGAACCGCGCCGTGTTCGAACGCGCGGGGCAAGCCGTGATGGCCAAGATCATGGAGAACGACAAGGCGGCAGCCGCGCTTCCGCTCACCGGCCCCGGCCGCGTCGCAATCCCTACGATCAACGCGCCGGACCTGCAGAAGGAAGCCGAAAAGCGCAAGAAGGCGTAGACTGGCGGCCACGGCGCCACGAACTCGCGCTTTGGCGAAGCGCTACTTCCGGTAATAGTCCGGCGCCGTCTCCAAGGCCGCCGTTTGCGGGAAATGCACCGTTGCTGGCTTTATTTGCGAGCGCCTGGCACGGCGCGCTGCTTTGTCGCGTGCTTTGGGCCGGCCGCAATCCGCATCGTCCCAAACCAGTCTTTGCACAGCCGACACACAAAGGATTATTGTGGGTCTCGGCGCCTTCGATTCCGCGCCGCGCCGTCCGCGACTTCACCTTCAAGGGTTTTGCGATCCCGGCCGGCACCCTGGTCGGCTCCAATCCGCTGTCTACTCACCACATGCCGGAGTTCTGGCCCGATCCCGAAGCCCCGCGACGGCTTGCGCGTGATCCTGAAGCCGGCGTGACCGGCCTCGCTCGAAAACGCTCTATTCGATAAATGTCGTAAGTTCCGCGCCTTCGTCGGCCACGAACACCGCGATCAATTCCGCAGGCTCGGTGGTGCTGGCATTCGCCGAGACCAGGTGCGTGGCTCCCGGCGGCTCGAAGAAGGATTGCCCCACCTTGAAGGTCTCGACCGGACCGCCGGCGAGCTGCGAGCGGATCTCGCCCTTGGTGACATAGGCCGTGACAGAGCCGGCGTGCCGGTGCGCCCGGGTGAATCCGCCGGGACCGTAGAACACCCGCACGATGGTAACGCGCTTGCCGGGCACGTTCGGCAAAGCATGCGACGTGATCGGCTCGACCACATCGAGCGTCGATCCCGCGGGATCGCTGGAAGCGCAGAGCGGCTCGATGATGGTTGAGATCGCGTCCATCGTCGAAGGCAACGCCTTCCCGATGACGAAGGCGCAGGCGAGACCGGCGATAACGGCCACTTGGAACGGCCGGATTTCAGGTCGCGCCAACGAAATGCCTGTTGTTGCGAACATCATGACCTCCCTGTCATTCCGGGATGGTGCGGCAGCACCAGACCTCAGAGGCGCAATTACCCACCGCCGCCCTGATCGAACGCCTTGCGCATCGCGACATAGCCTTGCTGCTGTTGCGTCCAGTTGCGGCCGCCGGTGATGGCGCCGTCGATCACCAGATCGTGCCCGTTGATGAAGCTGGATTCGTCGCTGGCGAGAAATACCGCCGCATAGGCAATGTCTTCCGGCAGCCCGGCGCGCTGGATCGGCTGTGCGGTCTTGTAGATCTCACGCATCACAGCGGGGGTTTTTTCCGCCGCCTCAACGTCGAGGCCGAGCGCCTTGCCGAAAATGCCGGTGGCGATAGCGCCCGGCGAGATGCTGTTGACGCGGATGCCGGATTCACCGAGCTCCATCGCCACACATTTTGTGAGGTGGATCACCGCGGCCTTGGCTGCGCCATAGACCACCGACGAGGAGAAGCCGGCGAGCCTGCCCGCGATGCTGCCATTGTTGATGATGCTTCCCGAACCCTGGCGGCGCATGTGGGGCGCGGCGTGCTTCATACCGAGCATGACGCTACGCACGAGGGTTGCCATCGCCGCGTCGAAGCGAGCGACCTCGAGGCCTTCGATGCCGCCGGTCTGCGCAGGCCCGCCGGCATTGTTGAACAGGCAATCGATTCGTCCGAACTTCCCGACCGCCTCCCCGATCAGCGCACGCATCTGGTCTTCGACCGTGACGTCGGTCTGGCGGAAGATGCAGTTGGCGCCGAGCTTTTGGGCCAGCGCTTCGCCCTCGGGCGCACGGCGGCCGGCAATGACGATCCTGGCGCCTTCGCCCACGAAAACTTCCGCGGTCCGCAGTCCGATGCCGCTTGTCGCGCCGGTGATCACTGCGACCTTGCCGTCCAGCCGTCCCATGCGGTGCTCCCTTGTTTTTTGGTGGTGCCGGGTTCGAGTATATCCCCAGCGCTACGGAACAACGCAAGCCTAGGCCTGTTGCACCCTGTATTCCAGGGCAAGCCGCGTTGTCGCTCTATGACCTCAAGCTGCCATTTTGCGCTATGCTCGGCCTTATTTTGGTTTAGCTGGTCGGCTGATGTGACATATGGCGAAATGGATTGACGAATTTCGGCACGCTTGGCAGGGAATGTCGCAGCCGTCGGCGCTTCTGCGCATTGGATTTGCAGCCTTCTGCATTGCGCTATCGACCGCGGCACGCTGGTGCCTCTCGCTGATTCGGCCGGACGTCTTCTTTACCCCGTATTTCCCCGCCGTATTCTTTGCCGCCGCGTTCGGCGGCACCCGGATCGGGATCGCGACCGCCCTCGTCGGAGGCTTGCTTGGCGTGCTCCTCGACTTCGGTGAGGCGCCGGTGGATCCGGCAAGACTTGCGCTTCTATTGCTTTTTTGGGCGGCAGCCGGCCTGACGATATGGGGCGTGGAGCACTATCGGTCGATCGCTTCCGATCAGCGGCGGATCGCCAAACGTCTCATCCGCGAGGAGGAATACCGCAAACTCCTCGTCGACGAACTGCAGCATCGGCTCAAAAACAAACTATCGACTATTCACGCCGTTCTGCATCAGGTGCTGCACGATCAGCCGCAAATCTGGGCCAGCATCGATCATCGCATACGGGCGCTGTCCGCCACCGACGACCTGATCGCAAAAGTCGACGGCAGCGGATGCGATATCAAGGATCTCCTGCTCTCCGAACTCGGCCCCTACGGCCATGTCCGGTTTACCCTGAACGGCGACCCATTGTTTCTTCCCGCCAAGCTCGCGGTCAGCCTTGCCTTGGTGTTTCACGAATTGGCCACCAACGCCGCGAAATACGGCGCGTTTTCTTCCAGCCGGGGGTTGTTGCAGGTTTCCTGGTCGGTGACCGACGACCGCCTCAACATTACCTGGGATGAGACCGAAGGTCCCCCGGTCGGACCGATCGGGGAAGCCGGATTTGGCACCAAGCTGTTGAAATCGGCACTCAGGGCCTTCGATGGCAAGACCGAGACGACATTCCTGAGGACCGGCGTTCATTGCACCATGCAATGCCGGATACCGCAGAGCTGAATTGGCCTGTGCCGTCGGGTCAGCGCCGTCACAGCGCATTCCGAGTTGGCGTTGACACTCTGTTAATGACGATCGGTGTGGTGGCGGTTCGAATCCCGGACTGGAACGATTGTCATCGTCTTTCTGGGTTCCGTTTAACCAAAACGACAAGCCCCTCCGTCAAGATCGGCTATCATGCAAAGCCGCACCAGATACGACATGCAGCCTGTCGCTGAGAGCGATCACCTACACGCTCCGGACACCGAGCTGAGCGTTTTGCGAGAAATTTTCAGAATGCTGCCCAGTGGGGTAACCGTTCAGGACGAACAAGGCAATTTCCTGCTGGTGAACGAGGCCGCAGCAGCCCTTTCGAAAGAGCTGGCCGATCGCCGCGATATCTGCCGTGAATTGCTGCGCGCGGGGCGTGCAACAGTCGCCGAAGAATGTGTCACCAGCGGCCCGGTCAAGCAGGTCTTTCTCACCACCCATCAGCCGGTTCGTATAGCCGACCGACATCTGCTGCTTTCGAGTTCCACCGACATCAGCGAACAAAAGGCGGTCGAGGATCAGCTATTCCGCTCGGCCTATTATGACGAACTGACCGACCTGCCGAGCCGGCGCGTGATCGAGCATCGCGCCAACAGCCTTCTGCAGCGGGATCAGCCGCACGAACGGTTCGCGCTCGCCTTTCTCGACATCGATAATTTCAAGCACATCAACGACTATTACGGGCATGCCATCGGGGACACGCTCCTGGTCGAGGTCGGCAAGCGACTCGGGCTGGACCTGCGCGAATCCGACATGCTGTCGCGGATCAGCGGCGACGAATTCCTGCTGTTGCTCAATCCGATCCGGAGCGAGCAGGAGGTGGCGGAATACATCCACTTCCTGTTGCAGCGCTTGAAGGCGCCGTTCTTCATCGATGGATCGGAAATATTCGCTTCCACTTCGATCGGGGTGAGCCTTTATCCCGACCACGGCCGCAGCTATGAGGAGCTGCGGCAAAATGCCGATATTGCGATGTACCGTGTCAAGAACGACGGCAAGGGTGCAGCGGCCTTCTTCGATGCCAGCATGGAGCGCGAGGCGCTGGCGCGAATGAAAGTCGAGCAGTCGCTGCGGCTTGCCATTCTGGAAAAACGCTTTTGCTGCGCCTTCCAGACCAAGGTCGATATCAGGACCAAGGACATCAAGGGCATCGAGGCGCTGGTCCGGCTGCGCGACGACGAGGGCGTCATTCAGGCCCCCGGCACCTTCATCAACCTCGCCGTCGAGCTCGGACTGATTGACGAACTGACGCATCTGGTGCTTGCCGAAATCGTCAACTCGATCGATCTCATCAACGATACTTTCGGCTCCGACACCACGATCAGCATCAATGTGGCGGCGAAGCAGGCCGGCAATCCGGAATTCATGCGGCCGTTTGCGTTGGCTCTCGAGGCCACCGGTTACCCCAAGCGCTTCATGATCGAGGTGACCGAAGACGCCTTTGTCTCGAAGACCCATTTCCAGGATGAGATCCTGCCGATCTTCCGCAAGCTCGGGGTCGGGATTTCCATTGATGATTTCGGCATCGGCTATTCGTCATTGTCGGCGCTGGCCGACATCACCGCCGATGAAATCAAGATCGACCGTTCTTTCATCACCGACATCCATAAGCGGCCGCGCAGCCAAGGCATTTTGCGGGCGATCGAATCCTTGAGCGACGCTCTTGGCATGACCGTGATCGCGGAAGGCATCGAATCCTTCGAGGAACTCGCTTACCTGCAGGCCGCAACCAAAATCCGCTATGCGCAGGGCTACTACTTCTCCCGGCCGATTTTCCTGGAAGAGCTCAAGCCCGCGATCCCGCTCGCGAGCGAAACCCGCGCCGGCCTGGCCAGCCGTCCGCTGCAGGAAGCCCGCCCGGCCTATGCGCGCCAGAGCAGCTATCGCCGCTGATCCCCGCCTGGTTACTGTCGGCAATAATGCTGCCTTGACCCGGGGCGAGCAGCCACACTATCAGTGACCCCGAGGGATCAACGAACTGGAAACATGGGGGAGATTGCTCGTGCGAACGTCTTTAATCGTTGCAGGAATAGCCGCCGCTTTAATGGGAACGGCCGCCCAGGCGGATGATCTGAAGATCGCCCTGATCTATGGAAAAACCGGTCCGCTGGAAGCTTACGCCAAGCAGACCGAAACCGGCCTGCGCATGGGGCTGGAATATGCCACCAAAGGCACCATGATGCTCGACGGCCGCAAGATCGTTGTCATCACCAAGGACGACCAGAGCAAGCCGGACCTGTCCAAGGCGGCTCTCGCGGAGGCGTATCAGGACGACAAGGCCGACATCGCGATCGGCACGACGTCGTCAGCCGCGGCGCTGGCGGATCTTCCGGTTGCCGAGGAAAACAAGAAAATCCTGATCGTCGAGCCCGCGGTCGCCGACCAGATTACCGGCGAAAAGTGGAACAGGTACATCTTCCGCACCGGGCGCAACTCCTCGCAGGACGCGATCTCGAACGCGGTGGCGATCGGCAAGCCGGGTGTCACGATCGCAACGCTCGGGCAGGATTACGCTTTCGGCCGTGACGGCGTTGCCGCGTTCAAGGAGGCGCTGGCAAAAACCGGTGCCACGCTCGCCGCCGAGGAATACGTGCCGACCACCACGACCGACTTCACCGCGGCCGGCCAGCGGCTATTCGACGCGCTGAAGGACAAGCCCGGCCGCAAGATCATCTGGGTGATCTGGGCGGGCGGTGGCGATCCCCTGACCAAACTACAGGACATGGACCCCAAGCGCTACGGGATCGAACTTTCGACCGGCGGCAACATCCTGCCGGCGCTGGCGGCCTACAAGCGGCTGCCCGGCATGGAAGGCGCGACCTATTACTATTATGACATTCCGAAGAACCCGGTGAATGACTGGCTGGTCACCGAACATCAGAAGCGCTTCAATGCGCCGCCGGATTTCTTCACCGCGGGCGGATTCGCGGCGGCGATGGCCGCGGTTACCGCCGTGACCAAGGCGAAATCGACCGACACCGAAAAGCTGATCGCCGCCATGGAAGGCATGGAGTTCGACACGCCCAAGGGCAAGATGATCTTCCGCAAGGAGGACCATCAGGCGCTGCAGAGCATGTATCACTTCAAGGTCAAGGTCGATCCGAACCTGGCGTGGGCGGTCAACGAGCCGGTCCGCGAGATCAAGATCGAGGAAATGAACATTCCGATCCGCAACAAGCGGTGAGTGCAGAGCCGCTAGCCACCCTGCGCCGTTTGATGTCTGACTCGTCATTGCCGGGCTTGACCCGGCAATCCATCTCACCTTCCGAATAAGAGCATCTTGGAAGCGGGATGGATGCGCGGATCAAGTCCGCGCATGACATCGGAGTGTCCCGCAACACCGGTGATCGACAGATGACAGATCCATCGATGGCTCTCGGATGATCCTCACCCTCGAAACCCGCGACCTGACCATTGCCTTCGGCGGTCACGTCGCGGTCAACGGCGTGAGCTGCACGTTTCGTCCGGGCGAGCTGACCGCCATCGTCGGCCCCAACGGCGCCGGCAAGACCACCTATTTCAATCTGATCTCCGGACAATTGCGCCCGACCGGCGGCAGCATCCTGTTCGAGGGTGCCGACATCACCCAGCTCTCCGCGCCGCTTCGCACCCGCGCCGGCCTTGGACGCGCATTCCAGCTTACCAACCTGTTTCCGAATCTCAGCGTCGAAGAGAATGTCCGCCTCGCCGTGCAATCCGAAAGCGGCGTGCATTACGACATGCTGCGTCCCTGGATGACGCGCAAGGACCTGATCGCCCGCGCCGACGCCATTCTCGACAAGGTCGCGCTCGGCAACCGGCGAAGCGTGCCGGCGACCGCGCTGTCGCACGGCGATCAGCGCAAGCTCGAAGTCGCGCTGATGATGGCGCTCGAGCCAAAGGTCTTCATGTTCGACGAGCCTACAGCCGGCATGAGTGTCGACGAAGTTCCTGTGGTGCTCGACCTGATCGCGAAGCTGAAGCAGGACGCCAGCAAGATCATCCTGCTGGTCGAGCACAAGATGGACGTGGTGCGTTCGCTGGCCGACCGCATCATCGTATTGCACAACGGACAGCTGGTCGCGGACGGCAAGCCGGCCGAAGTGATCGCCTCCCCGATCGTGCAGGAGGCTTATCTCGGCATCGCGCCCGGAAAGAGCGCGGCATGACCGACCTACTCACACTCGCCGGGGTGCATACCCATATCGGGCGTTATCATATTTTACATGGCGTCGATTTCAGTGTGCCCGAGGGCCGCACCACCATGCTGCTCGGACGCAACGGCGCCGGCAAGACCTCGACACTTAGAACCATCATGGGCCTGTGGCAGGCCTCGGCCGGCGAAATATCGCTGGGCGGCCAGCGCATCGAGCGCAGCGCGACGCCCGACATCGCGCGGCTCGGGGTCGGCTATGTCCCCGAAAGCATGGCGGTGTTCTCGGACCTGACGGTGAAGGAAAACCTGATCCTGGCAGCGCGCGACGGACCGCTCGACGATGCCAGGCTCGAATGGATCTTCGGGTTCTTCCCGGCGCTGCGGCGGTTCTGGCTGTCGCGCGCCGGCGGGCTATCCGGCGGCCAGAAGCAAATGCTTTCCATCGCCCGCGCCATCGTCGAGCCGCGCAAGCTGCTGCTGATCGACGAACCGACCAAGGGTCTGGCGCCTGCGATCGTCGTGGCGCTGATCGAGTGTTTTGCCGAGATCAAGCGCCGCGGCGCGACGATTTTGCTGGTCGAACAGAATTTCCACGCCGCACGCGAAATCGGCGATTCCGTCCTGGTGATGGACAACGGCAAGATCGTCCATCGCGGCGAGATGGCGGCGCTCGCGGAAGACGTCGCGCTACAGGAAAGACTGCTCGGCTTAAGTCTGGAGACGCATCAGTGACCGACCTTGCCGCAACAGGCGCGCTGCCCAAGCCGAAACGGGATTTCCTGCCGGTGCTGCTGCCGGTGATCCTGGCGCTGGCGATGCTGCCATTGATCGGATCGGGAAGCTCCTGGGTGACGCTGACGGTGGCGAGCCTTGCCATGGGCATGATGATCTTCATCATGGCCTCCGGCCTGACGCTGGTGTTCGGCCTGATGGACGTGCTCAATTTTGGCCACGGCGCCTTCATCGCGGTCGGCGCCTATGTCGCGACGCTCGTCCTGCTGCCGCTGGCGCCCTATGTGCAGGCCGATTCGCTACTGACCAACCTGGCGGTGCTGGCGCCGGCCGCGCTTTTGGCGATGGCGGTTTCAGGCGCGCTCGGGCTCGTGGTCGAGCGCGTGCTGATCCTTCCGGTCTACGGCCAGCACCTCAAGCAGATCCTGATGACGACCGGCGGATTGATCGTCGCCGAGCAGGCGCTGTACGCGCTGTGGGGGCCGCAGATCATTCCGCTGCCGCTGCCAACATCGCTGCGCGGCTCGTTCATCATCGGCGACGTTGCGATTGCGAAATATCGGCTGCTCGCAATGCTGGTCGGCCTTGTGGTGTTTTGCGGCATCCAACTGGTGCTGAACCGGACCAAGATCGGCCTTCTGATCCGCGCCGGCGTGGAGAACCGCGAGATGGTGGAAGCGCTCGGCTATCGCATCCGGCGGCTGTTCCTCGGCGTGTTCATGGTGGGCTCGGGCCTCGCCGGCCTCGGCGGTGTGATGTGGGCGCTGTATCGCGAGCAGGTTCATGCCTCGATGGGCAACGATCTCACGGTCTTGGTGTTCATCGTGGTGATCATCGGCGGCCTCGGCTCGGTCGGAGGCTGTTTTATCGGCGCGCTGCTGGTGGCCATGGTCGCGAACTATGGCGGCTTTCTGGTGCCGAAACTGGCGCTGGTCTCCAATATTCTCCTGATGGTCGCGATCCTGATGTGGCGGCCGCGCGGGCTCTATGCGGTGACCGGCCGATGATGATCCTCTCAGGCGACCCGCCGCGCAGCCGCGTGCTTTCGATCTTGCTGATCGTGATCATCGCGGCGCTGGCGGTTGCGCCCTTTGTGTTTCCCGGCGCCAAGGCGATGAACGTCGCCACCAAGATCTGCATCTTCGCGGCCCTGGTGGCGTCCTATGACCTCCTGCTCGGCTACACCGGCTCGGTGTCGTTCGCGCATACAATGTTCTACGGCATCGGCAGCTATTCGGTGGCGATCGCGCTTTATGCGATGGGGCCGAGCTGGGCCGCGATCGGCGTGGGCGTCGTGACCGGCCTGCCGCTGGCGATGCTGCTGGCGCTGGCGATCGGGCTGTTCTCGTTGCGGGTCGAGGCGATCTTCTTTGCCATGATTACGCTGGCGGTCGCTTCCGCCTTCCTGGTGCTGGCCTCGCAGCTGTCATGGCTGACCGGCGGCGAGGACGGCCGCAGCTTTCAACTGCCGGAACTGCTGCGGCCCGGCACGATCCTGATTTCGAGGGATCTGTTCGGCTTTGCCGTCAATGGCCGGGTGCTGACCTATTATCTCATCTTCGTGGCTTGCGCCGCGATGATCCTGGCGCTGCTTCGCGTCGTGAACTCGCCGTTCGGCCGCGTGCTGCAGGCGATCCGCGAGAATCGTTTCCGCGCCGAGGCGCTCGGCTTCCGCACCGTATTCCACCTGACCTACGCCAATTGTCTTGCGGCGCTGGTTGCCGCCAGCGCCGGCATGCTGAACGCGCTGTGGCTGCGCTATGCCGGGCCGGACACCTCGCTGAGCTTTGCCATCATGCTGGACATCCTGCTGATGGTGGTGATCGGCGGCATGGGCACGATCTACGGCGCGATCATCGGAGCTACGATCTTCATCCTGGCCCAGAACTATTTGCAGGCGCTGATGGGCCTGGCCTCGAACGCCGCCGCCGATGCCGGGCTGCCCTTGCTGCCGGGACTGCTGCATCCGGACCGCTGGCTGCTGTGGCTTGGACTGCTGTTCATCGCCAGTGTCTATTTCTTTCCGACCGGCGTTGTGGGACGATTGCGGAATCCGGCGCGCAAGCCGACTTGAAGCTTGAGCGTGTCATTCACGGTGGGAGAAGCCACATGCCCCCTGTTTCCATCTTTCTGAACATTTTGTGGATTCTGCTCGGCGGCGCATGGATGGCCGCGGGATGGGTGCTCGCTGCCGTCATCATGGCCATCACCATCATCGGTATTCCCTGGGCCAGGGCGGCGTTCAATATCGCCGTCTATACCTTGCTGCCGTTTGGCTCCAGGGCGGTGAACCGCGACATGGTCACCGGGCAATCGGACATCGGCACCGGACCGCTCGGCGTGATCGGCAATCTGATCTGGCTGATATTGGCAGGCTGGTGGCTCGCACTCGGACACCTTATCACGGCCGTTATCCTGGCCGTAACCATCATCGGTATTCCCTTCGCCTGGGCGCACCTTAAACTTGCCGGCATCGCGCTGTGGCCGATCGGCAAGATCATCGTGCCCGCCTAAGTTCGCGCCCGCAATTCTCGCCTTCAAGTCTTCACCACACGTTGGCTCGCGGCCAAGACGCTATCGCGTGTGCTTCCGTTCCGGCCACGGAACCCGATGCGCCGAACGGAGTTGCTTTCAGTCGCACCCATCGCGTCCGTGGAGGCTCCTTGAACCGTCGAGATTTTCTTCAGGCGTCGGCTGCGCTGCCGCTGGTAGCGTCGACCGTGCACGCCGCTATAATGCCTGCGCATGCTCAATCGGTGCCATTCGATCGAGCTATCGTTCGACAGATGGCTCGGGAAGCCGCGGCCAAACCATTCAAGGCACCGGACAAAAAGCTGCCCGACAATTTGAAGGATCTGGACTACGACCATTACCGCGCCATCCGGTTTCTGCCGGACCGAGCGCTCTGGCGCGACGAAAAACTGCCGTTCGAAGTCCAGTTTTTTCACCGAGGTTTCTTCTACACCAACAGGGTCGATATCTATGAAGTAGCGAACGGCCAGGCCACCAAGGTCGCCTACCAACCCGAAAACTTCTCATTTGGAGATACGCCGCCGCCCAGTCCGGCGGCCGATCTGGGGTTCGCGGGCTTTCGGCTTCACTTCGCGATCAACAAGCCTGATTACCTTGACGAGGTCTGCGTCTTTCTCGGCGCAAGCTATTTCCGCGCGGTCGCAAAGGGAGAGTTGTACGGCCTCTCGGCACGCGGCCTATCGATCAACACCGGCGAAGCCAAGGGTGAGGAATTTCCGTTCTTCAAGACGTTCTGGATCGAAAAGCCGGCGGCCAACGCCACATCCATCGTGGTCCATGCATTGCTCGACAGCGAGAGTGCTGCGGCGGCCTATCGGTTCACGATCAGGCCGGGCGAGACCACTGTATTTGACGTGGAGATGGCAATCTATCCGCGCGTCGATCTCGAACATGTCGGACTGACGCCGATGACGAGCATGTTCTTCTTCGGACCCAACGACCGAATTGACGTCGATGATTTCCGTCCCTCGGTGCACGATTCCGATGGTCTCGCCATTTTCAACGGCAGAGGCGAACAGTTATGGCGTCCGCTCCAGAATCCGCGCGACCTTCAGATCAGCGCGTTCGCCGACTTGAACCCTCACGGGTTCGGATTGATGCAGCGTCAGAAAGACTTTTTCGCCTATCAGGACATTGAATCGGGTTTTGAAAAGCGACCGAGCCTGTGGGCCGAGCCGATTGGAGACTGGGGCGAAGGTTCGGTGCAACTGATTGAAATCCCGACCAAGGAAGAAGTCCACGACAACATCGCTGCGTTTTGGCATCCCAAGACGGCCCTGCAGGCCAAAGGCGAGCATACCTATACCTATCGGCTGCACTGGGGTCCGGACACTCCGAAGTCCACGTCGCTCGCGCGTTTTACGCGCACGGGCGTTGGCGCACGCGGCGAAGGCACCAAAATATTCGTGCTCGATCTGACCGGCGACAAACTAAAACTTGTCGACCCCAAGAAAATACGTGGCGTTGTCACCGCAGAAAACCTCCAGGTTCAAAACGTCGTCACTCAACCGAACCCCGCGACCGGCGGCTGGAGGCTCAGTTTCGAACTTCCCGCAAAAGACACGGCCCCGGTCGAGATACGTGCATCCCTGATGCAGGATAACGACGCCATATCCGAGGTCTGGGTTTATCGATGGGCACCCTGACGTCCAGCCCGGACTCGAAATTTTCCGATAAATGCGGGGGCGATAAGTTCCTGCCGCCGGATTCCGCGCTCGAGATGTCGACGCAGCCGCTGCGGGAGTTTGAGCGCGGGCGAGGCGCTGCGGACTTCGGGCTGAAGTCCATCACAATCCGGCGCGCCTATATATTCATCGGCACGGCCATGCTCACAATGGCCGGCTGTTACGAGATGTATGAAGTTCTGAAGGTCGGCGGCGTCACCATCCTTGAAGCAATGGTACTCGGCCTGTTCGTCCTGCTTTTCGCGTGGGTCGCATTCTCGTTCATGTCGGCGCTGGCGGGCTTCGTGGTGCTGCTTTTCCGCAGGCGCGACGCGCTGGGCATCGATGCCGTCGCGCCGCTTCCGGCGGTGACGAGCCGCAACGCGATGTTGCTGCCGACCTACAATGAAGAGCCTGATCGGATCATGGCGCGGCTACGGGCCATCTATGAGTCGGTGGCAGAAACCGGACAGGCATCGCAATTCGACTGGTACATCCTGAGTGACACCACCGATCCGTCAATCTGGATCGCGGAGGAGAAATGCTTCCTGCATCTCCGGCGGGAAGCGGGCGCTGATAACGTGTTCTATCGGCATCGGCCGGAGAATACCGCGAGAAAGTCCGGCAACATCGAGGATTGGATCAGACGGTTCGGCGCCGGCTATGATCACATGATCATCCTCGATGCCGACAGCCTGATGACCGGCGACACCATCGTGCGACTCGTGGCCGCCATGGAACGGCATTCCGACGTCGCCCTCATTCAGACACTCCCGATCGTGGTCAATGCAAGAACGCTGTTTGCGCGATTGCAGCAATTTGCAGGAAGGCTCTACGGCCCCTTGATCGCTGCCGGGATTGCATGGTGGCACGGCGCCGAGAGCAATTATTGGGGCCATAACGCCATCATCCGCGTCCGCGCATTCGCAAAGGATGCGGGCCTTCCCGAACTCCAGGGCCGTAAACCGTTCGGCGGACATATTCTCAGCCACGATTTCGTGGAGGCGGCGCTGATGAGGCGCGCGGGCTGGGCCATTCGCATGGCGCCGGCGCTCGGCGGCAGTTTCGAGGAGTGCCCGCCCTCCTTGCTGGATTTCGCTGCTCGCGACCGGCGATGGTGTCAGGGAAACCTTCAACACCTCGCGGTCCTCCCGGCACGGGGCCTGCATTGGCTGTCACGGCTTCATCTTCTGACCGGGATCGGATCGTATCTCACAGCCCCGCTGTGGCTGATGTTTCTGGTACTGGGAATCCTGATCTCGTTGCAGGCGCAATTTGTCAGGCCTGAATATTTCCCGAAGGGATTTTCATTGTTTCCGCAATGGCCGGCGCAGGACCCGATCCTCGCCGCGTGGGTGTTTCTCGGCACCATGGGACTCCTGATCGTTCCGAAACTTCTGGCTTACGTCCTGCTCCTCACCGAAAGGGAAACACGAAAACGCTTCGGTGGCGGCATTGTCGCGCTCGGAGGCATCATCACCGAAACCGTGCTGTCCGGCCTGATCGCTCCCGTGATGATGATTTTTCAATCCACGGCGGTCGGGGAAATCCTGCTCGGGCGCGATGCCGGCTGGCAGGTCCAGCGTCGCGACGATGGCGGAGTGCCACGGGGTGAAATCTTCCGCAGATACGCGCTGCCAAGCCTCATGGGCATCGTCATGGCTGCCGCCGCCTATGCGGTCTCGCTGCCGCTGCTGCTCTGGATGGCGCCGGTGATCGTCGGTCTGCTGCTGGCCGTACCTATCGCGCTGCTGTCGTCCGCAAAGGTATCCGGCAAGAATGGCCGGCCACCGGTGCTGTTCCGTACCCCTGAGCAGACCTCGCCCCCGAAAGTCCTCGCTCGCGCCAACGAATTGGCTGATATGCCGCGGGAAACGATCGCAGTACCTTTGCAGGAACTGCGGAACGACGCCAGCCTGCGGCAAGCGCATTTGGACAATTTGCCGGTTAACGCCAAGCGCGTCCGGGGACAGGTCGATCCGCATCTTGCGATTGCGCGCGCGAAAATCGAAGATGCTCGAAGCTTCGAGGAAGCGTTGGAATTCCTAAGCCCGCGCGAGACGTTCGCCGTGCTCACCTCGGCGGCCGCCCTTCGGTTTTTATTCGAACTGCCCATGGCGGAGCGCCAGGACAGGCTCGCGCTTCCAGCCGATCTGAGGGACTCCAGCGGTCTCGCGTTGCGTCGTCCCGCCGGAACTTGATGGCATCGGCTTTTACGCCGCCAGCCGGCCGCGATTGGTCTCGGCGAGGATCGGGCGCACCAGCCGCCCAAAGCGCTCGGCCTCCTCGTCATGCAGATAGCCGGACAGGCAGAAGGAATGGCAGCCGGCGTCGATGAATTGCTGCAGCGTCGCCGCGCATTGCGCGGGGTTGCCGACAACCGCAATACCGGCGCCGGGCCGGACCTTGGTGATGCCGGTCCACAGATGCGGCAACAACAGATCGCCATGCTCGCGAGCGAGCTGCTGCACACGCTGGTTGGCGGCAGAATTGTTGTACAGCGTCTTCATCTCCTGCTTCTGCCGCTCGGTCGCATGGCGCACCAGCCTGTCGGCCGCCTCCCACGCATCTTTTTCGTCTTCGCGGCAGATCACCTGCAGCCGCATGCCGAAGCCGATCTCGTTCTCGCGGCCGTGCGTCCTCGCCATTTCCCTGATCTCGACGATGTTGGCGGCGATGCGCTCCGGCAGATCGCCCCAGAACAGATGCACATCGGAATGTTTGGCCGACATTTCCAAGCCTGGCGCGACCCACCACCGAGATAGAATTTCGGGAACGGCTGCTGCAGCGGCCGCGGCCTGATATGCGCGCCCGACAGCGTGTGGAATTTGCCTGCAAAGTTCACCGGACCGCGCGTGGTCCATAGCGCCTTCAGGATCGAGACCTCCTCCTCCATCAGCGCGTAGCGCTCCTCCTTGGCGTAGCGCACGCCCTCGCCTTCGACCTCGCTTTCATTCTGGCCGGCGATCAGATTGACGCAGATGCGCCCGCCCGACATCTGGTCGAAGGTCGAGATCATCTTCGCCAGCAGCACCGGATTGATGTAGCCCGGCCGTGCCGCGATCAGCGGCTTGATCCTGGACGAACGCGCCGCCATGAATGCGCCGGATATCCATGCTTCCCAGCAGGTCGAACCCACCGGGATCAAGAGGTATTCGAAGCCCGCCGCCTCCGCGGCCTGCACCACGCGGTCGCATAGTTCAGGCGATCCCGGTATCTGGGCTTCCATCAAGCCGTACGCCGTGGTGTCGCCATGCGTGGGCAGATACCAGCCGAATTCGAGCGGACGCATGGACGATCTCCCTTGGTGCAATTATGTCGCGATTGCTTCGACGGCCAGTTTACAGCCTGCGGAAGGCGGGACAATCGGGGTGGAGGCAACCCGTGCCGACCAGGCCAAACCGCCCTATTTCGATCTCAGCATCCGCTCGCGATAGGCCTCCATTCCCAACCGGACATCCTTGTCCTCGACCCATTCGCCGCCTTCATCCATGACGCCGGCTTCCAGCATCGCGGCCGCGCAAGGCCAGTGGAGATCGACCCAGCGAGGAATTTCGGCCTCGGACATGCCGCTGCGGCGGCAGATACGCTCGGCCATTTCGCGGGCCAACGGCTCGATGTTGGAAGCGCTCATAAGTAACAACTGGCTGGTTCCGGGATCGCGTCCCCCTTTAGCCCAGGACATTGCCCATAGCAGGGCAAGCGCTGACGCACCTATGGCTCGGCCGGATAGAGTGTCGCAGGGGAGAGCGACGGTGTGGCGTGGTCTTTCGTTGCCTGCTTGGTGGTGGCGAGGATGGCGGTAACGGCCGGATCGCGCTCCGCCTCCAGCGTAGCGATGGCCTGTCGGGCCCAAAGGTAAGACGCGGAAAAGATGTCCGTGTGGCGGTCGAAGTCCGTCACATCGACCCCGAGCGGAAGCGGTGGCCGCATGACCATATCGAGCGGCGCGGTCGGCAGGATATCGTAACGCTGGTGCGCCACGAGACTGCGCCACAGCACGTTGACCGCGCTCGGCGCGGCGGGAAGCAGCTTCTTGCGGAACGGCATCAGCATCGCCGCGACCAGCTCGAGCCGTCCAGGCAGCGCGGCATATTCGACGTCGAACATCTCGGCCGCGGGCTCGCCGAAATGCACCACGAGGTTGGGGCCGCTCTTGAGCTGGTGCATCGGCGCCAGCGGAACATTGTCGATGAGGCATCCATCGACCAGCATCGCGCCCTCCGGCGTGTAGAATGGCGGCAACAGCCCGGGGATCGCGCTCGATGCGCGCACGGCCTGCCAAAGCAGGCCAGAGCGGATCAGCTCGACATTGTGGGTGGAAAGATTCGTTGCGACCGCCGCGAACGGCCGCCAACAATCCTCAATCCGGCAGCTATGGCCGTATTGATCGGCCAGCGCGCGATCGAACACCTTGTGATCCAACAGGGCGTAACGTGGCCAGGTCGGCCGCCGGAAGCTGCGACTCCGGACAAAGATTTCGTGCGTGCCGTGCTCGAGAGCCTCGGCCTCGAGATTCTTTGCAAATCCCGCCGCCATGGCGGAGCCGACGCTGGTGCCGACAAAAATATCGAACATCACACCGCGCTCACGAAACGCCTTGTAGATGCCGACATGCGCCGTTCCGAAGCTGCCGCCACCGGCGGCGACGAAGCCAATCGCGCGACCGGACAGGAATCGGATCAGACTGTCGATATCGACCTGATCTTCGAGAGAGACATGGTGATGCATGAAGGACGGCAGCCGGGCAAGCCAGGCCGCGGTGCCGCTCACTTCGCCGCTTCGCCGGCCATGAATGCGAACGAGGCGGCGCGCCGACGCCGGATGAACCTCGCAGGCGAACGCTTCGACCTCCGTCAAGCCTCCCGCTGGCGCATCGCCACGGCACGCGAACACAACCATGTCCGCCTGGCGAACCGCCTTGCGCGCCCATGCCGAGGCTTCGCGGCCGCCGAGGTAAACCACCAGCGGGGCAGTGTGTTCGAGCTTGTTGAGCCAGTCGGCCACTTCGGGTGCATCGAGCGCGCGCCCGGGAAACATCGCATTGACGCGGGCCGGGTCGACGATCTCGGCATCGATTGCGGCGAGCCCCTCACGCATCCGGCGAGTGAAATCGCCCGGCAACGGTTCGTATCCACCATCGATCAGGGCCACCGTTCTCGCCTTTGGCGAGGCGCGAAGCGGCATGAGGCGCGCCGTCTCCTTGGCGAACCGCCGCGCCAGCGCTGCGAGCAGCGCTTCGACCAGCGCCGGAGCGTCCTGCGCAAGGTCCCGATAGGCCACGCGCGTCAGCACCAGCACGCTGGTGTCGCGGATCGCGATCACATCGGCGGTGCGCGGGATATTCGCGAAAAAGCCGATTTCGCCGACCACTTCGCCGGCGCGCAATTCGGCGATCGGTTCGAGATCGCCGGCCCTGCGCACAGCGAGCGCGCCGTGCAGCACCATGAACAGCGAATCCGACGGCTCGCCTTGTGCAACGAGCATTTCCCCGCGCATGAGGTCCTGGCGGACCATGGCGCGAACAGCCTTCAGCCGCTGTTCCGAACTCAGCGTTCTGAACAGCGCAAAATCCTCCAGCACGTTCCCCCACGCAAGCGTCGCGCTCGCTTCATTCATCGGCGAGACCCTGTTCGATCGCACGACCCGATGTTAGCGCCGCGGGACCTTCACTGCGAACGGTATAAAGGGACGTGCGGCGGCGCACTACCGCGATGATCCTTATGGAAGCGGTGCAGCATGAACTGCGAGACGCCGCTGACGGCCGTCTGAACGCCAAATTCCGGTCTCCGGCTTGTCCTCACGGGGCCTACTTCGGAAGGAGACAGAGAGAAGCCGGCTGGCGCGTTGTCTCCGAACCAAACCGGTCAAATTTGTGATTGGACGGGCGGCCCGCTGGGGCGAGGCGGGGGGAATCCTCGCCGCGCGCCCTCGCAGGGGCGTTGCCGAGGCCCTGCCAATCGGCTAAACGATGCCCCGACGCACCCGTAGCTCAGCTGGATAGAGCGTTGCCCTCCGAAGGCAAAGGTCACACGTTCGAATCGTGTCGGGTGCGCCATTTTCTCTAAGCAAACTCAATGTGATAGTCAGACTGCCCTATAGGGAGCTGCGTTGGAAGCTTGGTATTGCAACCAGATTGCAACCAACATCCTGAGCGCGCGATAGAGTGTCGCGCCGAGCGCTCGCAGCACTCAAGACCGATCTCCAAAGCTGCGGCCGTCGACGTCCAATCTAACTCACGCGCCTGCGACGGGCTTGGCACGGCGGGTTACAGATCCACAAGACCCGGCCGTTGTTCTCAAACGCGTGCTCGATCCGCAATTCGCTCGACCGCATCTGGCTTCGGCAGGTTAGAGCAAGCGCGTTCTCGCTGCGATCGAACGGATCGCAAATGCTGAGGCCGCAGCATCAGGCGCGCCTCGACCGCCAGAGACGCCGTGATGCGCGCCAACCTGATTCACCATGGCGAGAGAAAACGGATCGCTAAATCCAGACTGGACACCGGGGATCGCGGCGGGAGCCTTGGAGCGATGATCAGGGGATTGTGGGCGGATTGGCTGCGCTACGGTCAGGGATTCGATCTGATCACAGTCGGCTCGCAATGCATTGCAGAACTGTTCTCTTCGCTTCGAGCTAAATGCGCAACACCTGACGACTCGAAGATTAACCCACTGGCTAGCTAGAATGTGAGATCTACGATCGGCGCAAGAGGTTAAACAAGGCTGGCGCAGCGGCCACCGCAACCCACGCCTATATTCCTACAGAAGCACTTACCATTCGAGGAATAGCTTACCGCCTCGCGCACTTCATAGAACCGCAAAACCAAAGGCCAAATTCCTATTGGGATTTCCGATCCGGACACCCCAATCGAGCCATTTAGACCCGGGACAAACTGACGGACACACGGTGGATCTGGCTCGAAGAGCTAATCGAGACCGACTGCGTCCTTCCGCGCGTCACGATGCGAAGGTTCACGCTGAAGCCGACTGCTTCGACCGAGGCTGCAATTTGACCTCCGCCGACACGACCTTCGAGATGTCCCGAGATGTTCCGGTTCGCTTCGGTCCAGCTTCCAAAAAATGTGCCCGGCTCGGCTCATTGCGTTACTCTCGATGTCGAACCTGTAGCTGTCGCTGGCGCAGCGCAGGGTCTCTTGCAGCGCAACGCCAGCTTCGTCCACCCGATTTGCTTTGCAGCGTATCCCTTCGGTCGACCGATTGTCTGAGAAAACGGCTCCACCGCCGGTCCAAGCACCTGCTAATTTTGTGAACGGACCGGACTGAGCGAAACTCACATCCTGAGAGCCGAGCAACGTTAGCATTGCAGTAACCGCGACTGTCGCGAATTCCTTATTATGAGGATTTTCTCCCTCAAGCCATTTGATAAGCCACCTTCGACGGTCAATGCCGATCCCTAAACAAGCCATTCGCGTCACTCACAAAGCATTCTCGTAAAACGGAGGGGAGCAGTCATGATCCTTGGCCGTATCCTGAAGTCGCCCTGATCGAGACAAGGTAATCTCCTCCTCCGTCAATCCAACTCTGACCATTTCGTTTCAGGTTGATGTACCGGCCCCTCGATCAGCCAACGATCGCGTAGTCATGCCGTCGGTTCGCTACATTGCGACCCTTTGGCGCTAACGCCATTCAGGAATCCGTCATTCGATGGCGGCGATTTCTCCCAGAACCTGCCAGATTTCGCCTTGTCATAACCGTACTGATAGAGAGACCTCATATAGCCCGTATCAAAACCGGACGAGGCAGGTGATGGAACGCTCTTGTCGATGTAGGTCAGGTTGAACCCGAGCTTGTTGCGGCGGGCGACGTCGAACGTGCTGTAGAGGATGGAGCGGGTTTGCGTCTTTGTGAGCGCGGCAGAACTCCTGGCGGCAATGTCCGCCGTGCTGTTCGGCATCAATTGAAAATCCGGCTCGACCTTGTTGTTGATCAAGATGTAGATGTTCATACGCAGACCATGGGGAAATTCTCCATTTCGCAATAGGAACGCGTCCGGCAACGTCAAAACGGGCGCCGTCACGCCCCCGTCGACATGCATTTCCTGAAAACGATGTCCGTTAGCCTCGGCGTCGATCAGCATCGGCGGGAAAACCACCGGGATGCTTGCCGATGCGGCGGCGACATCCCGAAACAAGTTCAAGGCTTCGGGTGATCCGATCGAGGCGATCCGACCCATATCCCAGATCGCCGTACGTTGCGTGTCGAGATTGGTCGTTACAATAAGAAGCCTTCTTCCCTTGGCGTGTTCGGCCGCGATCGCTGCGAGCATGTCCTGATCGACATAGCGAGCGACAAGTTCGCGCAGACGCGTGTTCCCGAACAGGCCAGAGCCGAAAAGAACAGTCACGATATTGGGCGTATCAAGAAGGCTTTCCGCAATACCGCTGGTGTATATTTCCCGGAGAGAAGCATCGTAGGCAGATCCGAGAAATGCAAACGGTGCAATCAATGCGCCAGTGCTCACCCCCGAGACAACTGAAAACTGGGGACGCGTCCCGGCCGCGGTCCAGCCGTTCAGCACGCCAGCCCCATAAGCACCGTCGGCGCCACCTCCGGACAACGCAAGATAGCTGTGCGCGCCGGTACGAAGGCTTACACGCGTTTCCTTGGAGAACGCCGATGCCGGCTCGTCCGCATATCGCCGCAGATCGCTGAGATGCAGCACACGCGAGGATACCGCATGACTGGCGGTATACGGCGTTCTCGGAAGCGAGCTACAGCCAGCAAGGCTCGTCATGATGACGACAAGAAAAGATAGACGTCCGAGCAAACGGAAAATGCAACTCATTCCTGTTCCTGCCTGCGCAAGGTACTGCGTTGGGCTCCCGCATCGCGTTCGCACGACGGCAAACGCTGCCGGTATCGCCTGGAAGGGTCGGCACCAAACTCGGGGACCTGCTCCAGGTAATCCTGGTGGCTCGTCTGAATACTGGCGCGTTCGTTGAACTTGATCCTCCAGCTACTCGGAGAACCGCGCCCGACAACAAAACCTTGGCGGTCGCCATATTTAGGATGACGCTTCAGTCTTCGTGCATTCATCCGAATCCGATCGCCAGGCCTCAGCATTCGCCCCGATTCTGAAAATACATTTGCTTCAGAGTTCATGCCGAAGTGTTCCCAAAGTTCGCGCGGCCTGCAATGGCTCGCACGCGAGAACAAAGCTCTTCGCGATCTCTGGAACGAAAGGGCTATTTGCCGGTCTACACCGACGCAGAGACCGGTCCCGGCCATGAAGCACGCTGGTTTCATCGCTAAAGGCGTCATTACTTTTTTGCACCTCGATGAATTTTCACGCCGCGCAAAAAGAGTTCGACAGCCGCTTGTCGCCGCCGCTCCTGAAGGTTTGGATCAGTGACCAGGTCATAGAGAGCAAGACGCGACGGCTGCCCGAGCCGCAGATCGAGAAACAGGTCGGCTTCACGTTCGGGATCGTCGGCACCGATTTGGCCGCGCTCCGCAAACCGCTGAAGCACGATCGCTACACCTCGAACCGCACGCAGCCAACCCTCCTCATGGGCAAGTCTTGCCAATTCCGGAAACTGAAACGCCTGCGCCGCCAATATCCGCTGTAGCGTCGCACACTCGGGCATTAGCGCGCGGGCAAGGATATGCCGGCTCAGCTCATGCAATGTCGTCTCGATCGCCCTGGGATTGTCGTCGGTGGCCCGGGCCTCGGCCTCCGCCGCTATGGGGGCGAGCCAATCCCGTATCTGCCTCGCAGCACGGCCGCGAACAAATCGCGCTTATCACGGTAACGCGCATACACTGTCGGCTTGCTGACGCCGGCAGACTCCGCAACCGCATCGATGGTGGTGCCGTCAAAACCGCGCTCCATGAAAAGACGTGTCGCCACATCGAGCAAGCGGGCATCACGTCGCACGGCCTCCTCCCGGGTGGGACGACCGCCCCGCCGTGCCGAGGATGGCTCGCGTTCGACGGCGTAAGCCCCTGTAACCGGCATTCACGTTTCCTCTTGCTTGCCCAAAAAATCTAATATATAAACGATACAGTATAGTTTTTATAAAAGGAAGCTTTTTCTTGGCTGTTGGCCGCCCGGATGCAGCTTCACCGAGGCGCGCGTTCGATCCAGTCCAGGTTATGCGGCCTTTGCGTTCGCGATGCTGCAAACAGGTTTTTCGGGCGCGGACCTTGATCCGGACAACGGCGATACGGCGCCAACTCGGTGTTTGCTCAGCCGAATATTGACGCCGCCGAGCGGTTGACTGACGGGAAGTGCCCCCGCTCCGACGTCAGCCGCTTATCAGCTTGAGCAGTGCGGTACGGCGCATGCAAGACGGCAACTAGGAGCAGTTCTGGCTATGCACAATCGCTTGATGTCGGACTACCGGAAACTCTACGCGCTGGTCGCTGTCGCTTTAGCCTTCGGTGTCATCGGCGTCCCCTTGGCCATTCTCGCCTTTCTTTTCTTTTGAGATGGCCGCCTCGCGTCTTTGCTTTCTTTAGTCGATGTTTTTTTAGTCGACGAACCGGAGCATCAGAGCAGCGGGGAACGTACTGCACAAACCAGTGAAACACTTACGTCGCGCGCCACTCGCAGCCGCGACGGTTTTGAATGCAAGGAGAAAGTAACAGCGATGTATAGTATCGACGAATCGGCCCCCTTTGCTATTGATGAACTGCCTGGCATTGATGCAGCCATCACGCGCGCAAGCGACGCATTGCTGAAACATCAGCGCGCAGACGGCCATTGGGTGTTCGAGCTTGAGGCCGACGCCACCATTCCAGCCGAATTCATCCTGCTCAAGCATTATCTGGCCGAACCGGAAGATTTGTCGCTCGAACAAAAGATCGGCGTCTACCTGCGCCGTATCCAGGGATCGCACGGCGGCTGGCCGCTATTCCACGAGGGCGCGTTTGATCTCAGTGCCTCGATCAAAGCTTATTACGCGCTGAAGATGATCGGAGACAGCATCGATGCGCCTCACATGGTGCGAGCGCGCGAAACGATCCTCGCCGCAGGCGGAGCCACGGCCAGCAATGTGTTCACCCGTATCCAGCTCGCGCTCTACGATGCGGGACCATGGAGTGCAGTTCCGACCATGCCGGTCGAATTGATCCTGCTGCCGCGCTGGTTTCCGATCCATCTCTCGAAGATGTCCTACTGGGCGCGAACCGTCATCGTTCCGCTGCTGGTCCTTCAGGCAAAAAAGCCCGTGGCCCGCAACCCGCGTCGCATCAAGGTCGAGGAACTTTACGTGCCGCGATCCCATATCCGACCGGAATCGCGCGCCGCGAACACGAAATGGATATGGACGGCCGGATTTCATACGCTCGATCGAATCCTGAAGTCCGTCGATGGATTGTGGCCCAAGGCCTTGCGTGCGCGCGCGATCCGGCGATGCGTCGACTTCGTGACCGCGCGGCTGAACGGTGAAGACGGACTCGGCGCGATCTATCCGGCGATGGCGAACAGCGTGATGATGTACGACGTGCTCGGCTACGCACCCGATCATCCCGACCGGGCGATTGCGCGCAAATCGATCGAGAACCTTCTGGTAATCAAGGCAGACGAAGCCTATTGCCAGCCCTGCGTCTCTCCGGTGTGGGACACCGCGCTTTCAGCGCATGCGCTTCTGGAAATCGGTAGCGAAGAAGCCGAACACGCCGCGCTGAACGCGCTCAAGTGGCTAAAGCCGCGGCAGGTGCTGGACGTAAAGGGCGACTGGGCGGAAGCCAAACCCGACGTTCGCCCAGGTGGGTGGGCATTCCAGTACAACAACGCCCACTACCCCGATCTCGACGATACCGCCGTGGTCGTGATGGCGATGGATCGGGCACGCAGTCGCCTAACTCCGGCAACCGATTATGATCGGGCGATAGACCGGGGCGTCGAATGGACCGCCGGCTTGCAAAGCCGGAACGGAGGCTGGGGCGCGTTCGATGCCGACAACACTTATCACTATCTGAACAATATCCCCTTCGCGGACCATGGCGCCCTGCTCGATCCGCCGACGGTGGACGTTTCCGCGCGGTGCATATCAATGCTGGCGCAACTTGGCGAACCTGCCGATAGCCCACGCATGAAGGCTGCACTCGCCTATCTGGAAAAAGAGCAGGAAGCCGATGGGAGCTGGTTCGGTCGCTGGGGTGTGAATTACATCTACGGCACATGGTCGGCGCTCTCCGCGCTCAACGCCGCTGGCGTCGATCCGCACGGGCCGGCGGTGCGCAAGGCGGTCAACTGGCTGCTCTCGATCCAGAACGAGGACGGTGGCTGGGGTGAGAATTGCGAAAGCTACGCGCTGGACTACAAGCGCTATACCCCTGCCCGCTCGACGGCCTCGCAAACCGGTTGGGCACTGATCGGTCTGATGGCAGCAGGCGAAGTCGATCATCCCGCTGTCGCCCGGGGCATCGCCTGGCTTAGACGCACCCAGGACAGCGACGGACTATGGCCACAAGAACACTACACCGGCGGCGGCTTTCCGCGTGTCTTTTACCTTCGCTATCACGGCTACCCAAAATTCTTCCCGCTGTGGGCGCTCGCGCGCTTTCGTAATCTTAAACGAGGCAATAGCCGCAAGGTCAGTGTCGGGATGTGACAGGGTGAATCCTGTTCGATGCCAGCATCTGAAATGCACGGAGGCGTTGGGAGGAATCGGGCGCGTGGCTTACATTCTGGAATCATATGCAGCTTGATTGCCACGAAATGATACGGTATCGTTCCGTTGTGACCATCAAGTCGCCGGTCTTTGACCGCTTATATGTGCCCCCCAACACGCGGCGGATTTTGGCACCGCCCAGCGGTTGCACGGCAGCGATGTTTAGAGGACTAGAACCCAATGATGGCCGGCCATCACCGTTTTCACGCAAAGGAGACAAAACAAATATGCGTATGAGTCAGGTAGGTCGTGGCGCGATCGACGGGCGCGAGTTCGATCCCGATTGGATCGTGCCTGGTGATCGGGTTCGCATGAGCGGTCTGGGTCTGCAACGGCATCCGAAATTTTCGGGACGAGAAGGCGTGGTGGTCGGAATGAGCTCTCCGAATAGCTTGCGCGTAAAATTCGACGGGCTCCTTACGGCGCAGGCTATTCATCGAGAATACTTGGTGAAGGCGCCTGTGCGGAGCACATCCACCTCTCAGTCACGTTGAGGGCACCCGTCCCGAATTCAATGGCTAAGTATGCCGTTGAGGAGCAGCTTCAGCGACGCGCGCATACGTTTTTCTTCAGCGGCGATATCGAGCGGAATTCCGTGGATGGCCTGACGTGAAGTCGGCCCAACCACGAGGTTCAGATAAGCCTCGGCGGCGACTGTGGTGTCTATCCGGGCCAATCCCCTGTCGGTCATCCGGTCGAGGAGCGCGGCAACGCTTTGAACAGCCCGCGACCATCCTTCGCGGTAGGCATTTTCTGCAAGCTCGGGAAAGTTCGTCGCCTGGGCAGCGAGTATCCGAGCGACAGCCCTTGCTCCGTCGCTGGCCGTGAATCCGATCATCTGCTTGCCTAGATCGATCAATTGCTTCTCGATCAATTGCTTCTCGATCGAGGTATTGCCTTTCCCACTGGTCTGGACCTCGGCAGCGGTCGCCAGCGGTGCGATCCATCGACCGATCTCCCGCTTCAGAACTGCTTCGAAGAGCCCGCGCTTGTCCTGATACTGGCCGTACACGGTCGGTTTGCTCACGCGGGCGGCTTCCGCGACTGCATCGATTGAGGTCGCATCAAAACCGCGTTCGAGGAAAAGCTGCGTCGCGACATCCAACAGCCGCAGATCGCGTTCGAGAGCCGCGGAGCGCGTAGGCCGCCCTCCGCGGGACTTGGCTACCTTGACTGTCGCGATTTTGGTTTGCGCCACGGCGGTACGGGCCATCTTCTCGACACTCCTATAGAAACGAGCCGGTACCGTATCACGTTCGGCAGGAACGGCGAATATTCGTACGCCAAGAACCCCAGAAGAATTCGTCCTTTGAATCATCGCTTTGACGCTGTTCTACGCGCCCGCTGAGGCGTCGTCTGCCCATGCGAAACATCCACGGCGATCATCGGAAGCAACCCCCGGGCAAGGTCGCGGGCGAAGCGCCCTTCCGCGTTCGGCGAGGACAAATCGCCGCAAAACATGTGGCCGACTACTTGGCGGAGCGCCGCGCCGAGAATAAGCGCGGCCACGGTAGCAGGGTCGATTCCCGCGCGGATACGGCCGATTGCCTGTTCGTGTCTGACGAAGCCCTCGATCGTCGCGGTCAGTTCGTTGGTCGACATATTCTTCAGCAGCCATTCGCGATGATGGGACAGGATGCTGATATCCGCCATGGCAGCTACGACCGGCCCCATCACGCGGCCATAGTATCGAATGGCCACACCGGCGTTCAGGCGCAGGCCGGCCTCGACCGAGCCCACTCGTCCGTGGGTCTCATGGACCTTGTCGCAAGAAGGCACGCTTGCGAACTGGAGCGCTGCGAGGATGAGTTCATTCTTGGTGGGAAAATATTTGAAAATCGTCGCTTCCGAGACGCCGGCGACCTCCGCGACTCTACGTGTGGACAGGCGCGCGATTCCTACATCCGCGATCATCCGTTCGGTGACGCGGAGGACCCGGTCCTGCGTAATCGCCGACTGGGTCCTGCGAATCACCCTCGGTTCGGAGTTGCGCGACGCGCGCTTGGCACGGTGATCCCTTATTTTGCAAGCCCTCGATCGCGGTTTCATGAAGGCCGCACCCCGGCCGCGTGAACTCCTCGGAGGAGGATGTCCATCGAAGCGCAAGATAACTGGGTTATTTCGGCGTCGGAAGTGATCTGCGCCATCTGCGCGTTCAGCAGGTGACGATCGGCCGGGAGGCCAAACAACTGCTCAGCGGGATCTTTCAAATCGATTTCTCGGATATCACTGCGACACCCATCCGGAATGTCCTCGATGAGAGCGATTACAAGAGATATGACTTGACGGGCGAAAGGCCGATACCCATCCAGCGATGGCCTATCGCCAGCCGTTGGGTTCCGATTGACACTGGGTGCAGCCAGCATAACGCGAGACGATGCGCCAAGTCGGCAAGTGCGGTGCCGAGATCGGCTCGCAAGATTGAGAAGCTTCCAACCGACACGCAACAATATGTCTTCGTGTGATCGATCACGGCGCGGAACATTGCAGCCGTGTCCGAATATCTGACGTAGATCATGCGCTGCTGTGCCTTCGCGCCGACCGATGCCGGTCAAATCCGTCACGCAGAAAACAACCACGGGCAAGGGAGCATCTGCTCTGTCGTGTCGTCCGGCACCGAAGCTTCCGGCTCCGACGGATCTCCCGCAGGCTTTGTTCGCCGTCCCACAATCCGCTTCTTGTTTGCACTTGCGAACCCGTGAATGCTCCTCTAACTAAAGATACCATACCGTTTCGTTTTATTGAGTCAACTCTTACGGGGTTCCATGCGCCGTTCCAGTCCTTTCGCGATCTCGCTCCTGCTTTTTTCTTCAGTCGGCGCCCTTGCGCAGCAAGCGGCTCCGCCCCCGGCCGTCGGCGTGGCCAAAGCCGAGATGAGGCCGATCACTCAGAAGGCCGAGTATCTCGGCCGAATCCAGGCGGTGCATCGCGTGGCTATCCAGCCGCGCGTGACGGCCTTTCTAGCGGAGCGGCGTTTCACCGAAGGCGCGGAAGTGAGGAAAGGCGACACGCTGTACATCCTAGAGCAAGAGCCATTCAAAGCCGACGTGTTGGCAAAGCAAGGATCGGTGGCCCAGGTCGAGGCCCAGTTGAAGAATGCGACGTTGGCCATGGACCGTGCCAGCCAACTCCTGGAAAGGCAGGCCGGCACGCAGGCGAGCTACGACAACGCCGAGGCCAGCGAGCAGGGACAGAAAGCCGCCCTGCTATCGGCCAAAGCGCAGCTTCGCCAGTCCGAGATCAATCTTGGCTACACGGAGATCCGCTCGCCGATCGACGGCAAGATCGGCCAAACATCGGTAACCGAGGGAAACGTTGTTAGCCCCAGTTCCGGCACGCTGACGACCATCGTCAGCCAGGACCCGATGTACGTGACATTTCCCGTCCCGACCCGAACCGCGCTGGACATCCAGGAGCGTCTCACGAAGGCTGGCAACTTCGACGTCCTGCGGGTCCGGGTGCGTCGAGCCAACGGCAATATCTACGGCCAAGTAGGCAAGTTGGACTTCCTGAATAACAGCGTGAGCGCCACAACGGATACGCTCACGCTGCGTGCTACGATCAGCAACCCGTCACATGTGTCCGATGGCGGCGAGAAGGGATCCGGCAGAGAGTTGGTGGACTCCGAACTGGTGACCGTGATTTTGGAAGGAGCTGAACCCGTCAAGATGCTGACCATCCCCCGTAAGGCCCTCCTGACGGATCAGGGAGGCGACTACGTGTTCGTCGTGGATCAGGAGAAGAAGGCGCAGCGCCGCGGCATCAAACTCGGGGCCGACGCCACGCCGTCCCTCGCTGTCGTCACCGAGGGACTTAAGGAGGGTGAGCTTGTGATCGCCGACGGCGTGCAACGTGTGCGCGCCGGCCAGCCCGTTTCGCCAGCTCCCATGACTCCGGGCGCTCCGCAGAGCGGCACGGCTAAGTAAGGCGGCCCGTCAGATGATTTCAGCCGTTTTCGTTGATCGTCCGCGTCTGGCAATCGTCATCGCGATCGTCATGACTCTCGCCGGCGGCCTGGCCATGACCAGGATGCCGGTCGAACAGTTTCCGAACATCATCCCGCCGCAGGTGCAGGTGACCGCGAACTTCCCGGGCGCATCGGCGGAGGTCGTCGAGAGCAGCGTCGCCCAGCCCCTGGAAGCCCAGATGGTCGGTGTCGACAAGATGCTCTACATGAAGTCCACTAGCGCGAACGATGGCAGCTACGCGTTGACGATCAGCTTCGCGCTGGGATCCAACCCGGACATCGACACGGTGAACGTCAACAACCGTGTCCAGACCGCCCTTCCTCAGCTCCCGCAGGAAATTCAGCGTCAAGGCCTGACGGTCCGCAAGCGCTCGAACTCGATTCTGCAATTCATCGGATTCACCAGCGACAAGCACGATACGCTCTACATCGCAAATTACATGACGCTGAACGTGCTCGACGAAATCTCGCGCGTTCCCGGAGTGGGGCAGGCGCAACTTTTCGCGCGACTGAAGTATTCGATGCGTATTTGGTACGACGTCCAGCGCCTCATCAGTCTCAATGTCACCCCGTCCGACGTGGCGAATGCGATTCAGGCACAGAACGTCCAGGCTGCTACCGGTCGCATTGGTGCGCCGCCGATCGACAGCGATCAGCAGGTTCAGATGAACGTGCAGACGCAAGGGCGTCTGAGCACGCCGGAACAGTTCGGCGAGATCGTGCTTCGAGCCAATCCGGACGGATCGGTGCTGCGCGTGCGGGACGTCGCCCGCGTGGAGATCGGTGCTCAGAACGAGGACATCGACAGCCGTCTCAACGGTAAGCCGACCGTCGCGGCCGCCATCTATCTTGCCCCTGACGCCAATGCAGTGCAGACGGCTGATGCCGTGAACAAGGTCATCGCGCGTCTGAGCAAACGATTCCCTGAAGGCATGCAGTCGCATGTCGTTCACGACTCCACGACCTTCGTCAACGACACTATCTCCGAAGTTCTTCACACGTTGCTGGAAGCGTTCGTTCTTGTCGTGATCGTGGTGTTCCTGTTCCTCGGCAATGTCCGCGCGACGATCATCCCGACTGTGGCGGTTCCAGTCAGTCTCATCGGCACCTTCGCGGTGCTGCTAACCATGGGATACTCCGCAAACACCGTGTCGATGCTGGCGATGGTGCTGGCCATCGGCATTGTGGTCGACGACGCCATCGTCGTGGTGGAGAACGTCGAGCGCGTGATGGAAGAGGAGCCGGATCTGACACCGGCGGAAGCGACCAAGAAGGCCATGGCGCAGATCACCGCGCCTATCATAGCCATCACGCTGGTTCTCCTGTCCGTGTTCGTTCCGATCGCCTTCGTGCCCGGCCTATCCGGACAACTGTTCCGCCAGTTTGCTGTGACGATCAGCGCCGCAATGCTGTTTTCGGCCATCAACGCGCTGACGCTTTCGCCAGCACTGTGCGCGATCATGTTGAGGCACAGCGGTCCGAAGAAGGGAATCATGGCCAAGGTTCTTGGCGGCATCGAATGGACGCAGAATGGCTACGCGTCCATCGTGCGGCGCCTAGTACGAGTCGCTATGTTCTCGCTGGTCGCCGTGGCCGTCTGCTTCGCAGGAGTCTTCGGGCTGGCCAAGCTTACGCCGACGAGTTTCTTGCCGGAAGAGGACCAAGGAGCGTTCTTCATCGCCGTGCAATTGCCGGATGGTGCTTCGGCAAGCCGGACCAGCGAAGCGGTAAAGGAAGTCGAGAAGATCGTCTCCGATATGCCTCAGGTGAAGGACGTATTCTCGATTCTCGGATATTCGCTGCTCGACTCGGCCGCGGAATCCAACGCAGCCTTCGTGGTCGCCAAGCTGAAGCCCTTCGAGGACAGGCGCAAGGCGGAGGACGCCGCGCAGGCCCTGATCGCCAAGACGTTCGCGGCCGGGAGTCAGGTGCGCGCCGCGCAGGTGCTGCCATTCAACCTGCCTGCGATCATCGGTTTGTCGACCAGCGGTGGATTCGAGTATCAGCTCGAGGCGCTGGAAGGTCAGAGCCCGGTGGATATCGGCCGCACGATGCAAGGATTGGTTGCCGCGGCGAACCAGGACAAGCGCATGTCCCGCGTATTCTCGACCTATACGACCGAGAATCCGTCGCTTTTTCTGAACATCGATCGCGAAAAAGCGCAGGCGCTCGGTCTCGGAATGAGCGATGTGTTCACGGCTCTGCAGGCGACGCTGGGCGGTCTGTACACCAACGACTTCAACAAGTTCGGCCGTACCTGGCAGGTCAATATCCAGGGCGAGGCACAGAACCGGCGTGACATCGAATCCTTGTGGCAGATCCAGATCCGCAACAAGACCGGAGAGATGGTGCCGTTGCGCTCGATCGCGGAGGTCTCCACCGTGCTCGGGCCGCAGGTGATCACCCGATACAACAACTATCGTTCGGTGACGCTGAACGGCAGTCCAGGTCCGGGGGCGTCCTCCGGTACCGCGCTAGAGGCAATGGAGGATGTCTCCGCCAAGACTCTCCCGCAAGCTTACGCCTTCGAGTGGACGGGCTCCGCCTATCAGGAGCGACAGGCCTCGGGACAGACAGGTGCGATCTTGGCCATGGCGTTGCTGTTCGCCTTTCTGTTTCTGGTCGCGCTGTACGAGAGCTGGATGATCCCGATCCCGGTGCTGTTGTCGGTTTCGGTCGGCGTCTTGACGGCCTTCGCGGGAATCCTGATCGCCGGTCTTTCACTCGACCTGTATGCACAGATCGGTCTCGTTGTTCTCATCGCGCTTGCGGCAAAGAATGGCATTCTGATAATCGAGTTCGCCAAGGAACAGCGCGAGGCCGGCAAGAGCATCGAAGAGGCCGCGATCCTCGGCGCGCAGATGCGGTTCCGCGCGGTAATGATGACGTCGATCGCCTTCATTCTCGGTCTGGCGCCGCTCGTTATCGCGCACGGCGCTGCGCAGATCAGCCGCAGGGGGGTTGGAACTTCGGTGTTCGCGGGCATGATCGGCGCCAGCACATTGGGCATCTTCCTGATTCCGATGCTGTACGTTGTCTTCCAACGGATGCGGGAAGCAAAGTGGTTCAAACGCAAGAATTCGCATGGCGTGGCCCGTGACAATGCGCATCACTAGCGGCAGCGAATGGACGGCGAAAGTGATGGATTCGCCGGCGACAAAATCCTCCGGGCGCCCGCCACAACCATGCCGCCGCGCTCACCACCGATGCTCGTCTCGCCTCCGCTATCCCGGGCAGGTCCGATCAGACGAGCGCTCCCGGTAAATCCACTGCGGAGGGGACAAAATTTGCAAGCCATTAGCAGGCATTTTGCCGATGCGTCTTCGGCATGCCACGGCGCAATCTCGGCGACGCCCCGCGTTTCGGAAACAGGCGATCTTCTAAGGAGGCATGGTGTTGACAAAACAAAACGTAACAGTATTATTTATGTGCAGACGCGACCAACAAGCGCTTCGCTAGAAGCTGACTTACGCTGGCCGTAAGCTCCATTCATCGCAAGCGAGTTATTGCCCCTTCGTTTACATGTATTCGGGCGACCGACTGGATTGCAGTTAGGAATCGGCCGCAGCTCCAACCCTGGATTTCCAATGCAAGCAGTGTTTGGAGTGAAGGGGGGCTCGATGCACCGCTGGTCGAAAAGGTCTGCAAATCGCTGGCTTCACCGACAAGTTTTTGCGGCGCTGATCGGCTTTGTGGCGTGGGCGACGTCTGCGATCGGGTCCGCCGAAGCCGGAGATCGCGGCACTCAAGAGGAGCAGGAAGCCTGCACTGCGGATGTGTTCCGACTTTGCAGCAACGAAATCCCGGACACGGATCGCATAGTTGCGTGTTTGAAGAACAATTCGCGCGCGCTGAGCGAACGTTGTCACGCCGTAATGTCGGGGCGCGTCCGGCCAAACGAAAACGCAACCAGGGAGAGGTGGTGACGCGCCCGCCAAAAAGGCGGCACTAGCGTCGCCGCCCTCCATAGCTCCTGCGATGGAGTCCAGCTCAGCTGGGAGGGAAACGACAAAATGGAGTCCGCCAGCGGTGATGGTTGGCCGAACTGCAACAAGACGGCTCACTCAAAGGTTAAATCTGCCTTCTCAATCGCGACGATATCCCATTCGTCGCACGGCATTCAAAGGCTTCCTCAACGGCCTGTTGGGGATTTGTTCTCGCTTCCAGAAAGGCCATTGCGTCACCCACGGTCAAGATTGTCTCCGCGATCTCATCTGGAATCTCGCAGCCGAATTCGTCTTCAAAAGCCATCATCAATTCGATCGTATCCAAGCTGTCGGCGCCTAGATCCTCTATAAATCGGGCGGCGTTTGTGACTTTTTCCGGAGCGACGTCCAAATGCTGGCTTACGATAGTTCGGACCCGATCGCTAATGCTTCCCATGATCGAATTCTCTGTAAGATACGGGAGTAGAGCGCCTTTGATCGCTGTCAACGACAGTGTTTGTGGCCAATAATTGCCACCATCTCATGATGGGTGCCTTTCTGGAAAGTCCAGAACGAAACCTACCCGTTTAATTATATACTGAGGGCGGCCGCGCGAACAAGCCGAAGTTATGTCGCTTTGCGGAATCAGATGGAACCCGTTCAAAAACGGCCCCGTTCAGGTCGTAGTTCGCTGTAGCGATGGGCGTTAGCCACGGCATAGAATACTCGTTAGGAACAGCTTATTCGCTCCGGAGCTGCTTATCCTAGACAACAAAAGGTGCGCTGTTTGCCGTTCTCTCAATGTATAGTGTGACCCTCAGCGCAATTTTGCAGCGATTGTTCATTTTGTCCCGGAGTTTTGGATCGCCAATGCCGTCCCTCCCACCTCGTGTCCAAGCTGTCGATGTTCTGCTGGGGCGGCGTTGTTGACCACGCATGCCCGCTTGCCGCTTTTTCATATCCATAGGTAGAGCGCCCGCATGTAGGCGGTGTCGAACCCAGCCGAAGTCGACGAGGGATACTCGCGTTCGATGTGCGATAAGTGGAATCCCAAATGGTTGGGCCGCGCGAACTTGTACGTGGAAAAGACGATCGAGCGCGTTTGCGCTTTGGTCATGGACGCTATGCTGCGCGAAGCCACCTCAAGCGAAGCGTTACGCACGAGTTCGAAATCCCGCTCGATCTTGTTGTTGATCAGGGTAAAGATGTCCAAGTGCTGCCCCTTAGGCAGGCCGCGCCCCTGAAGAAGAAACATGTCAGGCAATGTTAGTACCGGGGCCGTCACGCCTCCATCTACATGCATCTCCTGAAAGGGCCCCTCGATCAGCATCGGCGGAAACACCAAGGGAATACTCGCTGATGCGGTCATGAAGTCACGGAAGAGATTTAACAATTTAACGCATCCGCCGTTCCGATCGTCGCGATCCGTCCCATGTCCCAGGTCACAGTTCGCTGGGTGTCCAGATCGGTGGTCACGACCAACAGCCTTCTGCCCTTGGCATATTCGCGTGCAATCGCTTGAATGAGGTCAAGTCCCGACACATCGGGCTACGAGCTCGCGTAGACGAGTATTGCCGGCCAGTCCCGATCCGAAAAGCACCCGCAGCGGGTTCGAATCCTCCAGCAGACTCTCTGCGATCCCACTGGTGTAGAGTTCTCGCAGGACGCCATCGTATTGGGGTCCCAAGAAGGCAAACGGCGCGATGAGGCTTCCCGTGCTCACGCTGGAAACAACCGAGAAAGTCGGTCGGGTACCTGCGGCCGTCCAACCGGTCAGGACTCCCACCCCGTAAACCCCATCGGCCCCCCCTCCCGAAAGCGCGAGATAGGTCGTCGCAGCCGGGCTGGATTTTGCCACTTCGAATTTGGAAATTGGCTCGTCCGTATAGCGCCGAAGCCCATTGACATCGAGCACACGCGAGGTTGCGGCCTCGGAAGCCGAGTATGGCATTCTTGGCAGCGCGCACAACCTGGGACAGCCAGCAAGACCGACGATATGACCACTGCATTCCGCATCCCCGCCGAGAATTTTCACCAGCAACCGCCCGATTTCAAACTTGTTCGGCTTAATCTTATAACAGTACGGCGTAGTATTGTTTAATTGAGTCAAGAAGGCTATCCTTGGTAATGACCTGTCGCAGTGATCTGCCGGTGGACACCGAAATTGGAGTGAAGAGAAGGAAATTCCACTGCGGATGGTGCGCATCCGCACGTCGTAATATTCGACATGACTTTCCGGCCCCTGCTCATTCGACATCGGCAGGGGTCCGACCCGACAAGCTCGTATCGGGCCTATCGAGTGAGGCTCAGACTCACGTTGCGGATATCGCCTTCGCTCCTGATAGAAAAGGACTGACGATTTCCGCGGGTCGAGACGGTAAGCGTCGCTGCGAATGCCGGCGCCTCGACAAGCGCAGAGATCGTCCCGCCCGATTCCTTGCCCGAAACACTACCGCTGATGCCCCGGCTCGCTTCACTCCACATTCCGGAGATGAAGCCGTTGCGGCTCTCAAGGTTGCTCGACAGATCGACGCGATAGCTGTCGCTCGCACAACGCAGATCAATCGCGAGTTGGGATTTGCCGCCGACCACGGTATAGCGACCCCTGCACCGCAGGCGCTCCTTGGAGCCGTCCGCCAGCGAGATCGTTCCGGAACCGCTCCAACTCCCAGCCAAGCCGGCAAAAGCGCGTTCCGCGCTTGCGTTGGCGATGGGTGCGAGCAAGGTAGCACCGAGCACAAGCGCCACAAATTTCCGTGCATCGATCTGAGTTCTCCTAGTCATCTCATTTCCTTCTGTTCGTCCGGCGGAAGTGCCAGAGCGTCGTTTGGGGGGAGGGGCTTCTCTCGCGGGCCGCGCCGTCAATGTCGTCATTCATCACTTCTCTCCTCCGTGGCTTGGACTTCGCGCGGATCGATTGGGCTGTCATCGGGACATCAGAATCGGGACGGGCGTATTCCGCAGTACACGTTCGGTCATTCCTCCGAAAATCATCCTGGTGACCCTTGCGTGGCCGTATGCACCCATGACGAGAAGGTCCGCACTCGCCTCCCCGATGTCGTCGAGAATGCGGTCGGCGACGGGACGTTCGTCCGGCAACAGCATGCGAACTTTCGAGCGGATTGCATGACGCGCGAGGTATACAACCAGATCGATCGCGGACTGGTCGTCCTCGTCGATAGTCACGACATCCACTGTGTCCGCCCGTCTCAGCAGAGGAATCGCAGCGGCTACTGCGCACCGAGCACCCTTGCTAGCCTTCCAGGCGATGGCAACGCGGCGAGGCGAGGCTCCTCGTCGCCATCCTGGCGGCACGGCGAGGATCGGAAGCCCACTCACTGACATGAATTTTTTGGCGGACCAGCCGTTAGGAAGTTCAACGGGGGTCCTCGCGATGGCGACATCGGCGAGCAGCACTGCGGATAGAAAACGACTCCTCGCATCCGCTCCGGAAGGCACGATGCGCAAAGATGCCCTCACGCCGCAAGTTGTTGCCACATCGAGTAGTCTGTCGCGACATGACGATGCCCGCCGCTGTTCTCGCAGCGCGACGGTTTTGAGCATCGAGGCTATCGCCCCGTTACCGCGCGCATAGCATTCGCAGGCTGACGGATCGGCAGCCATGAAGATTCCCAGCAGCCCGGTGCCTTGAGCCTTCGCCGCCTCTGCGGCGAAGAACAGAACTTCGTCCGAACTCGCGGACGGATCAACGAAGACGGCGATATCCCCGAGCGAATGATCCTGCGCCAATATCTTCATTGGAGGCCCATCACTTGAACCGCGTATTGCGGAGAGCCGGCTTGGTTGCCGGACTGCTTGGGCAGACGTAGCGGACCTTATCCAAGCCCGGGCCCCAGGGAACTTTAATTCCGACCGCATCACTCTTCCGCATAGGATGGGCTCCCGCTCCTTCCCCGACTTCGGCTTGGATACTCCTAATCCCGCCATCCAAACGACGTCGTGTACGCTTCAAATAAAACAATACGAATCCGTATCATTACGGCAGTAGCCCGGCTATTTGTCAATGTTGCTCACCGGCTTCGGATTCTCGCTTTTTCGTGCGGATACCCGTGCATGTCTGGCCCTGAAAAATGAGCGGTACTACCTATTGACGATAATGAAACGCATCCGTATTGTTATTGTCGAGCCGAATCTGATGCTAATGTTCGTATGGCTCAAACTGCGAAAGACTAACTAGGCGTGCGAGTCAGAAATAACTTTTTCTGCTCGATCACACACTGCGACCGATCCAGCCGCCCCAATACGGATCGGTCGCCTCTTTCCTTTCGGACCGATTTCAAATGGCCGATCGAACCTCAAGAATCAGCGCGTCTCGTTACTCCTCGCGATCGTTTCGCTTGCACGCCCTAGAAAAGTATGTTGCCGTCCTCTTCGTCGTGCTGCTGACGTCAGACGCGCATCAGGCGCTCGCGAACGTTCCAGATGTCGTGCCGGCGTCCAGACCTTCCTTCCAGGACATCGAGACCGGGCTTCGCTTCTTCGAAAAGGTCAAGGTATCGACGAGGGCTGCAGTGGAGGCGGCCGAACGAGAACTGCAAGGCGCGACCGTCGTCGACATCGGCTTTGACGTCCAGGACGGCGTTCCGCTTTATCGCGCGAAGATCGAGATCGGCGGGAAAATAGCAGATGTCACGATCGACGCGGATTCGAAGGCAGTGGTAATGAAGCCCGCTGCCGCCGACACAACCGCCGAAGACATGACCAAAGTCGCCGATTTCAAGCGGCTTGGCCTTCCCCTTTCCGAGGTCGTATCGGTCGGTGAGACCTACGGAGAGGGGCGCGCGGTCAGCGCCTCGATCGACTATGCCGACGGCAAGCTCATCTTCCTCCTCGTTGTTCTGTCCCGCGGCTATCTGAAGCAGGTGTCCATCGATCCAACGGGCGAGGTCGAGCGTCGAAAGCGCGGTCACACAGGCGCGTCCAGTCCCCACGCTTGGATTCTGCGCGAGGTGCTTCGGCCGAGCCGCGCGATAAGATGACTCATCGAGTAACCCCAACGCTCATCCGGTATGCTGTCACAACGAGGGCTGCCGCGATTTCGGAATACCCATGAATGCAAACGTCATTCCGCTGCCGCCGCACCGCGTGGTGTTCGGTCGCGTTTGGCATCGCGAAGACGGCAGCCGTCGCCCGCGTTTCGTCCAGATGCCGCGCTCGTTCGCCTTTTCGCTTCGGAGCTTGTCAGCCATCCATTGCAGATGCCGTTGTGCCTCACTCTCCCAACGGCATAGCAAGGTGGCAAAGATATTTGTGCCATAGACCACTAACGAAGAAGAGGAAGGCCGAATGAAGATATGAGCATCGAGGTAGACTTGACGAAGAATGTTTTGCGCCTCGCGGCGCGTCGGTAACTGGACATGTTCAGTTTCGCAAGAAGTTATAGCGCGTACAGTTTTAGCAGTTCATGTCGAACATGCGCTAACGCTTGTGGTCATGGAAGCCTGTGGCAGCGCGGACTACTGGACGCGAATTGTGCAAGACAGCGCTAACACGGGTTCCTCAAACAACTCCTGTAGAGAATAACGAGTGCGGATACGCGCTGCGGATGAGGATAACCGGGCATTAATTAGCGCGACAGTAGCTGGCCGCTAATGCCAAGCGCGGATGACGCCGATCCTTGTTCGGATCGAAAATTGTCCTGTTCGCATCTTGCGCTCGCGGCCGCCCACCTCCGACAGTGTCACGATCACACTGCTCGAACGCAGAGACGTGCTTCACGTTACGACGGTGGAGACAAGGAATGGAGTTTCGTCATCTTCGACATTTTGTGGCGGTGGCCGAAGAACTGCATTTCAAGCGTGCAGCGGATCGCATTGGTATGGAGCAATCGCCACTGTCGCGCTCGATCAAGACGCTTGAACAGCGACTTGACGTAACGCTCTTTGAGCGCACCCGTCGATCGACCAGGCTGACGGCCGCCGGCGAACGACTTTTCGTTCACGCCCGTGCCCTTCTGGCGGCCGCTGATGAGGCGCGCGCCGACGTGCGCTCGACAGACGGCGACGGATCCGGTCATCTTCATTTAGGCGTTTGCGACGGTGTGCCGTTGCCACGCTTGGCGCGTCTGCTCGCATCGCTGAGACAAAGCCCCCCGTATGTCAGCGTGCATGTGCATGAATTGCCGATGACGCAGAATATCTATGAGCTGCGAAACGGATTCCTCGACGCCGCGCTGGCGCCGGAAAGCGGATATGGCAAGGGAATCGCTTCGGAGGCCGTCTGGCACGATCGGCTGATTGCGGTCCTTCCAAACGGACATGCTTTGGCGTGGAGGAAGCGTATCGGCCTCGTCGATGTCGCTCGGGAGCCGCTTGTGCTGTGCCAACCGGATACAGGGCTCGGCCATCACTGCCAGATCGAACAGATCGTCCGCACGGTGACGGCGACGCCGAACATCGTGGATACGGCCACGACGCTGTGCATGCTGGTCACGCTGGTGTTCGCCGGATACGGCATCGGAATCGCGACTGCGGCTCAACTGGAAGCGGTCAGCGCGAGCGAACTGGTGCTTCGCCCGTTGCTCGACGTGACATCGCAGGTCAAGACTTGGCTGTTGATGCGTGCGGAAACGCCTGTCGAGCCGTTAGCCCGCTTTATCGAGCATGCGCGTCGCATTGCCTGACGTGCGGGCGCGTCCGGAGCGCGCGGCGCGGAAACCCTTGTCGCGCGCCATGAAGGTTTCCAGCATCAGCGGCGCCAGCGTCGTCGCGTCGACAGGCGTGCCATTCATTTCGGAGTGAAGGGCGGCATAGAGGTCGAGGTTCTCGCGCAACTCAGTGCTGACCGTCAGGGTGAGCTTGACGGATTCCGACTTCGGGACCGGCCCAAGGCTGAGTTTCTTAGTCAATCGTCCCTCCGGATATTGGCGGTGAGCGGAGCGGCCTGATAGGGCCGCATGATGAGATCCTTGTTGACGATGACGCGAACCGGGAAGCCGGGCCGCACGGTCAAGGTCGGCTGGATGTTGAGGTTACGGCGCGTGATCTGCTGCCCGACTTCATTGATGGTGTCTTGGAAGCCGCTGCGCGTCGCGATGATGACGCGATCGCCATTGCTGCCGCGATTTTCCGGCGCGGCCAATTCTGCGCCGACGCCCATCACCGAGGAGAGCACGGCGCCGCCGATCAGGCGGAGCCAATGATTGTCGACCTCGTCCTCCAGCCCGGCATAACCGGCGGTGTCGACGCCGGAGAGCCGGTCCATCACTATGGATGAGCCGTCTGGCATGACGATGCGATTCCAGACCAGAAGCACGCGGCTCTGGCCGAACGCGACACCGGAATCGTATTGGCCGATCAGCCGCGCGCCCTGCGGGATGAGCAGATGTCGGCCGCTCACGGTATCGTAGACGTTTTCGGTGACATTACCGATGATTTGGCCCGGCAAATCGGAATTGATGCCCGTCACCAGTGCGGCGGAGATGATCGTGCCGGCCATGACCTGATACGGCGAGCGCGGTGTTTGCAGTGTGCCGGAGCCGTAGATTTTCTGGTCGGTCTCGCGGTTCAAGAAGGCTTGCTTGCGATCCTGCATGTTCTGCGTGGTCACGGCGTCGACCGGGGCATTGGTCGGCTCTGTGCCGGGTGCGGGAATCGCCGTCAGACCAGCACCATTCGGCTCTGGCGGCGCTGTCGTGGCGGCGGCCGTCTCCTGTCTTGGCCTGATTGACTGGAAAAAGACGGCGGCCTTCGCGGCTGCTTCAGCTTCTTGCTGCGCGCGCAACATCGCCGCGCGCCTCGCATCTTCTTCCGGGTCGGGGCGGAAGTTGGGACGTTCCGGCATCTGCGGGATGCCGGTCTCGCGCTCGGTGCGAACGATCGACCCGCCCAACTCGCCGGGCAGCGGCGCTCCGAGTCGTGGCGGTTGAACCTGGGTGTAGTCGCGCGGCAAGGTTTGAAGACCCTCGGCCGGATTGACGCGATCGGTGCTGTAGAGTTCGTCGCCGGTCGGCTTGCCGCGATCTCTGCCTTGCAGCGCCCAGACCATGGCGCCGAGCACGGCGGCCGCCGACACGCCCGCGAGCGCGATCAGGGTCCAGCGGTTGAGCCGCGTCACGGGTTTCGGCCGCGCACGGATGGTGAGGTTCGGCGGCGGGGATTTGGGCGGTGTGGTCATAGTCCGAACAGTCCCCGCCGTATGCCGTCGGTACGCGAGATGCGCACGACTTGCTGCTTCTCACTGCCGAGGCGCAGTTCGGCCGCGCCGAACAACCGATCGACGACGTAAAATGGTGGCTTCGCCCGATAGTTCACGAGCTGGTTTTCGCCGGTGGGTCCGACAACGAACAGCGGCGGAAGCTCGCCTTGCGCGATGCCGGCGGGAAACTGGATATAGACCTTCTCGCCGTCGTCGAAGACGCGCACCGGCCGCCACGACGGGGTATCGCCGGTGATCTCGTATCGGAAATTCACGCGATCAAGCGCGACCGCATCGGACACGGGCGTAGCGGTCTCCGCACGCTCATTCTGGCGTTGCAACGCCATCAATCGGTCGTGCGGGTAATTCCATGACACCGATGCCATCCATGTCTGCGGCGTCGATGTCAGTTCGAGGAGATAGGTTCGCCGGTTGGTGTTGATGACCAGATTGGTCTTGAGGTCCGGTCGCGTCGGCTTCACCAGAATATGCGTCTGCCTGGCGTTGCCGGTGCCGCTGGTCGTGTCGCCGATCACCCAGCGCACGGTGTCACCGGCGGAGACGGAAACCAGATCCTCGCTGCCTTGAAGCGCAATGTCAGTCACCTTCTCGGGACTGGCATAGACCTGATAGAGCGCACCGGGGGAATAAGGCCAGACCTGTGTGGCATTGATGTAGCCGGAGCGTGTCGGCTGGATGCGCGCGGCGGCGTTGGCGCTCGTCACACGCTTTCTCGGATCGGCCGGCTCCGGTACTCCGCCTTTGCGGAGCAGCGGCTTCAACTGGCCGGGCAGCGGTAGAGGCTCCGGCAACGGCACCACTTCGACCGAACTGGCCGGCTCGGCGATGCGCGTCGCCTCGAACGGTTCGTCGAGGGAGATTTCCGGCGGCGGCGTCTTGACTGCGCAGCCGGCGAGCAGCGCGGCCGATGACAGCAGAAAAATACGGATGGGCGACAAACAGGCCATGATGCGGTTACTCCCTCACGACCCGCCGGGGCCGAGTTCGCGGCTCCAGTTGATGCCGTTGACAAAAATGCCGAGTGGGTTTTTGCGCAGCCGGTCTTCGGTGCGCGGTGGTTGCAGAACGATGGTGAGGATGGCGGTCCAGCGATCGGTGTCGGCGAGCTGGTTGTTCTCGTAGTGCCGCTCGATCCAGCGGATTTGGAACGACGAGTCGGACGCCCGCACGACGCTCGTGACCTCGACGGCGACAGATGACTTGCCGACCTTTGAGAATGGATCGTTGGCGCGCGCATAGTCGTTGAGCGCGGCGCCACCGCGATCGGTGGTGAAGTCATAGGCTTCGAGCCAGTTCTGGCGCACGACGATCGGATCGGTCGGTAGCGCGCGGACATTCTGGATGAAGCGCGCGAGCGAATGCGCGATCTGCGCATCGGTCGGCCGGTAGGCTTCAATGGCCGGGCCGATCGCTTTGACCTGGCCGAGTTGATCGACCTCCACGACATAGGGCGTCACGGTCGAGTGGCCGGCTTGCCAGAGCAACCCGCCGGCCATGCCAATGGCGAGTGCGAGGCAGCCGAACGACATCAGCCGCCAGTTGCGAGCCTGAATTCGGGCGGAGCCGATCCGCTCGTCCCAAAGTTGGCCTGCGGCCTGATACGGCGTCGTCGGTTCGGGGTTTTCGGAATAGCGCACGCTGGCGCGTTTGAAGTGCATCGGTCAGTCCTCCTGTCGCAATGAAGGGCTGGCGCCCGATCCGCCATGATCGCCGGAGCGCAAGGTGTGCGCGGCCATCGTCGCGCCATGCGTTGCTTGCGAGCCGCGTGAGCCGTGCCGCATACGATCGGCCCATGCCGGTGCGTTTCCCGAAGCGCCAGCGGTTGCTTGCATTCCTGCCGTCGACGCGCCGCCGGTGGCGGTCCATGCGCCGTGCGACCCTCGGGCTGCGCTCTGGCGCATCGCGCCGGTCATGCGGGACGCGAAATT
>LNAP01002570.1_pt1 | contig 59719 bp, 47 predicted proteins | sample 602601 | NCBI WGS metagenome assembly LNAP01 (sample SAMN02440304, study PRJNA202911) | soil metagenome | biome: Subtropical and temperate rainforests or woodlands; isolation source: soil samples (1 kg each in a 20% v/v slurry with milli Q water) were... ...
CATCCACCACCGGCGGGTGATGGGCGTTCTGGTTATCCAGCAAAAGGAGCGTCGCCAGTTCGACGAGGGCGAAGAAGCCTTCCTGGTGACCATGAGCGCGCAGCTCGCCGGGGTTATCGCCCACGCTGAGGCTACCGGCTCCATCCGTGGCCTGGGCCGTCAGGGCAAGGGCATTCAAGAAGCCAAATTCACCGGTGTGGCCGGCTCGCCTGGCGCCGCCGTCGGTACGGCCGTGGTCGTGCTGCCGCCCGCCGACCTGGAAGTGGTGCCGGACAAAACCGTTACCGATATCGCCGCTGAGCTGCTGCTGTTCAACCAGGCATTGGAGCGCGTGCGTGCCGATATGCGCGCGCTGTCGGCTAAGCTCGCCACCCAGCTGCGCCCGGAAGAGCGCGCGCTGTTCGATGTGTACCTGATGATGCTCGACGATGCCGCCCTCGGTGGCGAAGTCACCACCGTGATCAAAACCGGGCAGTGGGCTCAAGGCGCCTTGCGCCAGGTGGTGGGCGAGCACGTCAATCGTTTTGGCTTGATGGACGACGCCTACCTGCGCGAACGCGCCTCGGACGTCAAAGACCTCGGCCGGCGTCTGCTCAGCTACCTGCAGCAGGCGCGTCAGCAAAATCTGGTGTACCCCGACAACACCATTCTGGTCAGCGAAGAGCTGACTCCTGCCATGCTCGGCGAAGTGCCCGAAGGCAAGTTAGTCGGTCTGGTGTCGGTACTGGGTTCGGGTAACTCTCATGTGGCGATTTTCGCCCGCGCCATGGGCATTCCCACGGTGATGGGTGCGGTCGACCTGCCGTATTCGAAAATCGACGGCATTCAGTTAATCGTCGACGGCTACCACGGTGAGGTGTTCACCAACCCCAGCGAAGTGCTGCGCAAGCAATACGTCGAAGTGGTGGAAGAGGAGCGCCAACTCACCCAAGGCCTCGCCGCCTTGCGCGAGCTGCCGTGCGAGACCCTCGACGGTCACCGCATGCCGCTGTGGGTAAACACCGGCCTGCTGGCCGATGTGGTGCGCGCTCAAGAACGTGGCGCCGAGGGTGTGGGCCTGTACCGCACCGAAGTGCCGTTCATCATGAAGGAGCGCTTCCCCAGCGAAAAAGAACAGTTGGCCATCTACCGCGAGCAACTGGCCGCGTTCCACCCGCTGCCGGTGACCATGCGTAGCTTGGATATCGGCGGCGACAAAGCGCTGTCGTATTTCCCGATCAAAGAAGACAACCCCTTCCTCGGCTGGCGCGGCATTCGCGTCACCCTCGACCACCCGGAAATCTTCCTGGTGCAGACCCGCGCCATGCTCAAGGCCAGTGAGGGCTTGGACAACCTGCGCATTCTGCTGCCGATGATTTCCGGCATCGCCGAGCTGGAAGAAGCGCTGCACCTTATCCACAGGGCCTGGGGCGAGGTGCGCGACGAAGGCACCGACGTGCCGTTGCCGCCCGTGGGGGTGATGATCGAAGTGCCGGCGGCGGTTTACCAAGTACGCGAATTGGCGCGGCAGGTGGACTTTCTCTCGGTTGGCTCCAACGACCTGACGCAATACCTGCTGGCCGTTGACCGTAACAACCCGCGCGTCGCTGACCTCTACGACTTCCTTCACCCTGCCGTGCTGCACGCGCTCAAACTGGTGGTCGACGGCGCCCACGCCGAAGGCAAACCGGTGAGCATCTGTGGCGAAATGGCCGGTGACCCATCCTCTGCCGTGCTGTTGATGGCCATGGGGTTTGACGGCCTGTCGATGAACGCCACCAACCTGCCCAAGGTGAAATGGCTGCTGCGCCAAATCAGCCTAAGCAAAGCTAAAGAGTTGCTGGCGCAGATTATGACCATCGACAACCCTCAGGTTATCCACAGCACCTTGCACCTGGCGTTGCGTAACCTGGGCCTGAGCCGAGTGCTCAATCCCGCCGCCACCATTCAGTCATAAGGCGTGACAGGCGCTGCGCTTGAGCTAACGCTGTTGGCGCATTTGCGCCTGTCGGCGGCCAGCGGTTTGGTTCAGCAAGGGCAGGCTCTTTGGGTAGTTGCCGATGATGCCCTCGCCTTGCACTGCTATGACCTCTGCGGTGTTTGGCAACGTGAAGTGACCCTGCTGCCCGGCACCTTGCCCGCCGACGCGAAGAAGCGCAAAAAACGCAAACCCGACTTTGAAGCCCTGCTGGCCTTGCCCGATGGTGCTTTGCTAGCGCTGGGCTCTGGCTCCAAGGAACAGCGCCAACGCGGTTGCCTGGCTTATCAAGGTGAGGTGCGGGTGATTGACCTGGCGCCGCTGTATCAGGTGCTGGCCGAGCAGTTTCAAGAGCTGAATATCGAAGGCGCGGTGATTGATGGCCAGCATCTGCTCCTGGCCCAACGCGGCAATGGCGCGGGTGGGCAGAACGCGCTGATAGTTCTCGACCTGGCGCAAGCGCTGGCAGATATCGCCCAGGGCCAACTGACCGGCGCCGGCTTGCGCCAAAGCGTGCCAGTGCATTTGGATAAATTGCAGGGCGTTCCGCTAAGCCTGACCGACCTGTGTATCAGTCCTACCGGGCAGTTGTACTTCAGCGCTGCGGCAGAGGCGACCGACTCCAGCTACCTGGATGGGCAATGCATGGGCAGCGTGTTGGGGCGGTTTGCCGCGGACTTCACCGTCGAGTGGGTACAGCCGCTGGCGCCGGTGGTGAAGATTGAAGGGCTGGCGTTTCAAGCCGATGGACGTTTGTTGTTGGTGGCGGACGCCGATGATCCTGAGCAGCCCGCGCCGTTGTTTGCCTTGGACGGTGTGTAGGGGCGCGAAGCCCCTAATCTTCAAACCACCAGCCGCACCTCGCCCAAATGCCCGCCATACGGGCCAAAGCTGCGCTCCACCAATAGCCGCCGACCATCGGCCTGCGCAATCAACACGCTGCACGCCCGCGTGCCGTAGGTGCGGCTGGCGATAAACACGCTGGAGAGCAATTGCTCGCTGGCCAGGCCAATACCCGTGTCGGGCAGGCTGGCATCGTCCGGGCGCTGCGGGTCGGTAAGGATTGAAAAAAGTGCATCCGGTTCGGGGTGGCTCAATACTTCGCTGAGCGCGGCCTTGGCTTTGTCCAGCTTGGGCCAAGGCGTATCCAACGTGGCGTTGGACAGGCCATACACCCCGGCTTCCAATAACTGAGGCTGACCTTCGCGGGAGTTGAAGAACCACAGCTGCTCGCGATCCCCCCACAACAGGTTAAAGCCTGCGTAGTTAGTGGCCCTTGGCAGTAGATCGTCCAGGTAGGCGGCAGCGGAGAGTTCGCCGCGCAGAAACTCCGCCACCAGCTCACCGCGGGAGCGGCCGACCGGCGGTTGGCGAGGGTCGCGGATATTGGTCAGGGCGGCAAAACGGCCATTGGCACCAATGCCGAGCCAGGCGCCGCCGGCTTCCAGGTCGCGTCCGGCCACTATCTGCGGCGCGTCCTCCCAAGGCCCCAGTGGCAGCGCGGGGCGGTCGTAGAATTCATCACGGTTGGCAGCCAACACCAGCGGCTGGGCATGGCCCGGGCGCCAGGCGAACACGATCAGACACATAGACAATTCCTTGTGCGGCAAGCTTCTGGCGCAGTGGATGACTGCGTACAGGTACTCCCGTGCCGGGAGGCCAGCTCACTTTACTCAAGCTGGCAAGCGGCTTCCATCGCCATCTCGGGTGCATAGGTGGAGAGGGGCGGGCGCTTCCGCTACCATGCCGCATTGTTTTGGGGGTGCGGATGGAATTTCTGCTGTATTTGCTGCTGGGCGCCGGTGCTGGCGTGCTTGCGGGGCTGTTCGGTGTGGGGGGCGGCATTATTATCGTGCCCGTGCTGGTGTTCAGCTTCACCGCGCAAGGTTTCGACCCGGCCATCCTCACCCAGATGGCAGTGGGCACCTCCCTGGCGACCATCATCTTTACCTCGATTAATGCCGTGCGTGAACACCACCGCAAGGGCGCTGTGCGCTGGGAAATCGTGGTGTGGATGAGCCTGGGCGTCGTCTTGGGTGCCGGCCTCGGGGCGCTGACGGCCAAGGCGATCCATGGCGAATACCTGCAAAAAATCATCGGTGTATTTGCCATCGCGGTTGCCCTGCAGATGGCCTTCGCGCTGAAACCCAAAGCCAGCCGCGATGTCCCAGGCAAGCCTGGTCTTGGTGCGGCGGGTGTAGTGATTGGTTGGGCCTCGGCGCTATTCGGTGTGGGTGGCGGTTCGATGACCGTGCCGTTCTTAAGCTGGCGCAGTGTGCCCATGCAACAGGCGGTGGCCACCTCGTCGGCTTGCGGTTTTCCCATCGCCCTGGCCGGTGCCTTGAGTTTTATCGCGGTGGGCTGGCATGACCCACGGCTGCCGGCCTGGAGCCTGGGTTTTATCTACCTGCCAGCGCTGCTTGGTATTGCCCTGACCAGTATGTTTTTTGCCAAATTTGGCGTGCGGCTGGCGCATAAACTGTCGCCGCTGTTGCTCAAGCGTTTATTCGCCCTGCTGCTGCTTTGCGTGGGCACGAGTTTTTTGATTTAAGGAGAGCCCATGCTCGCTTACCCGAATATCGACCCGGTGGCCCTGGCCCTCGGCCCGCTGAAAATCCACTGGTACGGCCTGATGTACCTGCGCCTGGTGGTTGGCCTCGCGCCGGCTGGAGCGCTTCGACGCGACATGGAGCAAAGAGAAACTCTCCGACCTGGTGTTCTGGGCCTCGATGGGCGTGATTCTCGGCGGGCGCCTGGGCTATGTATTGTTCTACGACCTCAGTGCCTACCTCGCCAACCCGCTGCTGATTCTTGAAGTGTGGAAGGGCGGCATGTCGTTCCACGGCGGCTTTATCGGCGTGATGTTGGCCATGCTCTGGTTTGGCAAACGCAACGGCAAAAGCTTTTTTGAGTTAATGGACTTTATTGCCCCGCTGGTGCCGATCGGCCTGGGCGCCGGGCGCATCGGCAACTTTATCAACGCCGAGTTGTGGGGCAAGGCCACCGACGTGCCGTGGGCCATGATCTTCCCCACCGACCCGGCGCAACTGCCGCGTCACCCGTCGCAGCTGTACCAGTTCGCCCTCGAAGGCGTAGCGCTGTTTGTGATCCTTTGGCTGTACTCGCGTAAACCGCGCCCGACCATGGCCATTTCTGGCATGTTTGCGCTGTTCTACGGCATCTTCCGTTTTATCGTCGAATTCGTCCGCGTGCCGGATGCCCAGCTCGGCTACCTCGCCTGGGGCTGGCTGACCATGGGCCAAGTGCTGTGCGTGCCGATGGTTATCGCCGGCGCGGCGCTTATTGTTTGGGCGTATCGCCGCGCCCCAGCTGCCGCCAAAGGAGTCGCGCAATGAAGCAATACCTGGACATGATGCGCTTGGTCCGCGAGACCGGCACCTTCAAGGCCGACCGCACTGGCACCGGCACGTACAGCCTGTTTGCCCACCAAATGCGCTTTAACCTGGCCGACGGTTTTCCCCTGGTGACCACGAAAAAGTGCCACCTGAAATCCATCGTTCATGAGCTGCTGTGGTTTCTTCAGGGCGACACCAATATCAAGTACCTGAAAGACCACGGCGTGCGTATCTGGGATGAGTGGGCCGACGAAAACGGCGACCTCGGCCCGGTGTACGGCTACCAGTGGCGCAACTGGCCGGCACCCAATGGCGAGTCGGTCGACCAGATCAGCAAGTTGATCGAGATGATCAAAAAGAACCCCGACTCGCGCCGCCTGATGGTCTCGGCCTGGAACCCGGCGCTTGTGGAGCAGATGGCGCTGCCACCATGCCACGCGCTGTTCCAGTTCTATGTCGCCGACGGCAAGTTGAGCTGCCAGCTGTATCAGCGCTCGGCCGACATCTTTTTGGGCGTGCCTTTCAACATCGCCAGCTACGCGCTGCTGACCTTGATGGTGGCTCAGGTCTGCGACCTGCAACCGGGCGAATTTATCTGGACTGGCGGCGACTGCCACCTGTACGCCAACCACTTGGAACAGGCCGACCTGCAACTGACCCGCGAGCCGCTGCCGCTGCCGACCATGAAGCTCAACCCGGAGGTGAAGGACTTGTTTGCCTTTAAATTCGAAGACTTCGAACTGCAGAACTACCAAGCGCATCCGCATATTTCGGCGCCAGTGGCGGTTTAAAAACGGTGTCGATTGGGGATTGTGCGTACGCCATCCCCTCACCCTAACCCTCTCCCCAAAGGGGCGAGGGGACTGGATTAGAGTTGTCGTCTAGCCACGCTTCTATGCCGAGCGCTGTTTAGCTCCCCTCGCCCGCTTGCGGGAGAGGGGCTGGGGGAGAGGGCGGCCCTTTACGCAACATCCGGCAAATACGGCTGCCAACTCTCGGGCACATGCTCCAAACGCGGGTAGTTCAGCGCATTCAATTGCAGGTGCGACAGGATAAACGGCGTATGCCGCAGGTGCTGGGGCAGGGCGCGCAGCTCGCTGAGCCATAGGCTGACGTAAGCCGCATCCGGGTCAAAGCGCCGCGCTTGCAGCAGTGGGTTAAGCGCCTGGCTGCGTACCGGGTCACAGGCGATACCCGTGAGGTACGCCCAGTTACCCCAGTTGCTCGCCGCTTCATAGTCCAATAAATGCTCTTCAAACCAGGCGGCGCCGTGGCGCCAGTCTTGGCGCAGTTCGTTGACCAAGTAGCTGGCCACCACCTGCCGGCCGCGTTTGCTGATAAAGCCGGTGGCCGCCAGCTCACGCATGCAGGCGTCCACCAGCGGCATACCAGTGCGGCCTTGGGCCCATTGCACAAAGCGCTCATCCACCGTTGTCGGTGCCTGTTGCGTGGCTTTCAGGCCGCCAGCCTGGAATAACGCTTCACCACGACGGACCAGGGTCCAGCGGAAGAATTCACGCCAGAGCACCGCGCGCCAGAGTTCCTGGGTCGACTCGTTGCGCCCGTACTGTGCTTCGTGACGGCGCAGGTCAGCCACCACGCGGCGCACCGACAGGCAGCCATTGGCCAGCCAAGGTGAAAGTTTTGAGGAGAACTCGCTGCCGATCAGGCTATCGCGCGTCGTCGCGTATTGGCGCACGCCCTGGCTGCCCCACAGGTAATCGCGCAAGCGGCCTTGGGCGGCGACTTCGCCGCCGGAAAATGGGAAGGCGCTGTCGGCGACATAAACCGGCTCGCCCAAGCCCAGGTGCGACAGGGTTGGCGGCGGCATCAGCAGTTCCACAGCGGCTTCGGGAATCGCCGGTAAGCGCTCCGGCGCGGCTAGTGGCTGGAACACCGCCAAGCGTTCTTCCATCAGCGTACAAAAGTCGCGGTACACCGCCGGCAACTGTTCCACGGCGCACGGTAGCTCGCTGGCTTGCAACAGGCCGTGGCCGGGCACTTCACGCAGCGCTACGGCACCCAGCTTGGCGCGCAGGCGCACGATTTCGCCCAAGGCCTGGGGCGCGATCTCTGCATGGGTGACCACTTCGTTGATATCCAGGCGCTCAGCCAGCAGCGGCAGAATATGTTCCGCTTGGCCCTGCACCACCAACAAGTGCGAGCCGCGTGCGCGCAGCGCGCCGTCCAAGGCCAATAGGCTTTCCAACAGAAAGCGCGCGCGATGCACGCCCAATTGGCGCGAGCCGAGCGGGCCTTGTTGCAGCAATTTGGGGTCGAGCACGTACACCGGCAGCATCCGATCGGCACTGGCAGCGGCGTGTAGTGCGGGGTGGTCGTCCAAACGCAGGTCGTGTTTGAACCACAATAAGGAGCGGCGCATGCATGATTTCCTTGTCAGTGCTTGGCGGCATATGAACAGCGCCCAAAGCGGGCTTGCAGCTAAATATAGGTGGGCGTTTTTTATCCATGACGCCGCTTGTCTGGCGCTTTCTATCGCCGGGAAATTGGCACCGGGTATTTCCACCCAGCAGCACCCTTCGCAAAGCACTAAACTAGCGACCGTTATACCGAGGGCGCCGCTGAAGTGGCAACTAGCCAGCCCGTCTAAACCAGAGTCCGATCGCGATTTCCGATGAAAAACCTGCTTTTAGTTGTTCTCCTTTGCGCGCTGCTTGGTTGCACCAACGGCCTACGTATCGACACCAGCCATCCTTCGCAAAACAGTGATGAGCGGGTGCAATACGTCATTTTGCATTACACCTCCACCGGCCTTGAGCGCTCGCTGCAGTTGCTCACTAAAGGCGAGGTGAGCAGCCATTACTTGATCGACGCCGGCCCGGCCACGGTTTACCAACTGGTGGATGAAAGCAAGCGCGCCTGGCATGCCGGCGAAAGCGAGTGGGAAGGGCGCACCTGGCTGAACTCCACCTCCATTGGCATCGAGTTGGTCAACGCCGGTTACGACGAAACACCGCAAGGGCGCGTGTGGTATCCGTTCAGTGAGGTGCAGATTCAAGCGTTGATCGCGCTGCTCAAGGACATCACCGCGCGTCACCATATCGAGCCGCGCCATGTGATAGGCCATAGCGACATCGCGCCGTTGCGCAAACTCGACCCCGGGCCGCTGTTCCCGTGGAAGCGTCTGGCCGCCGCTGGCTTTGGGCTATGGCCAGATGCCAAGGCAGTGAGTGATGCGCAGGTCGCGTTCGAGCAGCACCTGCCGCCGATTAGCTGGTACCAGCAGCAACTGGCCAAGGTCGGCTATGCCACACCGCAGAATGGCGAGCTGGATGTCGCCACCCGCCATGTGCTCGCGGCGTTCCAGATGCACTACCGACCGCAGCGCTTTGACGGCACGCCAGATGCGCAAACCGCAGCGCTCTTGGTGGTGCTCAATCAGATGAATAAACCGAAGTAGGGGTAGCCGCTTGCGGTGTACCGGGTCATTTGCGCGTAGATGGCGGTTCGACGATTCGCAATCCAGATTGGCTCGGGTGAGTAACCAAGGCCAAGGTTCTGGGTCCCCGCCTGCGCGGGAGCGACGGTGATAGGTGGGCGTGAAGGGATCAAGCCAACATGCTGGCAACCGTAGTGCGCAGCAGATCAAGGCTAAACGGTTTGGTGATGGTCGCGACTTTCGCGCCATTGGCACTGGTCGGGTAGTCCTGCGCGGCGTAGCCACTGGCAAATAGCACCGGCAGGTCTGGGCGTACTTCGCGCGCGGCGGCCATCAGTTGTTGGCCGCTCATGCCGGGAAGGCCGATATCGCTCATCAGCAGATCAAGGTGCTGGTCGCTGTTAATAATGGCCATGGCGTCCGGTCCGTTTTCAGCCTCCAGTACGCGATAATCCAGCTCCTCCAACACTTCCACGGTGAGCATGCGCACCACGTCGTCGTCCTCGACTAGCAGGATGGTTTTTGCGGCGCTTTGTAGCGTGTTGTCGGGCATGTGCCTGTCTCTAGCTGGGTGCGAATAAAAGGAGGAAAAAAAGTTGCAACTGCTTGGCCGCGCCGTTGACCAAGTCTCTGGCCCGGTGTTTGTTACCTGGCCGCAAACGTGCGGAAGAGTACCTGTGGCCTGGCGCGCGGGCTACGGTGAAGCAGTGTTTCTTCGGCGTTTGTAGGAATTACCATGCACATTTCCAGGCCTTTACGGCAGAATCCTGAATTTTTACCCAGGGAACGCAGATGCCCACCTCTACCGCCATTGATGAACAAGGCTTTCGCCGCATCTTAAGCCGCAACGTTGCGTTGCCCCTGGGCATGGGCGTGCTTAGCGCGGTGTTCTTTATCGGCCTGGTGTACTACCTGCTCAACGTCCTGCAGTGGGTGGAACACACCGACCGGGTTATCGGTAATACCAACGACGCCTACCGCCTGACTATCGATCAGGAAACCGGCATGCGCGGTTACCTGATCACCGGCGATGAAAAATTCCTCTCGCCCTTTGAAGTGGCCCAGCCGCGCATTGCCTCCGAGCTCGAGGCGCTGAAAGAACTGGTCAAAGACAATCCCGGCCAGGTTGATCGTTTCCGCCGCATTGAAGCTCTGCAGCAACAATGGACCAAATTTGCTGACGCGGTGATCGAAAGCCGTCGCACCGGCAACAACTACCAGGCCGTGATTTCCAGTGGCCGTGGCAAAGAACTGACTGACGAAATCCGCAAAGGTTTCGACGAAATTATTGCCAACGAGCAGCAGCTGCGCTTTCAGCGTAATAACGAAGCCAACAATACCGTGGTGTTGACCATCGCTTTGTACCTGCTATTCAGCCTGGCGGTCAGCGGCATTCTGGCGTTTGTTGGCCGGCGGGAACTGTTGGGACTGTCGAATAACTATTCGAATTCATTGCTTGAGCAACAACGCAGCGCCGCTGTGATCGAGCAGAAAGCCTGGCTGCGCAATGGCCAGAGCTTGTTGGCCGAGCAAGTGCTGGGGCAAAAGACCCTCTCACAATTGGGCCAAGCAGTGCTGAGCCAGCTGGCCAGCTACCTCGGTGTCAGCGTGGCGGCGTTCTACGCCCGCGACCAAGTCGGTGTGGTTGAACGCGTCGCCACCTTTGGCTTCGCCGCTGACCAGGAAAACACCGAGCAACGCTTTAGCGGCAACGACACCATGGTCGGCCAGGCCGTGCAGGAACGTCGCTTGATCCGCCTGGATAACCTGCCCCACGCCTACCTCAGCGTGGCCTCGGGCCTGGGTAGCACCTCGCAGCTGAATATTCTGGTGCTACCGATCAGCAACGATAACCAGGTAAACGGTGTACTGGAGCTGGCTTTTTTGCGCCCGGTTACCGACGCCGATATCGAATTCCTTGAGCTGATCGCCGCCAATATCGGCACCTCCATCGACGCCGCCCATTACCGCCAGCGCCTGCAAGACGTGCTCGCCGAAACCCAGCAGCTCAACGAAGAGCTGCAAGTGCAGCAGGAAGAACTGCGCACCGCCAACGAAGAACTAGAAGAACAGTCGCGGGTGCTTAAAGAGTCTCAGGCCCATCTGGAAACCCAGCAGGCTGAGCTTGAGCAGACCAACGAGCAACTGGCCGACCAGGCCCAGCGCCTGGAAGACCAGCGCGACACCCTCGACGAGAAAAACAATGCCCTTGGCTTGGCTCAGAAAGAGCTGGAAGAGCGCGCGCAGGAGCTGCAGCGCGCCAGCCTGTACAAGTCTGAATTCCTCGCCAACATGAGCCACGAGCTGCGCACGCCGCTCAACAGCTCGCTGATCCTGGCCAAGCTGTTGGGTGACAACCCCGAGGGCAACCTCACCGCCGAACAGGTGAAGTTCGCCGACTCGATTTACTCCGCCGGCAATGACTTGTTGCTGTTGATCAACGACATCCTCGATATCTCCAAGGTCGAGGCCGGCAAGCTCGATGTGCGCCCGCAGAACATGCCGGTCAACCGCCTGGTGGAAACCCTGCGCACCGTGTTCCAGCCGGTGGCCGGGGAGAAGAGCCTGGGCTTTGCCGTCGAGCTGCAGCCCGGGGTTCCCGGCACCTTGTATACCGACCAGCAGCGGGTTGAGCAGATCCTGAAAAACCTGCTCTCCAACGCCATCAAGTTCACCGAGCATGGCCAGGTCACCCTGAGCATTTCCCGTCAGGCTGATGGCTGCGTGGCGTTTGCCGTGACCGACACTGGCATTGGTATTCGCGAAGACCAACAAGCCTATATTTTCGAGGCCTTCCGCCAGGCCGATGGCACCACCAACCGCCGCTACGGCGGCACCGGCCTGGGCCTGTCGATCTCCCGCGACCTGGCCACTTTGCTCGGCGGTTCCATCAGCGTTGTCAGCGCGCCCGGCAAGGGCAGCACCTTTACCCTGGTGTTGCCGCAGGCTTATGAAGAGGTTGTTACCCAGAGCGCCAGCTCTGTCGTGGCGCCGGACCCGGTAGCCGTGGCTATTCAAGCGACCACGCCGGCACCCGTGGCCAGCGGCCTGGCGGCGCCAGTGGTGGCGCAGTTCGCCGATGACCGCGAACGCATGGACCGCAACGCACGCAGCATTTTGGTGATCGAGGACGAACCGAACTTCGCGCAAATCCTCTACGACCTGGCCCACGAACTGAAATACAGCTGTTTGGTCGCCCACGGCGCCGACAATGGTCTGGAGCTGGCCGCCACCCATGTGCCGGATGCCATCTTGCTGGATATGCGCCTGCCCGATGCTTCCGGCCTGACCGTGTTGCAACGCCTGAAAGAGAACCCGCTGACCCGGCACATTCCGGTGCACGTTATTTCCGTGGAAGACCGCATGGAAGCTGCCCTGCAACTGGGCGCCATCGGTTATGCGGTTAAGCCCACCACCCGCGAGCACCTCAAAGGTGTGTTTGCCAAGCTGGAAGCCAAACTGGCGCAGCGGGTTAAGCGCGTGCTGCTGGTGGAAGACGATGCCCTGCAACGCGACAGCATTGCGCGGTTGATTGGCGATGACGACATCGAAATCACCGCCGTGGAATTTGGCGCTCAAGCGCTGGAGCTGCTGCGCAGCAACGTGTACGACTGCATGATCATCGACCTCAAGCTGCCGGATATGCGCGGCAATGACCTGCTTAAACGCATGTCGGATGAAGACATCTGCTCGTTCCCTCCGGTGATCGTCTACACCGGGCGCAACCTGACCCGTGATGAAGAAATCGAGCTGATGAAGTATTCGCGCTCAATCATCATCAAAGGCGCGCGCTCGCCCGAACGCCTGCTGGATGAGGTGACTCTGTTTCTGCACAAGGTGGAGTCGACGCTCTCCAGCGAGCGGCAGAGCATGCTGAAAACCGCGCGTAACCGCGACAAGTTGTTTGAAGGGCGGCGCATCCTGCTGGTGGACGACGATGTGCGTAATATCTTCGCCCTCACCGCCGCCCTGGAGCATAAAGGCGCGGTGGTGGAAGTGGCGCGCAACGGCCGTGAAGCCTTGACTAAGCTGGAAGAGGTCGAAGACATCGATCTGGTGCTGATGGACGTGATGATGCCGGAAATGGACGGCTACGAAGCCACTGCGGAAATTCGCAAAAACCCGCGCTGGCGCAAGCTGCCGGTAATTGCCGTGACCGCCAAAGCGATGAAAGACGACCAGGACCGCTGCCTGCAAGCCGGTTGGCCAAGCCGATTGATCTTGACCGGTTGTTCTCGCTGATCCGCGTATGGATGCCCAAACTGGAACGGATTTGATGCCACCTGACCGCGACATAGAGATCGAGCTGCGCCTGCTGATCGAGGCCATCTACCTCAAGTACAACTACGACTTCCGTGACTACAGCGGCGCTTCGTTCAAGCGCCGCGTAAAGCACGCGTTGCAGCAGTTCAACTGCAACACCATCACGGCGTTGCAGGAGCGCATCCTGCACGAGCCCAGCGCGTTTATGCAGCTGCTGCAGTACCTGACTATTCCGGTCAGTGAGATGTTTCGCGACCCCAGCTATTACTTGGCGTTGCGCGAGCAAGTGGTGCCGCTGCTAAAAACCTACCCGTCGGTAAAAGTCTGGGTGGCCGGTTGCAGCACGGGTGAAGAGGTCTATTCCCTGGCCATTTTGCTTAAGGAAGAAGGCCTGCTGGAGCGCTCGATTATCTACGCCACGGATATCAACCCGCGCTCCCTGGAAAAAGCCGAGCGCGGCATCTTTTCCCTGGAAAACATCCGTACTTACACCGAGAACTACCAGAAGGCCGGGGGCCAGCGCGCGTTTTCCGACTACTACACCGCCGCCTACGAAGGCGCGCTGTTTGATAAGTCGTTGCGTGAGAACGTGACCTTTGCCGACCACAGCCTGGCTACCGACAGCGTGTTCTCCGAAACCCAGCTGATCTCGTGCCGCAACGTGCTTATCTACTTCAACAAAACCCTGCAAGACCGGGCCTTTGGCCTGTTTCACGAATCACTCTGCCACCGTGGCTTTCTCGGGCTTGGCAGCAAGGAGAGCCTGGACTTCTCCAGCTATGCCAAACGCTTTGAACCCCTGGTGAAACACGAACGGATCTTTCGCAAAGCATGAACACCGGCGCCCTCAACAACCTGCTGCAAACCCGCGCCAGTGCGTTGGAAGCCGTGGTGGTGGGCGCCTCTGCAGGTGGCGTGCAGGCGTTGCTGCAACTATTTGCCGGCTTAGGCGCCGATTTTCACCTGCCCATCGTTACCGTGCTGCACTTGCCCGATGACCGTCGCAGCCAATTGGCTGAAGTATTTCAGCAGCGCTTGGGCATGCGGGTTAAAGAAGCCGACGACAAAGAAAGTCTGCAAGGCGGCACGCTGTACTTCGCCGCGTCCGGTTACCACCTGCTGATAGAGCTGGACCGTAGCTTTTCCCTAAGCCGTGAAGAGCCGCTGCATTTTTCCCGGCCCTCGATTGATGTGTTGTTCGAATCCGCCGCCGATGTGTACGGCGCCGGCCTGCTGGGCATTCTGCTCACAGGCGCCAATGAGGACGGCGCAAAAGGTATGGCAACCATCCACCACTGTGGCGGTCTGACCGTCGTGCAAGACCCTAAGGACGCCCAGGTGCCCACCATGCCCGAAGCCGCTCTGGCGCTGCATCCTGCTGATTTTGTGCTACCGATACCTGGCATCCAGGCGTTGCTCGCGGAGTTGAATAGAAGCTCATGCTAAACACCATCGAAGCCAAGCTGCTGATCGTCGACGATCTGCCGGAAAACCTGCTGGCCCTCGACGCGCTGATCCGTGGTGAGCGTCGTCAGGTGTTCCAGGCCAGTTCCGGTGAAGAAGCCCTTGGCCTGCTGTTGCAGCACGAATTTGCTCTGGCCATTCTCGACGTGCAGATGCCCGACATGAACGGCTTCGAGCTGGCCGAGCTGATGCGCGGCACGGAAAAGACCAAACATATTCCTATCGTTTTCGTCAGTGCCGCCGGGCGCGAGATGAACTACGCGTTTACCGGCTATGAAAGCGGTGCCGTCGACTTTCTGCAAAAGCCCCTGGATATCCAGGCGGTACAGAGCAAGGTGACCGTTTTTGTCGAGCTGTTCCGCCAGCGCCAGGCCATCAACGAACAAGTGATCGCCCTGGAAAAAAGCCGCAAGGAACAGGAAATTCTCCTCAGCGAACTGCGCACCGCGCAGGACGAGCTGCACCGGGCCGTGCGCATGCGCGACGACTTTATGTCCATCGTCTCCCATGAACTACGCACACCGCTTAATGGCCTGGTGCTGGAAACCCAACTGCGCAAATTGCGCCTGAACAAGGGCGATAGCAGCGCGTTTACCGCCGATAAGCTCAAGGCGATGACCGAGCGCGATGAGCGCCAGATAAACAGCCTGGTGCGGCTGATTGAGGACATGCTCGACGTATCGCGCATCCGCACCGGCAAGCTGTCGATTCGCCCCAGCCGCTTCGACCTCGCCGCCCTGGTGAGCCGGGTGCTGGAAAACTACAGCGCGCAGATCGCCGCCGCTGGCTGTGAAGTTGCTTTAAGCGCTGCCGAGCCGGTTAGCGGCCTGTGGGACGAGTTCCGCATCGAGCAGGTGGTGGTGAACCTGCTGACCAACGCCCTGCGCTACGGCGCGAAAAAGCCGGTCGACCTGCGTGTACGCGCCACCCCTGAGGGCGCCTGCATCGAAGTGCAGGACCATGGCATCGGTATTTCCGCTACGGATTTGGCGCGGATCTTCCAGCAATTCGAACGGGTTTCCTCTAACGAAGTGACCCAAGGCCTGGGGTTGGGTCTGTATATCACCGAGCAGATCGTAGCCTCGCACCAAGGCACCATCGAAGTTGAAAGCCGCCCAGGTCAGGGCTCGCTATTTCGCGTTTATCTGCCGTTGCAATCACGCAGCATCGACGCGGACTAAACGCCGTTTCGCTTGAGCAGCGAACTGGCGGCAATAAATGGTCGTGCAAATTGCAATCCTGCAAAATGCCCGGTCGTGCAATGTGCAACCGGACCGCTTCGGTTTGTTTTGTAAGTTGCTGATTTATAAGGTTTATTTTTAATAAAATTATTGGCACGACGCCTGCAATTTCAGAGATAAGAAATCTGATCTGCGATGGAGTCCACGCCATGAACACTGTACTGAACCTGCTGAGCGCCGCTGCTGTGGTTATTGCTGGTACTTATGCTGCCGCTACCCCCTCTGCACCCAACGCTGTAGCTGTTCAGTCAGTGACCAAGGTCAACCACGCGCAAATGCTCAACAAGCCGCTCACCGAGCCGCAATGGGCAGAAAGCCCGTTTATGCAGCCTGAGCGGCAAATAGTCAGCAACGGCACTGCGCCCGTTGGCGACGTGCTGCGCGGCGCGCAATGGCAGAACGTTAGCGGCGATGCTGAAACTGCCCAAACACCCAAGCCAGAAAATCAGCGCTGGGTGTTCTGATTTCCCTTTGTTCATTCTGAATACCGACGGACGTCAGGCGGATTGAGTGCCTGGTTGTCATAAAGGTCGGGTTAGTTTTTGTATGTCTGAGTCTGAGGATAGAGGCCATGTCTAAAGCCGCGATGGTCCTGTTGGTGTTGGCCTTTGTTTGCTGCGGTGTGGTGTTGTATGCGCCGCTGACCAGCCTGGTGTGGATCAGTTTGTTGAAGCTGACTACTGGGGTGCTGGTGGGGATGTTTGTGGTGGCGTTGGTGTTTGGGCGGCGGATTAAGTTTGATCCGGTGTTGCGCTAAAGCCTGGCGATTCGTGGCTTCGTGGCTTCACTGCTTCACGGATGTAGGGTGTGCTGTGCGCACCGGTTCTTGTTCTTGCCTATGAGGCTGTCTTCATTACCGCGTGTGCTGAACGTTTGGTTTCGCGCCTTACGCGCGACTCACTTTTTCCAGTCGCTGAAAAAGTAAGCAAAAAAGCTTGCCCCTACCTTGGGTCTACGCTGCGCTCCGACTTCCCTACGCTACGCAACGCCTACGCTCGGCCTGCGATGAACGGGGCGTGTGGATCAAGAGCAGATCAAGAGCAGATCGAGATCAAAAGCTCCCTCTTCCCAGACCTCTCGCCTAGCCGGCTGCCTTAGCGGAGAGGGAGGTTTGACGGAGTTGTTACGGCGAGCATTGATCTGTTCCCCTCTCCCGCTTGTGGGCGCCCGGCTAGGGGAGAGGGGCTAGGGGTGAGGGCCGCGGCTTGCACAGATCGTTGCGCTGGGCAGTTAAATCGGTAACGCCATATAGAACTGCGAGCCCTTACCTGGCCGCGAGTACACGCTAATCCGCCCGCCATGCAGTTGCACAATCTCTTTGCATAAGGCCAAGCCCAACCCCGCTCCGCCTTTGCGTTTGCCAATCTGTACAAAGGGTTCAAATATCCGCGCTTGTTGGCTGAAGTCGATGCCTTCGCCGAAGTCCTGCACGCTGATGATCAGCCGTTCGCCATGGCGGCGCGCTTGTACTTGGATTTCACTGCCGCTGATGCTGTGGCGCAGGGCGTTGCCGATCAGGTTGTCGAGCACCCGTTCGATCTGCTGGCGGTCGATGTTCACTTCGTTCAGCGGTTCCAGCACTTCCACCACTATGTTGATTTCTCGCTCGGCGGCTTTGCTGGCGAAGCGCTCTTGGGTTTGCGTGATCAATTGCTGCAGGTCGCACGGTGCGCGTTCGAGTTTTTGCAGGCCGTTTTGGTAGCGAGAGAAGTTCAGCAGGTCGGTGATCAGTTGCACCAGGCGCGCCATTTCTTCGTCTACGGTACGAATCAGGTCGGCTTCGCGTGACTCGGCGGAGAACTTCAGGCGTTCCTGTAGCAGGCTGAAGGCCATGTGCATACCGGTAACCGGGGTGCGCAGTTCGTGGGAGGCGCGCAGTACAAACTCCATGCGAATTCGTTCAAAGGCACGTTGTTCCGTCACGTCGCGCAGCACCATCACGGCGCCCACGGTGCGGCCATCGAGATGGTGCACGGGCGTCAGGGCCCAGGCCAGTAGGCGTTTTTCCCCGGCCGTCTCAATCAACAGGTCTTCGGGTATTTGCTCCAGCTGTTTACCGCTGAGCACCAGCTGTACGGCCTCGTCTAACTCTGGGCGGTTGATCACGGCGCCAAAGCGTTTGCCCAACAAATCGTGCTCCCAAAACAGTTGGCGGATGGCCACTGGGTTGGCGTGTTCGATATGGCCGTGCTCGTCGATGATCACCAGGCCATCGTCAATGCTGTCGAGCACTGCTTGCAGGCGTTTCTGACTGGCCACCAGCGCGTCGACATTGGTTTCCTTGAGCTGGCGTAGCGCCCCGGCCATGACGCCGAAGCGGCTGCTGAGCAGGGCCATTTCACTGACCGAGGACACCGGCAAGATCACGTCGAAGTCGCCCTGGCCGATTTTATCGGCGGCCTTGGCCAGCGCTTCGATGGGCGAGCCGAATCGACGCGCGATGCTTTGCGCAGTGAGCAAGCCAATTAGCAGTACGGCGGCGCCCAACAGGCTTAGCAACAGCGCAATAAGTTTGGCCCGATCGCGCGCCTGGGCCTCGGCCATGCTGACGTTGTTGATCGCGACCTGTTGCACGTCAAGCATTTGCTGGCGCACCTGGTTAAAGGCCTGGCTAAGGGTATTGTCGTTGTTGATGTCACCACGGGCCGGGTCGGCCTTGTCGAGGGTGGTTAGAAACTCGCTATAGACCTTTTCAATCCGCTCAAAGCCTTCGCGATCCCGGCGGTTTTCCAGGTCCATGCTTTCTTCCAGCAAGCTGCGAAACTTCGCTTGCGAGGCGCGCAGCGCCTGCATGTCGGGTTTTTCCCGAAGCATGATGGTCAACTGGTCGCCAAAACTGGTGCGCAGGCGCTGGCTAAGGTCGATGGTGGCAAAGCTGTTTTGAATCAGGCCTTCCTGGGTCTGGGCCATACGCAACACGCTGACCACCCCCAACAACAGCCCCAGCAGCGCCACGGTGATCAGCGCGGAGAAGCTCAGAAAGAACCGCGTTCGCAGGGTCATGGCGGGCTTCATAGGTTGTACTGTTTGCGTTTGCGATACAGCGTCGAGGCGTCGATGCCGAGCGTTTTGGCGGCTTGGTCGAGGGTGTCGCTGGTGGCCAGCACCGCGGCGATATGGGCCTTTTCCAACTCTTCCAGGCTTAGATCCGCACCCACACGCGGCGCGTTGTTGCTGGTGGGAACGACCAAACCAAGGTGGCTGACGTCGACGATTTCCTGCGGGCAAATAATGCTCGCGCGTTCAATCACGTTGCGCAGTTCGCGGATGTTGCCGGGCCAGCGATAGTCCAGCAGCGCCGCGCGCGCTTCATCGCTAAAGGCGCGCCCCGGGCGGGCGTAGTCCTTAACGAAGCGCGAGAGAAAACGCTCGGCCAGCATCAGCACATCATCGGCGCGCTCACGTAGCGGCGGCAGCTTGAGGGTGATGACGTTGAGGCGATAGAGCAGGTCTTCGCGAAACTTGCCCTCGCGCACCATGGCGTCCAAGTCCAGGTTGGTCGCCGCGACGATGCGTACATCGGCGCGACGGGTTACCGGGTCGCCGACGCGCTCGTATTCCTTGTCCTGAATAAAGCGCAGCAGCTTGGGTTGCAGGCTGAGCGGAAAGTCGCCGATCTCATCGAGAAACAGCGTGCCGCCGTCGGCCTGGCTCACCCGCCCCAGCGTGCTTTCGCTGGCGCCGGTAAATGCGCCACGGCTATGACCGAACAGCTCGCTCTCCATCAGCTCGGCAGTCAACGAGGGGCAGTTGATCGTCACCGAGCCTTTCTTCGAGCGCAGGCTCCAGCCGTGAATGGCGCGAGCCAGCTCGCCCTTACCGGTACCGGACTCGCCGAGAATCAAAATGTTGGCATCGGTGCCGGCCACCTGCCGCGCGGTTTCCAGCACCGCCATCATCGTCGGGCTGTGGGAATTAAGGTCATCGCTCGGTTTGCGCGTCTGGCCTTCCAATTGCTCGACGCGTGCGGCCAGCTGGCGAATTTCCAATTGTTTGGAGGCGGCCATGCGTAATTGGTCGGGGCTGCATGGCTTGACCAGATAATCGCTGGCGCCGGCCTGCATAGCGTCCACAGCCGTGTCGATGGCCGAGTGGGCGGTGACGATGATCACGCGCATCCACGGCGCTTGCAGACGCATCTGCGCCAGCACGTCCAGGCCGTTGTCCTCACCCAGGCGCAAATCGAGCAAACACAGGTCAAACACTTGGCGTTGCAGCAGGGTGTCGGCCTGCATCGCGCTGGTCGCGGTAGCCACGGTGTAGCCCTCGTCTTCCAGGCAATAACGGAAGGTACGCAGAATGGCCGACTCGTCGTCGACCAACAAAATACGGCCACTTTTTGGGCTGGAAGCTTCCATGTTTATTCTCAAGATCGGTTGCAGTGAGCGTTAGTCACGGAAAGTACAGGCAAGTTCGTGCAACTTGCACGGTGGATTTAACCCCATCCTGCAAGCTGCATGGCCAGACCTGTTGGTCACAGTAGTTAAGTTGTTGTTTTTTAACGATTAAAAAACTTACAAAAAGCTGGCACAGCGCTTGCGATATCCCTTGTAAGAGGCCAAGAACGGGCCTAGACCACCAAGAGGAAATCATCATGAGTCGCACCAGCCAACTGAATGAACTGATTGAGATCACCCGTGACGGTCAGCGCTTCTACGAGCACGCCATCACCGAAGTCAAAGACCCACAACTGCAAGCGCTGTTTCGCGATATGTCGCAAGCCAAGATCCAAGTGATCCAAGCGTTGGCCGTGAAAGTCGCCGCTAACCACGACACCCCCGCTCAAGGCGGCACCGTGATCGGCAAGCTGCGTCAGGTTTATGCCGACACCAAAGCGAGCATGACCAAAGACGAAGGCGCCGCTTACGTGGCTGAACTGGAAGACACCGAAGACCGCATTCTGCATGCCTTCGAAGACGCCATGGAAGACGCAGACCCGGACGTACGCGCCGCATTGGCCGTAGAAATGCCCAAGGTGCGCGCCTGTCACGACCGTATGCGCGACCTGAAACACAGCCTGGGCAAGTAATGACTGACGCCTGCGCAGGGCTATGGACAGCCCGCACCTTGGCCCTCCGCTCGTTGCCAAGAGCGACCCGGCCTTAGGTGCAGCAGGTTTTGTTTTCACTTAGCAGTACGGCAATTTTTTCCGCAGTTGCGTCGTAAAAAATCAGCAGTAGAAAAGGAACCTGAACCAAGGCCAAAGCCGGCGGTTCCAACCTATTACGGGTTCCGGACAAACAGGGTTTAGAACCCTAACCAAATGTAAGGAGAAACATCATGTTGAGTTGGGCAATTACCTTTCTGATCATCGCCATCGTCGCAGCAGTGTTGGGCTTTGGTGGTATTGCGGGCACCGCAACCGGCATCGCGACCTGGTGATGTTCGTTGTATCGCTGATCTTCGGTCGTCGCGGACGAGTCTGACGTCAGTCAGCAACAGCCAAAAACGCCCTCAGCAGAGGGCGTTTTTTTTAAACACTTTTCAGTCGACCACTAGCGCCAGCGCACCGGGCCAAACTAACAGCAGGCATTAACGTGGGCCTTGGCAGCGGCTTGCACTGGTACAAACCGCGATATCGAAGTCGTCGATAGAGCCTAGGCAATTTTTGCCTCTCGACAGTATTTGCACGGGAAGCTGTTGTGCCAGCGCTCGGTCCAGGATGCGTAGACGGTCTGTCCAGCGATAGGTGGGGGTTGGTCCACCTGGGCCCATTTCAATCATTGGCCCTAGCCCTGGAACGTGTAAGTAGGTGTTGTATTCGCCGGGCATTTGTTCAGTTGCGATTCTTAATGCGCCCTCATCGGCCCATGCATATTCCATCGCCTGAATCTTCCCTTGTGCACACAATACCCAGGCTGAAGCGGTATTAGAGAACAGCAGCGTCAGCGTTGCCGCCGCAAACGTGGTTTTTATCAGTTTCATAAGACCTCCAAATGATCTCTCTTGGCGCATCTGGCAGGGCTATGCGTGGCCGACACCGCCACAGCAACCTCCAGAGCTCAGCTTGTTTATGAGAATTTTTTTGGCTTGCGAGCCATGTACTGGGGGGGGAGTAGCGCTGTGTTTCCCAGTGCGCTAAACCTCGCACGAGCTGCGGCGCATGGCTGTCGCCTGGCACCGGGCAAGGGGTAGGACCGGCCCTGTCTGGCGCCGGTAAACACGCGGGTAGAGAGCGGTTTTTAGGTAGAGTTGGGGTGGATTTCTGCGCTGAGATTGTTGGTCGGCTAGGTCTGCCGGCATCGGTGCAGTGCAATATGTAAAACGCCCTCAGTAGAGGGCGTTTTTTGTCCAGCGTGGGGTTGGCGTTACGGTTTGAAGTTGCGTGCATCCTTGGCCCAGGTATCCAGCACCGGCGCCAGGTCTTTCACCGTTAGCTGCGTGCTGCTGTTCTCCAACTGCAAACCGGTACCTTTGCGCACGACCTCGGCCACCGGTTGGCTGGTGCCGCCATCGAGCGCTTGCAGCTCAACGTAAATATTGGTGTCTTTATCGCGCGTTCCTGCCGCCGTGCTGGCGGCAGCCACGGCCAAGGCGATGGGCACTACTTCGTAAACCTTCAGGCCCTCGGCCGAGGTATCCACCGCGGTAATCGCCGAACGAATGACCAAGGTGTCCGTGTTGGCTTGGTTGACCACCGTCATGCGCCCAGCCAGCTCACGCTTCATCGCCTGTTGCAGGTAGTTGGACACATCGTTGAGGGTTTTTTGGCTCACCTGATCGCTAGGTTTTGGCTTGGGGTAGAACTGCGGTTGTTCCACCAATACCGAGCTGTATTTGCTCAAGTCCAGCCCTGGCTTGACCCAGCGCATTACCGGCGCGCCGCTGGCTGATGTGGCGGGTTTAAGAATCGAGTAATCCGGCAAAAACCCGGAATACTGCTCAGGCTTGGTGGTGGAACTGGAACAGCCGGCAAGCAGCAGGCTGGTGGTGACAGCAAAACTTGCAAGCAGCAGTTTAGTCATCCTTGAAGCTCCCAACGTGAGGGGGGAATCGGGCGGTTACAACAACAGCGTTTTCAGCCTAGCCGAGAATTCTCACCCTGCTGCCTGGCCGACAGGTCTTGGTGAAAGCGCCGCGCTTTCTGGCAAAGCACCGCCGTGCGCCGCTATCATTCGCGGCACATCTGGGGGATACACCATGCTCAACGGCCTGTGGCTCAGCTTTTTTGTAATAGCCGCCGTCTCGGCATTGGCACAGTGGTTGGTCGGCGGCAACGCCGGCATCTTTGCCGCGATGGTGGAAAGCTTGTTCGCCATGGCCAAGCTGTCGGTAGAGGTGATGGTGTTGCTGTTTGGCACCCTGACCTTGTGGCTGGGCTTTTTGCGCATTGCCGAAAAAGCCGGTTTGGTCGACATGCTCGCGCGCCTGCTCGGCCCCTTGTTTGCCCGCTTGATGCCTGGGGTACCGCGCGGCCACCCGGCGCTTGGGCTGGTCACCCTGAGCTTTACTGCCAACGGCCTGGGCCTGGACAACGCCGCCACCCCGATTGGCCTCAAAGCCATGAAGGCCCTGCAAGAACTCAACCCCAGCACCACCGAAGCCACCAACGCGCAAATTCTGTTTATGGTGATGAACGCCTCGTCGTTTGTGCTGTTGCCGGTATCGATCTTTATGTACCGCGCCCAGGCCGGCGCGGCGGAACCGGCTTTGGTTTTTCTGCCGATTCTGCTGGCCAATGCCATTTCCAGCTTTAGCGCGTTGCTCGCTGTGGCGTTTATGCAGCGCCTGAAACTCACCGACCCGGTGGTGCTCGCCTGGTTTGGTGGCGCGGCGCTGTTGCTTGGCGCCTTTATGGCCGTGCTGGCTGGCCTGTCGGCTGCGGCGCTGACGGCGCTGTCCTCTTTGCTCGGCAACCTCACCCTGTTCGGGCTGATCCTGAGCTTTGTGATCATGGGCGCTATCAAGCGCGTGCCGGTGTACGAAACCTTTGTTGAGGGCGCTAAAGAAGGCTTTGAGGTGGCGAAAAATCTGCTGCCGTTTCTGGTCGCCATGCTCTGTGCTGTGGGCGTATTGCGCGCCTCGGGTGCTCTGGACGTACTGCTCGGCGGCATCCGCTGGTGCGTCGAAGGCCTGGGCTGGGACAGCCGCTTTGTTGAAGCGCTGCCCACCGGCCTGGTGAAGCCGTTCTCCGGCAGCGCCGCACGGGCGATGTTGATCGAAACCATGCAAAGCCAAGGCGTCGACAGCTTCCCGGCGCTGGTGGCGGCCACCATGCAAGGCAGCACCGAAACCACCTTCTATGTGCTGGCCGTTTACTTTGGCTCCGTGGGCCTGCAACGGGCGCGGCATGCCGTGGGCTGTGCGTTGTTTGCCGACTTTGTTGGCGTGGTGGCCTCGATTGGCGTGTGCTACTGGTTCTTTGGTTAAGCCAGGTAGCCCGCTGTTGGGCTTCGCCTGCGGCTCAACCCAACCTACGTGGCTGAGCGCGCCAAGCGCTCTCCCTGCGACCCATATGCTGCGCACGCCCCGACATTCCCCGTGCAGCCCGATGACCACTGTCTAGACTCAGCGAACCGCGTCGGTATTTCGGGAGTTCGCCATGTTTCTGCGTTCGGTTAGTGTGGGTCTGCGTAATTTCATCGGCTTTGGGGCACTGACCCTGATTTTGCTGGCAACCGGGGGCGTGGCGTTAACCGAGCTGTCGAGCTTGAAAGGCAACTTGCTGGAGGTAAAAGACGTTTGGATGGGCGGCCTGGACCTGATGGCCAAGATTAAATCCGACCGCCAGCTGATGCGTCTGGATGAAAACGAAATCATCGCCCAGCCCAACGAACTGGCCTCGCTCACCGGCGAAATCAACACCATCAAAGAACGGGTGCGCGGTTACGACAACGACTACAAAGGCACCATCATCCTCGACGAAGACCGTCGGTTATTCGCCGTCTACCAGGAAAAGAGCGCCGTCTACGAACAAGCCCTGAGCGCGGTACTCAGCGCCATGGCAACCGGCAAGGTCGAACAGTCGGTCAGTGTTCAATCCGAACAAAGCTTCGACGCCCTGATCAGCGCTCTGGATAACTTGATTGCCCTAAACAACAAAGGCGCTGCCGATGCCGGTGCGCGGGCCGAAGCCAGCGCCAACAACGCCACCATCACCTTTAGCGTGATCCTCTTGGCGGCGGTGATCTTCACCATCTTCGCCGCCGTGCTACTCAGCCGCAGCATCACCCGGCCACTGGCTGTGCTGGCCGCCTCGGCCGAGCGCATTGCCAGCGGTGACCTCAGCCAGCCGGTGCAAGCGGACGGCGCCGATGAAATCACCCACGTACAGCGCTCCCTCGGTGGCATGCTGGGCACCCTGCGCGAAACCCTGCTGAATATTCAAAACTCCGCCACCCAACTGGCCTCGGCCGCCGAAGAGCTGCACGCCGTCACCGATGACTCGTCGCGGGGCATCACCCGGCAAAACGACGAAATCCAAATGGCCGCCACGGCGGTTACCGAGATGTCCGCCGCCGTTGATGAAGTGGCGCGCAACGCCAACCACACCTCCGACTCCTCCCGCGAAGCGCAGGAAACCGCCCAGGCTGGCCGCGAGCAGGTCAGCAGCACCCGCGCCACCATCGAACAGCTCACCGAACGCCTAGGCATTACCTCCACCATCATCACCACCCTGGCCGATGAAGCCATCGCCATTGGCCGCGTGCTGGAAGTGATCCGCACCATCGCCGAACAAACCAACCTGCTGGCCCTTAACGCCGCCATTGAAGCGGCCAGGGCAGGGGACCAAGGCCGCGGCTTTGCCGTGGTGGCCGACGAAGTACGCGCGCTGGCGCAGCGCACGCAAACCAGCACCCAGGAAATTGAACGGATGATCAGCGCCATTCAGAGCGCCAGCCAACAATCGGTCAGCGCCATGGCGCAAAGCAGCGAATACGCCAGCCGCAGCCAAATCATGGCCAGCCAGGCCGACAGCGCCTTGGTCTTGATTGCCGAGCGGGTCAACCAGATCAACGACATGAACCTGGTCATCGCCAGCGCCGCCGAAGAACAAGCCAGTGTCGCGCGCGAAGTGGACCGCAACCTGGTCAACATCCGCGACATCGCCGAACAGAACGCCACCGGCGCGCAGGAAACCTCGGTGGCCAGTGATCAGCTAGCCAAGTTGGCCAGTGATTTGAACGGGATGGTGCAGCGGTTCAGGTTGTAACGCGGCCCTTTCGATGTAGGTTGGGTCGGTCCGCGTTCGGTGAGCCAAAGGCCAAGCCCAACATTGCCATGCTAAGGCGAGCGCTGGCGATGTGTTGGGCTTCGCTGCGCCCACCGAGCGCGGACCGATCCAGCCTACGGAGTCACCTCAAACCTCAGCACGCCAATCACCTGCCCATCTTCGGTCAACACCCGCACTTCCCAATCCCCCTCAACCTCCTGGGGGAAGTTTTGTTTGTGGGTCCACGAGCGATAGCCCTTTTCCCGCCCGCCGCTGATATCCAACGCAATCTTGTCCAGGTCTTCACCATTGCGCCGCCACACATGGTAAATGCGCTCGGCCAGCCCGCGTGGCGCGTTGATCGCCGTATAGGCGTACAAACCCTTGGTGCGCAGGTCGTTGGCGGTCATGGTGGTCAGGCTGTCGCCGGGGGAGCGGTTGAAGTCGTCGAGCTCGGTGGTTACCGCCACTTCGGTCAGCCACAAGGTCGCTGGCGGCACCCAGGAGCGTGCCAGCCAACCGACGCCGCCCAGCGCCAGGGTCAGCACTATTAATGCCAAGCCACGCCACCAGCGCTGCACTGGAAAGGTCACCAGCAAGCTTGGGAACGACAGCAGCACGGCTGCGCCCAGGGCCAGCTTGTAACTCTGCGCAGTGGTCAGGTGCAGGATGATTGGCAGTGCCGTCAGCAGCGCGGCGAACAGGGTTAGCGTATGCATTGCCAGGTACAACCAGCGCCGTGGTGCCAGCCATTTGTTGTAGATCGGGTCGATGATACTCACCAACCCGGCGCAGGCCAGTAGGCCGGTAAACAGCAACTGGCCGCTGTTCCACGTGGTGGTGATGATAAAAAACGGCAGCACAAAAAATAGACTTTCCTGGTGAATCATCTGGGTCAGATAACGCACCAACGGCTGCGGCAATTCGCGCTTGAACAGCCTGGCGAACACCCGTGCCACCAGGCTTTCCAGGGTTAGCCACAGCCAGCTGACCAGCAGCATCACCGCAATCGGCGTGGCGAGCCTGGCCTGGCGGTCGACCAAAACAAAACTGAGCACCCCGGAGATAAAACCAAACGCGGCCACCACGCCTGGGTAGCGTTGCAGCAGGGCGATCAGGGCAAGGGCGCGGGTTTTCCAGATAAGCATCAAGGTGGCAAGTCGGCAGGTGGAAAGGAGGTGCGCAGGATACGGGCGGACAATGCGGGGGTCCATGACGTCGGTGTGCGGGCGCAGGTTCGGTTTCAGATTTCAGCGGACTACGATCAACGCACGCCGCTCAGTCCCCTCGCCCCGGCGGGGAGAGGGCTAGGGTGAGGGGGGGCTCTTACATCGTGCGCAGGCCGGACGCCCCCCCCCCCCCCCCCCTCCCCCCGCGGGGGCGAGGGGAGCTAAATGGCGCCAATGGCCACCAGCCCTGGCGGCCTATGCCACTGTTGCCTGGCGCCCTACGCCCGTAAAGTGCGGCGGGCTAAAACAAAAATAAAAGGCCCGTTTTATGAACTACGACGCGAGCTCCCAACTGATACTCGGCCTGGTACTGGCAACGCTGATTTTCGGCGTATCGCTGGAACTGCGCCTCGAGCAATTTCGCGCAGTACTGCGCCACCCGCAACCGGTGCTCGCCGGCATGCTCGGCCAGTGCCTACTGCTGCCCTGGCTCACCTTGTTGGTCACCTTAATGGTCGACCTTAACCCCGGCTTGGAGCTGGGCCTGCTACTGGTCGCCTGCTGCCCCGGCGGTAACCTCTCCAACGTCATGACCCACCTGGCGCGCGGCAATACCGCGCTGTCGATGAGCATGACCGCGCTCTCCAGCCTGCTGGCCTTGGTGCTGCTGCCGCTCAACTTCGCCCTCACTAGCGCCGCCAACCCCGAAGCCAGCGCCTACCTGGCCGAGCGCCTGAGCACCCTGCACGTCGACCACCTGAGCATTTTGCTCAGCCTGCTGTGGCTGCTCGGCCTGCCGCTGGCGCTGGGCATGCTGGTGGGTAACCTGTGGCCGCACGTCGCGGAACGCATCATGCCGTGGTTCAAACGCTTCGCCCTGCTGGCGTTCGCTTTCTTTGTGATCGGCGCCATGGCCAACAACTGGAAGCTATTCACCGCCTCCCTGGGCCTGGTGTTCATCATCGTGGTACTGCACAACGCCAGCGCCATTGTTATCGGCTGGCTGATGGCCAAACTGGCTCGGCAACGCGGCGCCAACCTGCGCGCTATGGTCATCGAAATTTCCATGCACAACTCCGGGCTGGCGCTGGGGCTGATCTTTTCCCAATTCGGCGGCGAGCCGAACATGGCCTTGGTGGCGGCGTTATGGGGCACCTGGCACCTGGTCAGTGGCCTGCTGCTGGTGCTGTTCTGGCGCAATCGCCCGCTGGCTGCAGCTAGCGCAGACAAGGAGGCGCAACCATGCGTGTCCTGATCACCGGCGCTGCCGGTTTTATCGGCCAGCAACTGCTCAGCGAACTGGCCGTTCGGCATCCCAAGTGGACCCTGATCGCCGCCGACATCCGTGCGCAAACGGCGCATGGCGTGAAAATGAACATTGAGCCGGTGTTGCTCGACATCAGTCAGCACCGCCAAGTACTCGACTGCGTCGCCGCCTGGAAGCCTGACGCCATCGTCCACCTGGCCTCGGTCGTTACCCCGCCACGCGGCATGAACGATGCCCAGTTGCACGCCATCGACGTCGGCGGTACCCGCTCCATTGTTGAAGCGGCACTGGCCAACAACGTGCAGCAACTGATCGTCACCAGCTCCGGCGCCGCCTACGGTTACTACCCGGAGAACGCCGAATGGATCGACGAAAACGACCCCCTGCGCGGCCACGACCACTTCGCCTACGCCAAACACAAACGGGAAGTGGAAGTGCTGCTGGCCACCACCCGCCGCCACCACCCCGAACTCAAACAGCTGGTGCTGCGGCCGGGCACCATCCTCGGTAAGCGGGTTAACAACCAAATCACCGACATGTTTAAAAAACGCGCGGTGCTCGGCATCAAAGGCAGCGACAGCCGCTTTGTCTTTATCTGGGATCAGGATGTAGTCGCCATCATCCGCCAAGGTCTGGAGAGCGGCGCGCAAGGCATCTACAACTTGGCCGGCGACGGCGCTTTGAGCCTGCAAGAAATCGCCGCCATTCTCGGCAAACCCTACCGCCCACTGCCTGCCGGCTTGATCAGCGGCGCGCTGCGTATTCTCAAACCGCTCGGCCTCAGCCAATACGGCCCCGAACAACTCGACTTCCTGCGCTACCGCCCGGTGCTCAACAACCGCCGCCTCAAAGAAGAATTCGGCTACCAGCCGCGCTACACCAGCCGGGAAGCGTTTATGGCGTTTATTCAAGCGCGTAACGGCACTCCGTAGGGTGGGGCTGTCCGCGTGTGGTGAGCGCAGCGAAGCCCAACACCCACGTGCAGGTGTTGGGCAGCACCTACGGCTTACCGCACGCGGACCGGCCCAACCCACGTCGTTTCAACCGCATCTTGTACGACGTTGTCTTTGCCTATGCCCGCCGACCTCTGATGCTTTACCTCGAACGCCTCAGAGCCGTTCCCCCACGCGCCGCATCACACACACCTCATCCACTCCCGCCACCGTTGGCTTCACCAGCACAATATCTTTCGCCCGATTAGCCGGGTCGAGCAGCAGATAGGTGTGGCCGCCGTCGAATAGCACCGTGGCGTGCTGATACACAAAGGCCAGAATGCCCTTGGCCCGCGCCTCATCCGGCGCATGTGGGTCGAACGGCGCAGTGAGAATGCCCGCCTGCTCGCGAGCCAAGGCGCTGCCGTCGAAGAAGTGGTTGTCCTGCTCCAGGCGATACACCGTGCCGACCTGGCCGCTGTTATCCAGATCGAACCTTGCCTGCTCAACCACGCCGCGGGTGGACAGCGTGGTGTCGTCACCCTCGTTTTGCCGCGCCACCGACAGTTCAGACCACACCGGCGTTTGCACACCATCGGGCACCACCAGCGGATAGCGCGTATTGGCCGCGACCAAACGCTCACACAGCGGCTTTACCGCCGCGCTGCTGCTGACCAAGCTGAGCGACCCCGGTACCGCTACGGGGCTGTCTTTAGTCGGGAACTCCTCGGCGTCGACGGGCGTGTCTGCCTTAAAGTGGATGCGCTTGCAGCCATCGCCCGTGGCCTGGCCGGGCGCATCGTCAAGCAACGAGGAGTCCGCCGCCGCAGGCAGCAAGCAGTACGCCGCCGCGTCGGGCGTGATGCTCATCGACTTCAACAGCGGCTCGTTACAGGTTTCTGCATAGGCCAGGGCGAACACCACCTTGCGTTGCTCCACCCACACACTCAACCGCGTTTCCGGCGCCGCGCCACAGCGGCCATAGGCTTGCGCCGGCGAGCCATTGCCAGCCTTCACGCGAATAGTCTGCCCAGTTGCGAGCGGGCAATCGGCCCAAGCACTTTGCAGCGTGCCACGGCCCTCCAGGGTATTGGCCAGAATGCTCATCGGCAGATTGGGATCGGGGAACACCAACTGCACGTTGTCGGCATTACAGGTCAGCAATACCTGATTGAAATACACCGAACTGCCCGTGCTTAGCCGCAGCGAATAATCGCCCGGGTCCTCCTCCGGCTCAGCAGCAGGCAACTCCGCCAGGCGCTGATGGTACTGCTGCAATAGGCAGGCATTCAGCGGAGCGGCGCGACAGGTTTGGTTGCGGGTTTTCAACCAGGCGCGCTGCGCACTATTGAGCGCATCACGAGCAGCCGGTTGCGCCGCAAGCGCCGCCCGATAACGCGCCGCCAACTGCACATCCGCCTCGCCCAACAGCGGATCGGAACAAATAGCGCTCTCCACCGGTGTGAGCTTGCCGGTGCAGAGAAAACTGGGGGCCGCTTGGGCGGTGGTGGGGTAGGGCAATAGCGTTAATAGGGCCAGTAAAACCGGATAGAACGTTGTGGGCATGGGGTTACTTCCTGATGGGGCCGATGCGTAGCGTATAGCCGCTTTAACTTGCTCTCTACCGTGTAGCCCTAATGCCAACAGTTTCCGCATATACAGGCTTTAGTTCATTTAAGTTGTTAGCGTTATACCCTTTGCTTCGAAATTGTTTAAATAATTTCGACTGCAGGGAGTGGCGCTCTAGAACGTAAAGCCTTTAATGCACTGATCCACCGTATCGCTTGCCGCTTTGACTATGCCACGCGCGAGGGATAGGGGGTGATCGGATAGCAGAAGTTTATAACTATACCGGTGTGGGTAATAACCGTTTGCTGCGACTCATCTTCTTTTTAGAGGAAAAATCATGAATCGTATACCAGCAGTGTTAGCCCTAAGTGCGTTGGTTTGGCCAGTTACTGCCAGCGCGCATATAAAATGGTTTGTAGAATTCGATACCACTAAAGCGCCAGAGCCGATTATGCAAGTGTTGACGACTCCTGGGTTTTGGTGGTTGCTACTGCTGTCTGTGGCGGCAATATATGTCTCGTCTGTTTTTGACCGACGGATACCTTCGCTAACGGACCTTGCCGAGTGGCAACCTAAACTTGAGAGGTGGCATTCATTTGTCCCACAGATTATGCGTTATGGCACTGGGACATTTTTTCTAATTCTCAGCGCCTCTTTTCCCTACATATTGCTCACGCCTGAGCTTGTTACAGACAACCCCTGGTTGCGCTATGTGCACGTGTTCATCGCCGTGCTGGCCTTTCATCGTCGTACCAGTTTTATGGCGGGGCTGGGCATTATCTTTTTATACAGTTACTCAATCCAGCTCTACGGCACGTTTCATATGCTGGATTACATTATCTTTGTGGGTACGGGTGTTTACCTGATCGTTCAAACCGTTCGCCCGGCAGGTATTCAAGGCCTTGATTTGGAGCTGTTACGGTTTGTGCTGTGTTATTCCTTCCTATGGGGCGGGTTGGAAAAATTCACACAGCCAGATTTATTTTATAAGTTATTAGAGGGCCACGCTTACTTGGCCATGGGGCTGGACTGGGAGTTTTTTGTGCGCGCCTGCGGGTTTGTTGAAATCTGCCTGGCCTGGCATATCTACACCGGTAAACTAGCCGCCTATTTAGCGATTGCAGTATTGGCGCTTTTGGTGGTGATAGCGTTTATCCCATTCGGCGTAACGGACATGATCGGGCATTTCTTGTTTATCGTCCCACTGATCGCCGTTTTGTTAACCCCTCGCAAGGAGGTGGTGTTCAAAACAGCAGTTGCTAATACGTTCGGATTTTTGGTTGCTCTGTTGGGCTTCTTACTGCTTTCCTATGTGAGTTACTTCATTCTTCACTACCATCTTCACCCGCATCTTAATCTTTAAAGGTGGGGTGGAAGGGGCGGGTTTATTGGTTGGCGCTAAGTTGGAATGGTTGAGTAAATCCGCCGCTTTTCGGTGCCCTTCCTGGATATTCGAAATGTCGGGGGGCGCCCGTTCTAGCTGCCATTTTTGCGCGTTATTTAACCCTTCCCCCGCAACCGATACTCCCCCGGCGTAACCCCCGTCCAATTCCTGAACGCACGAAAGAAAACGCTCGGTTCCGAGTACCCCAATAGCAGCGCAATTTCCGCTGCCGGCAGTTGCCCATCATCTAAGTAGCGCTGCGCCAGTTGCTGGCGGGTATCGCTTAATAGCTGTTGATAGCTGCTGCCTTCATCCGCCAACCGCCGTTGCAAGGTCCGTTCGCTGAGGTTAAGGGTGCGGGCCAGTTCCGCGCGGTCGGGTTCGCCGTGGCTGAGTTGGGCGCCGAGTAGGGTGACCACGCGGGCCACCAGGCCTTCGCTGGGGAGGCGGGCGAGTAGGGCTTCGGCGTGTTGGCGCAGGAGGGTTTGTAGGGGCAGGTTGGCTTGGATTAGCGGGGCGTCGCGCAGGGCCAACGGCAGCACTAGAGCGTAGTCGGTGCAGTTGAACAGTACCGGGCTGTTGAAGGCGATGGCGTAGGGCTGCTCGTCTTCGGGTTGCGGGTGGGTGAATTCGGCCCGCAGTAGGCGCAGGTGCTGGACCAGCGGCGCCATCATGTGTACCCAGAACACCATCAGGGCCAGCACGCGGGTGCGGGTGGCGGGCAGTTCGGGGTGCACGGGGCGGTAGACCACGCGCAGTTCTTCGTCGCGCGTCTGCAGTTGCAGTTCGCCGCCTTCACCGACCAGGCGTTGGTAGCGCAGGGCGGCGTTCAGGGCATCGCCCAGGGTGGCGCTGCTTTGCAGCAGATAGCCGAGCACGCTGAAGGGGCCGGGGGCCAGGTTGGCGCCGATGGTGAGGCCGGGTTCGCTGACGGTAAGGCGGCTGTCGAGTTCTTGCCAGAGCTGTTCGTGGGCGCTGAAGGCAACCCGGCCATCGGGGTCGGCCAGTTGCCTTTCGTGCAGGCCGCAGCTGGCGAGTAGTTGCTCGCGGTTCAGGCCCAGGCGCGCGGCGGCGTGCAGCACGGATTGGGTGAGGCTGGCGCTGACAGAGGCGTGGCGTGGGTCGATGGTGTTTGGCATGGCCTGGATTCTGCCCAAGGCGCCTGCTAAATGACAGCGCTCAGCGCGTGGCGGCTTCGGGGTTGTCGTCGTTCAGGTGGGTGGCTTCGTGCAGCGCTGTTTCGGGCTGGTCGTGCTCGTCGCCATCGGCCATTACGCCATGTTCGTGGCTTTCCAGGGCGGCATAGGCACTGCTGCAGAACAGCGAGTTCAGGCGCTTCATATCGGCGATCAGTTCCAGGTGCAGCGAGCTGGTTTCGATGCTTTGCACCACGTTGTGATGCAGGCGGTGCACATGGGCGTGGGCCATGCGCCGTTCCTGGGCGCGGAAACGACGTTTTTCGCGCAGCAGTTGGCGGGCGCTGTGGGTGTCGCCGGAGAGAAACACGCTCAGGCCCAGGCGCAGGTTGGCGACCAGTTGTTGGTGCATTTCGGTGAGTTCTTGCAGGCCGTTTTCGGAGAAGGAATGGTGCTACGCGGTTTTCTGGTTTTGCACTTTGCCGAGCATACGTTCGAGCAGGTCGGCGGCTTGTTGCAGGTCGACGCTGAGTTCGATGATCTCCGCCCAGCGGCGGCGGTCGTGGTCGCCCAGGGCTTCGCCGGGTACTTGCGCCAGGTACAGTTTTACCGCGCTGTAGAGGGCGTCGACGTCATCGCCTAGGCGCCGCAGTTCTTTTGCCGCCAGCGGTTGTGGGGCGCGCAGCACGACGAGGAAATGGCCGAGCATGGTTTCTACCAAGTCGCCGATGCGCAGGGTTTCGCGTACGGCGTTGTTGAGCGCCAGGCTGGGGGTGTCGAGCGCGGTCATGTCGAGGTGGCGGGGTTTGGCCACGCCGTTGTCCAGTTGGCGGTCGGGCAGCAGCCAGTTGCAGAAGCGCGCCATCACCCCAACGGTGGGCAGCATCAGCAGGCAGCGGGTGGTGTTGTAGAAAAGGTGGAAGCCGATCACCAAGGTTTGCGGGCTCATTTTCAGCGTGCTGAGCCAATGTACCAGCGGGTGGATAAAGGGGCTGATCAGCAGCAGGCCGATGATTTTGTACAGCAGGCTGCCCAGGGCCACGCGGCGGCCGGCTTCGGTCTGCATGCTGCTGCTGATCAACGCCAGAATGCCGCTGCCGATATTGGCGCCAATCACCAGGCCCAGCGCCACGGGCAGGCTGATCAGGCCGGCGCTGGCCATGGTCGCGGTCAGCAGTACGGCGGCCAGGCTGGAGTAGGAAATAAGGGCGAAGAGGGCGCCGACCAGGGCATCGAGCAACACGTCGCCAGTCAGGGAGGAGAACAACACTTTAATGCCGTGGGCTTCGGTAATTGGCAGGGCGGCGTCGACGATCAGTTGCAGTGCCAACACGATCAAGCCGAGGCCGATGGCCACACGACCGAGTTGCCCGGCACGGGTTTGTTTGCGCGAGAGGAAAAAGATCACGCCGAGGAAAATCAGCAGCGGTGACAGCCAGGACAGGTCGAGGGTCAGCACCCGCGCCATCAGGGCGGTACCGACGTCGGCGCCGAGCATGATGGTCAGCGCAGGGGTCAGGGCCATCAGCCCCTGGCCAACGAAGGAGGTGACCAACAGTGCGGTGGCGTTGCTGCTCTGCACCAGGGCCGTTACGCCAATGCCCGCGGCGAAGGCCAGCGAGCGCGTGTTCATGTTGTGGCTAAGCACTTTGCGCAGTTGCGAGCCGTACACCCGCAAGATGCCGGTACGCACGATATGGGTGCCCCAGATAAGCAGGGCAATGGCGGAAAGCAGGTTGAGCAGGGTCAGCATAAAGGCGGCCTCCCTGGCAGCGTAATGTGAACGTTGCATGACAGTGGCGTGACAGCGCCGTCGTGGGCAATGGACCGTTCCAATGTCGGACTTGTTCGGTTTTTTCTTGCCCGCCATGCAGTTAGCTGTAGTTGGCGAACGTGTTTGGCGCCAGTTTTACGTGGCGATCTGGCGGTTTCGCAGGCGCTGGCGAGTGTTAACCTACGCCCACTTTTGCAAGCGGTTGCGCCCATGCTTACGCTCTACCACGCCCCCGATCTGGAAACCCTTGGCGAGCTGGCCACCACGCTGTTGGCCCAGCCGCAGCGCGAGCCGTTTGCCCCGGCGTTGGTGGTGGTGCCCAGCCAGGGCATGGGCCGTTGGTTGACGCTGGAGTTGGCGCGCAAGCAAGGCATTGCCATGCAGCTGGAGGTGCAACTACCGGCCAAGTTTGTCTGGGAAATTTCCCGGTTGGTGTTGGGGCAACTGCCGGAACAGTCGGCGTTCTCCCCGACCACCCTGACCTGGCGTTTGTACGATTGGCTGTGCGAGCCGAGCAACCTTGAACAGGCACCGCGTCTTGCCCACTACCTTGATGGCGGTGACGAGCGCCGGCGGCTGTCTTTGGGCGCGCGTATTGCCGACGTGTTCGACCAATACCTGTTGTACCGCGATGACTGGCTGGCGGCTTGGGAGCGCAACGAGTTGCTCGAGTTGGGCACCGACGAGGCCTGGCAAGCGCTGCTCTGGCGTGAGCTGACCCGCGACGGCCACCCACACCGTGCGCGCTTGCTGGAAGATTTGCTGCGTCGCCTGCATGACGACACGCCGCTTGCCGGCCTGCCCGAGCGCTTGCTGGTGTTTGGTATCAGCAGCTTGCCGCCGCACCATATGCGTGTGTTGGAAGGTTTGGCGCGGCATTTGGAGGTAGTGGTCTGCGCGCTTAACCCGTGCCGCGAAGCCTGGGGCGATATCCGCGATGTGCGTGAGCTGGCGCGCCAGCCGGTGATTGCCAGCGCTACAGCCGCAGATGATTGGTACCTGGATGTGGGCCATCCGCTGTTGGCCAGTTTGGGCAAGCAGGGCCGCGACTTTTTCGATGCGTTGTTCACCCTGGGCGGCAATGAAGTCGGCCTGTATTCGGAAGACGCCGACCTGCACGACAGCTCGCTGCTGCGTGCCCTGCAAAACGACATCCTGCGCCTGCGCACGCGCAAGCCCGACGAGCGCTTGGCGCTGCGTGAAGACGACCGCTCGCTGGAAGTGCATATCGCCCACTCGCCGCTGCGCGAGGTGGAAATTCTGCATGACCAATTGCTCGCGCGCTTCGCCGCCGACCCGCAGCTGACCCCCGATCAAGTGGTGGTGTTAACCCCGGATATCGAGCGTTACGCGCCCTATATCGAAGCGGTGTTTGCCAGCCGCGACAACCACGGTCGTGGCCCGCGTTCGCCGCGTATTCCTTACAGCCTGGCCGACCGCAGCCTGCGCGCTGAGCTGCCGTTGATTGAAGCCTTCCTTGGCCTGCTGACCCTGGAACAAAGCCGCTTTGGCGCTGAAGAAATCCTCACCTGGCTAGAGCAGCCATCGATTGCCCGCCGTGCTGGTATCGAAAACGAAGACTTACCGCTGTTGCGTGACTGGCTGCGTGAAGCCGGGGTGCGCTGGGGCCGTGACGCCGAGCACCGCGAGCAACTGGGTTTGCCAGCGGATGCTGCGTTTACCTGGCGCCAAGGGCTGGACCGTTTGCTGCTGGGCTTTGCCGCACCACCGCAACTGGCCGGCGATGCCGCACCACTGTTGGGTGAAACCTGGCCGCTGGATGCGTTGGAAGGCGCGCGTGCGCAATTGCTTGGGCGGTTAGCCGGTTTTGTGCAACGCCTGGCCTCAATGGCCGAAGACCTACAGCGGCCACGCTCGTTGGCCGCATGGGCCGACACCCTGCAAGCCTTGATCGACAGCTTGTTTGATGAGCGTGAAGCCGGCGATACCTTGCTGCTGCTCAGCCAGGCCTGCGCGGCGTTGCGTGACCAGGCCGAGGCCGCGGCTATCGAACGGCCGCTGGAGTTGGCGCTGGTGCGTCAGCAACTGAGCACGGCGTTGGAGCAGGGCAGCGGCGCGTCGGGATTTCTCACCGGTGCGGTGACCTTCTGCACCATGGTGCCGATGCGTAGCTTGCCGTTTCGGTTGGTCTGCTTGCTGGGCTTGGATGACGGCGCGCTGCCGCGTCGTACCCCGGCCGCGGGCTTTGATTTGATTAGCCAACATCCGCGCCGTGGCGACCGCGCGCGGCGGTTGGATGACCGTTATCTGCTGTTGGAAATACTGCTCTCGGCTCGCGATGCGCTGTACCTCAGCTATGTCGGCCGCGACCCGCGCAATAACGCTGAGCTGCCGCCCTCGGTGCTGATCAGCGAGGTGATGGAGTCGGTCGACCTTACCGCCGTCGTACCAGGCGAGAGCATGGCCGCCAGCAAGCAGCTGACTATCGCCCACCCGCTGCAACCGTTCTCCCCGGGCAACTTTGCCACGGGCGCACGCAGCAGTTATGCGGCGTCGTGGTATCGCGCGGCGCAGCGTCTGGCCGAGGCACCGCAGAGCAGCCCCGCGGCGTTCGCTGGCCGCTTGCCGGAACCGGATGCCGATTGGCTGCATATCGAGCCGTCGCAACTGTTGCAGTGTTTCCGCCACCCGGCGCGGTTTCTTCTGGAACAACGCTTGGGCCTGCGCCTGGCCGATAGCGACGAAGCCTTGGCCAGCGACGAACCCTTTGCCCTCGAAGGCCCAGCCTGGCGCGGTTTGCGCCAACTGGCGCTGCAGGCGGTGGAGCGCGATTGGACGCTGGAGCAAGAGCGCAACGTCGCCCGCGCCGCTGGCTGGCTGCCCACTGGCGAGTTGGGCCAGGCGCTGTGGGGCAAGTTGCGTGGCCCGGTGCGCGCCTTTGCCCCGCGGTTATTCGAGGCGCGCCCGGAAGAACAGGCGCAGCCGCTGTTGGTCGATGTGCAACTGGCTGGCGTGCATATTCATGGTTGGCTCGAAGGTGTCACCAGTACCGGTTTATTTGAATGGCGCTTGAATGCGCCGAGCGCCTGGGACTTGCCGTCGTTCTGGCTGCGCCATCTGCTGCTTAACCTCAGCGCCACCGCCGATATCGCCCGCGAAAGCTTGCTGATTTCCCCGGCGCAGGACTGGCAGCTCGGCCCGCTGGTTAACCCCAGCGAACTGCTGCTGCCTTGGTTGCAGGCCTACCGCGAAGCCCTGTGCGAACCGCTGCCGCTGATGCTGAAAAGCAGCTACGGCTTTGCCGAGGGGTTGCTAAAACCGGGGCGCAAAGAGCCGATTGAAGCGGCGCGTTTTAAAGCCAAAGTCGCCTGGGAAGGCGCCGACTTCAGCCCCATGCCCGGCGAGGCGCAAGACCCCTGGTACGCCCTAGCCTTTCGCGACCGCGAAGTGCTGGGCGAGCGTTTTGAAGCGCTGGCGCAGGAATTGATTCTGCCAGCACTCACCGCCTTGGCGCCGGCGGCGGGGGATGACGAATGAGCAAGGCGATATGGCTATGCAACGGCTGTACAGGAGTAGAGCCATGCCTGAGTTACTGACATCTGATCAGTTGGCGGAACTGGCTGAAACCGTTGAGCTGGAGTGCAAGCTCGCTCAAGGGCAGGACGGCAAGGGAGAGTTACCGAAAGACTTCTGGCCTACCTATTCGGCTTTTGCCAATACCGATGGCGGCTTGGTGGTGCTCGGATTGCGAGAACGCGATCGGCGTTTTAGCGTGGCTGGTTTGGCGAATATCGAAAAAATCCGTACTGATTTGTTCAATACCTTGAACAATCCGAGCAAGGTCAGCGTAAACCTACTGTCCGACGCCAATGTCAGCGTGCGGTTTTTGGACGGCAAGCAGATTTTGCTTGTCCATGTTCCGCCAGCCACACGTAAGCAACGGCCTGTCTTTCTCAACGGTCAACCCATTGGGAACACCTATCGCCGCCTGCATGAGGGTGATCGGCGCTGCGACGAAGAAAGCGTAAGACGCATGTTCGCCGAGCAGGTTGAGGACTCGCGGGACGAGCGCATTCTTAGCCATTTCGGGTTGGACGATGTTGATGCTGACAGTCTGCGTATCTATCGGCAGATGCTCAGCTCTCGGCAACCCAACCATCCGGCGCTCGAACATGAGGACACGGGCTTTCTGCGCCAAATTGGTGGTTGGCGCCGCGACCGTGCCAATGGAGAAGAAGGGCTCACTCTCGCAGGGTTACTGATGTTCGGTCGGTGGCTGTCCATTCAGGAAGTCATGCCCCACTACTTCCTGGATTACCAAGAACAAGCGGCAGTAGAGAGCGAGACACGTTGGACCGACAGGCTGGTACCGGATGGCACTTGGTCGGGGAACCTGTTCGACTTTTATCGACGGGTCTATCGCAAGCTTAGCGAGGACCTGAAAGTCCCGTTCGTGCTCAAGGGCGGCCAACGCCAAGAAGACACGCCTGTGCACGAAGCATTAAGGGAGGCCCTGGTAAACACGTTGGTTCATGCCGATTACACAGGCCGTGTGCCGGTGCAAGTAATCAAACGCCCCGACATGATCAGCTTCCGCAATCCGGGTGGCCTGCGTTTACCTTTGGAGCAGGTACTGCAAGGTGGCGTCAGCGACTGCCGCAATCGGCTGATGCATCAGATGTTCTTGCTGATTGGTTTGGGCGAGCGAGGCGGTTCTGGGGTACCCAAGATTTATAGCGGTTGGCGTAGCCAACATTGGCGTCCACCAGCGTTTTATACGAAAGCTGAGCCGGAACAGACGCTGCTTGAGCTACGAATGCTTGATCTTTTGCCCACGGGTACTGTGGAGCAGCTGCAACAGCGGTTTGGCTCGCGATTTGATGAGCTTGAACACGCAGCCCGACTTATTCTCGCTACCGCAGCTATCGAACGGGTAGTCAACCACGGTCGCTTGCTGGAAATTTGCGGTACCCATGCTCATGACCTCAGCCTACTGCTGGCTCGAATGGTTCGTGATGGCTATTTGGTTGCCGAGGGGCGCTCAAGGGGGCGGTTCTATCATCTCCCTGGTGAGCGTTTACTGACCCCGGAGCAAGTGTTTTCGCCGTCACGGACCGACTCCGAACATAACGGTGCGAGCTCCGAACATAAGGGTGCGAGCTCCGAACATAGCGGTGTGAGCTCCGAACATAAGGGTGCGAGCTCCGAACATAGCGGCGTGAGCTCCGAACATAGTGACCTTCCAGCAACGCGTCGTGATGGCGATGGTTGTTTGCTCAGCGAACATTTGGATGTGCCCCTGATCGACTCCCTGGATGAGCTGAATGACGACCTCTGGGTTTACTTGCATGAGCTGTCCCAAGAGCCGCGCGAGCGTTTACGGATGGAGCCTGCGCGTATGCGTGAGGTGATCAGCGTGCTCTGTGAGGATCACTACCTGACACTTAATGTGTTGGCGGAGTTGCTTGGTCGCAGCCCGGATGCATTGCGCCAGCAGTATCTCAACGGCATGGTCAAGAGTCGGCAGATCCAATTGGCTTTCCCCTCAAAACCGACACACATCCGCCAGGCTTACCGGGCCACTAGCCCAGGAGCCAGTGATGAGCCTTAACCTGCACACCTCATCTTTCACCGGCCGTTCGCTGATCGAGGCCAGCGCTGGTACCGGTAAAACCTGGACGCTTACCGCGCTGTATGCGCGCTTGTTGCTGGAGCGGCAGTTAAGTGTCGGGCAAATTCTGGTGGTGACCTACACCACCGCCGCCACCGCCGAATTACGTGAGCGTATTCGCGCACGCTTGGCGGAGTTGTTGGCGGTGTATGAGGGCACGCCCAGTGGCGACGATTTCCTCACTCGCTTGCACGCCAAGTACCCCGGCGAAGAGTCGCGGCGGCGCTTGCTGTTGGCGGTGCATGGCTTTGATGAAGCGGCGATTTTTACCATTCATGGTTTCTGTCAGCGTGCGTTGCAGGATGCGGTGTTCGAGGCCGGCGGCGATTTTGACAGCGAGCTGGCCAGCGACGACCGCGAGGTGCTGGATGCCTTGCTCACCGACGCCTGGCGCCATGAGCTGGCCGGTGCTGATCCAGCCTGGGCGCGCTTTTTAGCCAAGAAGAAAATCACCCCAGGGCTGCTGCGTCAGCGCTTGCGCGCGCACTTGGGTAAGCCGTATTTGCGCATTGAGCCGCGTGTGGATGAGTCGGCCAAGGCTTCCGATGAGCTGACGGCGGCTAGCCAGGCCTGGAGTGCGGCAGCCGAGCTGTGGCGGCGTGCGGGCTATGGCTGGGTTGAGCAGTTGCAGGAGCATGGTGGCCTTAGCCAGACCACCCACAAACGGGACAAATTCCCTGGCTGGTCGGCCGAGCTGGACAGTTATTTCGCCGACCCGGCCGCGCTGTTCGAACTGCCGGTTGGCTTGGAAAAACTGGCTGGCAGCGCGCTGCATAAAGCCACCAAAAAGGGCCATGACGCGCCCAGCAGCGTTGTTGCCGATGCCTTCGATACGCTGCTGTTGGCGGTTGCCGATGCCTTGCCGGCGGGCGAACAGCGCCTGATCGCCTTGCAGGTGCGCCTGCTCGATAAGCTCAATGCCGAGCTACCGGCGCGCAAAGCGGCGCAGCGCATGTTGGCCTTTGACGATTTGCTCAACCGCCTTAACGAGGCCTTGCACGGGCCGGCCGGTGAAGCCTTGGCGCTGACCTTGCGCACGCGCTATCCATTGGCGCTGATCGATGAATTCCAGGACACCGACCCGGTGCAGTATCAGATTTTTGATCGGGTCTATCAGCACGGCGGTGACCTGTGTTTTGTCGGCGATCCCAAGCAGGCGATCTATGCCTTCCGCGGTGCCGACCTGGCCACCTATTTAACTGCCCGTGATGCCGCCGAACGGCGGTACGACTTGCCGTTTAACTACCGCTCCACGGCTGAGCTGATTGCCGCGTTGAATGTGCTGTTTGCCCGGCCGCAGCCGTTTGCCGTGCAGGGCTTGGATTACCCGCCAGTGGCGGCAGGCGTTAAGCCGCGCGCGCAACTGGTGTTGCCGCCCGGCAACGAGGCGCCGCTGGCGCTGGTTTGGCTCGGTGATGAGCCGCTAAACAAGGGCCGCGCCGATACGTTGGTGGCGTTGGATACGGCGCAGCGCATTGCCGGGCTATTGGCGGCCAGCGCCCAGGGCCAGGCCTATTTCGACAAAGACGGCGTACGCACGCCACTGAAGGGCGGCGATATCGCCGTGCTGGTGTCCAACCACCGCCAGGCCTCGGAAGTGGCGGATCAGTTGGTCGCCCGCGGCGTACCGAGCGTGCGTCGCGGCAATCAAAGCGTGTGGCATAGCGAGGAGGCGGCGGAGTTGTCAGCGGTGCTGGCGGCCTATGCCGAGCCGGGTCGTGAGGGTGTGCTGCGCTATGCCTTGTCCACCCGCTTGCTCGGCCGCGATGCCTTGCAACTGGCGCGCTGTCAGGACGATGAACGTGCCTGGGACCGCGAGCGCGAAGACGCCGAGCTGTATCACCAACTCTGGCAGCAACAAGGGTTTATGCGCGCCTTCCGCGCCTGGCTGGATCAGGAGCAAGTGGCTGAACGCTTGCTCGCCGCGCCCGATGGCGAGCGGCGTTTGACCAACTTGCTGCACTTGGCTGAGCTGCTGCAAACCGAGAGTCAGCAGCGTCCCGGTCTTGAGCCGTTGCTGGCCTGGTTGAACGCCCAGCGCGGCAGTGAAGGTGCCGGTGACGACGCGCTGCTGCGCCTGGAAAGCGATGCCGAACGCGTGCAGATCGTCACCATCCACACCAGTAAGGGCCTGGAATACCCCTTGGTGTTTTGCCCGTATCTGTGGAATGGCCGTCTGCTTGGCCAGCACAAAGACAGCGCCCGCTGCCATGACGAAGACGGGCAGCCGCTGCTGGATATGGGTAGCGAAAACCTGGACGCCAATCTGCAACGCGCCCGCGAAGAAGTATTCGCCGAGCAACTGCGCTTGGCCTATGTGGCGCTGACCCGTGCCCGTGATCGCCTGTGGTTGCACTGGGGCCCGGTAGCGGTGCCAGCGCCGGTGAAAAAAACCGGGCTGTTGCCCGAAGAAGGCCTGCACAGCAGCGCCTTGGCCTGGCTGCTGCACGGGCGTGAACTGCCCGGCAACGATGCCCTCGGTGAATTGTCGCAGCACCTGAACGAGCGCACTGGCGAGCAATTGGCGGCTGAGGTGGATGACTTGGTGGCCGTCAGTGGCGGCACTTTTGCCCGCCTGCCATTGCTCAATAGCGAGGCCAGCGCTGGCGGTGAACAGCGTGCGCCGGCCCCCGAGCAATTGGGCCAGTTTGAGCGCAGCTTGCACAGCGCGTGGCGTATTGGCAGCTTCTCGGGCTTGTCGGCCGGTATGCATATGGAAGCGCCGGACCGCGACAACCTGAGCATTCCCGATGCCACTGATCCGGGCTTGGGCTTTTTTGCCTTCCCCCGTGGCGCGCGTGCCGGTACCTGCTTGCACGCCGTGTTGGAAGACTGGGCGCGTGGCAAAGGTGAACTGCCGGTGTTGGTGGAAAAGGCGCTGACCGACCATGGACTATCCCGCGATTGGACCGAGCTAGCCGCCGCGCATTTGCAACTGGTGCTGGATACCGATCTGGATGGCCAAGGTTTGACACTGGCCAGCTTGGTATCGGCGCGACGCTTGCCGGAGTTGGGCTTTACCTTTCCGGTGGCCGGTCTGGATGTGCTGCGCCTGCGCGCCATTTTGGCCGACCCGCAACACGGCTTGGCGGCGCCGATGCGCGAGGCAGCGCAGCGGTTGGAGTTCGACAGCCTCAACGGTTTTCTCAAGGGCTTTATCGACCTGACCTTTGAGCACCACGGGCGTTGGTATATCGCCGACTACAAGTCCAACTGGCTGGGCCCGGATGCCAGCTATTACAGCGGCGAGCGTCTGTTGCAGGCGCTGGCGGGTGAGCATTACTACCTGCAATACCTGATCTACCTGGTGGCGCTACGGCGCTTCCTGCGCCAGCGCCTGGCCGACTTTAACGATGAGCAATTGGGCGGCGCCTATTACTTGTTCTTGCGCGGTATGCCCAGCGCAGGGGTGTATTTCTCCCGCCCTGCCGACAGTCTGCTGGATGCCCTCGACCAGTTGTTTAATGAGGAGCAGCCATGAGCCTTGCCGAAATGCCGCTGGGCCCGCTCGAGCGGGCGTTTGTTGGCAGCCTGCAACGCCTTGATCACGATGCCAGTGAAGTGGTACTGGCGGCAGCGGCGCTGACCTGCGGCGCATTAGGCGGCGGCGATGTATGCCTGCTGCTGCGGCGTTGGGCTGGGCAGCATGCCTGGCCGGAAGTGGGCGGCGGCGTGTTGCTACCCACGTTGGACAGCTGGGTTGAGCAACTGCAGGCATCGCCTCTGGTAGGCGCGCCGGGCGAATTTGCGCCGCTGATTGTGGATGGCGAACGCCTGTATCTGGCGCGTTATCACCATTACGAAACCCAGCTTGCCGAGCAATTATTGGCCCGTGGCAGCGCCAACCCCGAGGTGGATGAAAGCCTGTTGGCGGACAGCCTGGCGCGACTGTTTGCGCGCAATAACAGCCAGGTCGGGCCGGACTGGCAACGGCTGGCGGCCGCGCAGGCGGTGCGGCGCAACCTGGCGGTAATCTCTGGTGGCCCCGGTACGGGTAAAACCTCCACCGTGGTGCGCTTGCTGGCGGCGTTGTTGGAGCAGCCGGGCGGCGAGCGCCTGGCTATCGGTTTGGCTGCGCCCACGGGCAAGGCGGCGGCGCGCATGGCCGAGGCGATCCGCAATGCCAAAGCTGAGTTGCCGGTGAGCGAGGCGATCAAGGCGGCGTTGCCGGAAGAGGCGCGCACCTTGCACCGTTTGCTCGGCAGCCGCGGCGATACCCCCAAGGTGCGTCACCACGCCGCCAGCCCATTGCCGCTGGATGTGCTGGTGGTGGACGAAGCGTCGATGGTCGACCTGGCATTGATGGCCAAACTGGTGGACCAATGCGCGGCTGATCTTGCTCGGCGACAAAGACCAACTGTCGGCGGTGGAGGCGGGTGCGGTGTTTGCCGAGCTCTGCGAAGGCCGTGGTTTTAACCCCGACACCGCCGCCGCGTTGCACCGCCTGACCGGTCAGCCGGTAGAAGCGCAGGCGCCCAGCTCGCGCCTTGGCGATGCCGTGGTGTTACTCACCCATAGCCACCGCTTTGCTGGCGATAGCGGCATTGGCGAGCTGGCGCGGCGTATCAACAGTGGCGACGCGGCCGGCACCTTGAGCCTGTTAAAAGAAGGCCGGCCGGACCTGGCCTGGCAGGCGCAACCGCTGCCCAACGCCCTGCTTGATCGGCTGGAGCAAGGCTACGCGCCGTATCTGGCAGCCGCGCGCAGTGGCGATGTGGCCGCGACGTTTAACGCGTTTAACGGCTTTCGCGCGCTGACCGCACAACGCCAAGGGGCGTGGGGGGTGGAAGGTATTAACGAAGCGCTGGAAGGGCGGATTAAACGGCGCTTCAGTTTGCCCAGCCGTGAACGCTGGTACCCCGGCAGGGCAATTATGGTGCGCCAGAACGACTACGCCCTGGGGTTGTTTAACGGTGATATCGGCATCTGCCTGGCCAGTGATAATGGCCTGCGGGTGTTCTTTGAAAGTGCCGGCGAAAGCGAACCGACCTTCCGCCCATTTTCTCCGGCGCGGCTGCCCAGCCACGACAGCGCCTTTGCCATGACCGTGCATAAAAGCCAGGGCTCGGAATTCAGTGAAGTGCTGCTGGCGCTGCCCGATACCGCCAGCCCGTTGCTGACCCGCTCGCTGCTCTACACCGGTATTACCCGCGCCAAGCACAAGGTGGAGATATGGGCGTTGCCGGCGCGCCTGGCGGAGGCGGTGAGTACCCGGGCTGAGAGGGCGGCGGGGTTGGCGCAGCGGTTGCGGGTGGAGGGGTTGGTGGCGCCAGTGCCCGCGCAGGTGGCGCTCACTGTAGCCACCGCAGAAAGCAAACCCGCGAGCGATCAGGACCAGCTCAGCTTGTTCTAGAGCGCCGTGCGCAAACGTGGAAAACCACGGTAGTGCCGGAATGTAAGGCACGGTCTGACATTCTGGATCCCCGCCTTCGCGGGGATGACGGAGATTTATGTTTGAGCTGGTAATTGTCCTCCAGCACCGTCATTCCCGCGAAGGCGGGAATCCAGGCTATCGAAGGTGACCGCAACCCTCCGGCGTTCGAGGGACTGTTTCTATACCCATGCACGGGTTTTCTCGTAGTAACAACCTTTTGTCGGCTACAAACGCTTCGGTTTGACTCTTCGCCATTTCCTACGATGCTTGGCACCCAGCAGTGTCTTTCACGCATCGACAAGGAGTGGTCATGGCCAAGCGCCCTGTCTCGTCCGCCGTCAAAACGCCTGCCGTAAAAAAACCAACCCAGGCGAAAAAAACTGCCGTTAAAGCCAAGCTGGATGTGCGTCGCGATTCCATGGATTTTCGCGACCTGACCTACAGCGCCTCCCTCACGCCGCTCCCCGATGTGCTCTATCCGGTATGGCCGCACCTGCAGATTCTCGACCAGGGCGAGCAGGGCGCGTGCACCGGTTTCGGTTTGGCGGCGACGATCAATTACCTGCGCGCCACCCGCGGCCAGAAAGGGTTGGTCAGCCCGCACATGCTGTTCAGCATGGCCCGCCGGTATGACCAGTGGCCTGGGGAAAACTACGACTACAGTAGCGCCCGTGGTGCCATGAAGGGCTGGCACAAGCACGGCGCTTGCCTGGAGAAAACCTGGCCAAAAAGCCGCAAGGGCGGTATCAGCCCGGCGATCCAGCAGGAGGCCTTGGATATTCCACTGGGCGCCTACTTCCGCGTGTTTTCGCGCATCAACGATGTGCAGGCGGCGCTGCGTGATGTTGGCGTACTGTTTGCCTCGGCGAAAACCCACTCGGGATGGGATGCGCCGCAAAACGGCAAAATCGTTTGGCGACCCAAGGCTAACGAAGAAGACAGCGGCCACGCCTTTGCCATTGTCGGCTACACCCGCGATGGGTTTCTGGTGCAGAACTCGTGGAAGGATTGGGGCGGTTTTACCGTCGAAAAACACACCTATACCGGGGTGGCGCTGTGGAGTTACGCCGACTTCGAGGCCAATGTGTGGGACGTATGGGTGGCGCAGTTGGGGGTGAAGGTCAACTTCGAAGTGACCGACACGGCCAGCCGCTACACCGCCGACGGCGGCACCGCCCGGGCTGCTCAGCCAGCGCCGCCGCAGGAGTCGATTTACCTGCACTACCTGCATATCGACAACGGCCGCTTGGATGATCAGGGCCAGTACGCCTCCGATACCACGCAGTTGGATGCCATCATCGCCTCACTGCAGGCGAGCCAACCCAAGCACATTGTGCTGTATGCCCATGGCGGCCTTAACTCGGTAGAAAGCTCGGCCATGCGCGCGTTTAAGTGGCGGCCGGTGTTTGAAGCCAATGGCATTTACGAGCTGCATTTCATCTGGGAAACCGGGCTGTGGAGTGAGCTTGGCGACCTGCTGCATATCAAGCAGCCCGCGGTGGATGAACGGGTTGGCTCGGTAAGTTCGTGGTGGGACAACCAGGTGGAAAAACTCACCCAGCCGATGGGCTTTTCCCTGTGGCAGGAGATGAAGCTGGACGCGCAGCGCGCGTTTGTTGCGCAGGGCGCCGGCACGTTGCTGCTCAAGCGCCTGTTAGCGTGGCTGGGTGCTCAAGGGCGGGCGGCGCCGCAGGTGCATTTGGTTGGGCATAGCGCCGGTTCTATCTGGCATGCCCATCTGCTGCAAGCCTGGCTGGCGCAAAAGGGCCCGCAGATCGCCAACCTGCTGCTATTCGCTCCGGCCTGTACGGTAGCCTTGTATGAGCAGACGTTTTTGCAGGCATTAGGCAAGGGCATTGCCCGGCAGAAATTGCTGGTGCTGTCCGACCAGGCTGAGCAAGACGATACGGTGGCGGGGGTATACCGCAAGTCGCTGCTGTACCTGGTGTCGAATGCCTACGACAACAAGACCGCGCGCATTCCGATTTTGGGCATGGAGAAATTCCAGCCGCCTACGCAGCCGAAGAACAGCACCTTGGTGGTGGCCAGCAGCGCCAGTGCGCAAAGCAGTAGTCGCAGCCATGGCGGCTTCGACAACGACGTGCCGAGCATGAACAACCTGCTGCAAACGGTGCTGGGTAGCGCGGTTAAGCGCTTGTTCAAGGATGAGGATATGAAGGGGTATTGAAGGCGGTAGGGCGAAACGTAGGTTGGGGTAGGTTGGGTTGAGCGCAGCGAAGCCCAACAGGCCGACCATCGGTCCCGCCTGTTGGGGCTGGCCGATGTTGGGCTGGCCCATTTGGGGCTGGCACATGTTGGGCTTCGCTGCGCTCAACCCAACCTACGTGCGGTTTCTGATCGCCGGGGTACGTATTACTCCCCCGGAATATCCTTGCGCAGTTTCACCACTTCTTGCTGCTTCTTGGCGCGCGCGCCACGCATTTTGATGTTGATGGCTTCCACCGCCAGGGAGAAGGCCATGGCGAAGTAGACGTAGCCTTTAGGCACATGCACGTCGAACGCTTCGGCGATCAGTACGGTGCCGACGATAACCAGGAACGCCAGGGCCAGCATTTTCAGCGACGGGTGCTTGTCGATAAAGTCGCTGATGGTGCCGGCGGCCATCATCATCACCAGCACGGCGACGATGATGGCGGCGATCATCACCGGTACATGGGAAACCATACCCACAGCGGTAATCACCGAGTCCAGGGAGAACACGATGTCGATGATCGCGATCTGGATGATGGTGCCGATAAAGCCGCCACCCATGCCTTTGGGTTCGTCACCGGTTTCATCTTCGCCTTCGAGGCTGTGATACATCTCGGTGGTGCTTTTCCACAGCAGGAACAGGCCGCCAAAGAACAAGATCAGGTCACGCCCTGAGAAGCCCTGGTCCATCACGGTGAACAGGTCGGCCGTGAGGCGCATCACCCAGGTGATCGACAGCAGCAACAGAATGCGCGTGACCATGGCCAGGGCCAGGCCGAAGAAGCGGGTCTTGGGCTGCATGGCTTTGGGCATGCGGCTGACCAGGATCGAAATCATGATGATGTTGTCGATCCCCAGCACAATTTCCAGGGCCGTCAGGGTGAAATTCTGGGCTGGTCAGCCATTCCATGTACAGCGTCCTCTAATTTCAAATAAAACGTCGGGGCTAGCTTGCTAGCGAACCCCTGAAAGCGCCGTTTGCAGGGGTTCGCTAGCAAGCTAGCTCCTACAGGGGACGGCGCCGGGTGATGGTTAGCGGCTGAACAGCGGGAAGGTTCCCAACGCCAGCGCGGCGACAAGGATACACAGGCAAACCAGAACTGCCCATTTCAGGGTGAAGCGTTGATGGTCGCCAAACTCGATACCGGCCAATCCCACCAGCAAATAGGTAGACGGCACCAACGGGCTGAGCAAGTGCACCGGCTGGCCAACGATAGAGGCACGGGCCATTTCCACCGCGCTGATGCCGTAGTGGCTAGCCGCTTCGGCCAGCACCGGCAACACGCCGTAGTAGAACGCGTCGTTGGACATAAAAAAGGTGAACGGCATGCTCACCAACGCAGTAATCACCGCCAGGTAAGGGCCCATGGCGTCGGGGATAACCGCCAATAGGCTTTTCGACATGGCGTCGACCATGCCGGTTCCAGTCAAAATACCGGTGAAAATACCCGCCGCAAAAATCAGCCCAACCACCGCCAATACGTTGGCTGAGTGTGCCGCCACGCGTTCTTTCTGCTGCTGCAGGCACGGGTAGTTGACGATCATGGCGATGCCGAAGGCGATCATAAACAGCACAGGCAAGGGCAGCAGGCCCATGATTAGCGCGACCATCAGCGCCACGGTAAGGCCGGCGTTGAACCAGATCAGTTTAGGCCGACGGGCGTCGGGGAACTGCGACACGCTGATTTCGCCAGCCTCGACTTCATCACCGGGCAAGTGCAGTTCACCCAGGCGCGCACGCTCACGTTTGCCGTAGAAATAGGCGATGGCCAGGATGGCGACTACACCGGCGCACATGGCGGGAATCATCGGTACAAAGATGTCTGACGGGTCGACATGCAAGGCACTGGCCGCGCGCGCGGTCGGCCCACCCCACGGGGTCATGTTCATTACCCCGCCCGCCAGAATAATCAGCCCGGCCATGATCCGCGGGCTCATGCCCAGGCGCTTGTACAGCGGCAACATGGCCGCCACGCAGATCATATAGGTGGTGGCGCCGTCGCCATCCAGCGACACCACCAAGGCCAGCACCGCGGTACCAACCGACACTTTCAGCGGGTCGCCTTTGACCAGTTTGAGGATCTTGCGCACGGCCGGGTCGAACAGGCCGGAGTCGATCATCAGAGCAAAGTAGAGGATGGCGAACATCAGCATCACCCCGGTGGGGGCGAGCTTGGTGATGCCTTCGAGCATCATCGGGCCGATCTTGGCGGCAAACCCACCGAACAGCGCGAACACGATAGGGATGATGATCAGAGCAATCAGCGCCGACAGGCGTTTGCTCATGATCAGGTACATAAAGGTGATGACCATGGCAAAGCCGAGGAGGGTCAACATAGCGGTTCTCCGAACGTTAGCGGGCGATGGGGCGGACAGACGTCAACGGGACGGTCGTTAGCAACGGGCGCGAGGGGGACGGAGAACGGGCGTACGCGGGGAGCAGCAAAACATGGCAATCACCACTTTTTATTGTTGGAGTTGGCGGGGGCGCCAGCAGCCGGTCTGGTGCCGGCAGTGGAGGGATGCTAAGGGGCGAAGCTTTCAGCCAGCTTTCAGTGGGTAACAGCAGACCGGCGGCTAGGCCAGCAGGCTGAGTACCAGCATCAGGCTGACGGCTGAGAGCAAGGTTTGCAGGGTGATGATGCCGGCCATTAATTGGCTGTCACCGCCTAACTGACGGGTAAGCACATAGGCGGTGGGTGCGGTGGGCAGGGCGAAGAACAGGATCAGCACGCTGCTGGCCAGTGGCGGCAACGCCAGCCCATGGGCGACGCCGTAGGCCAGCACGGGCATGAGCAGTAAACGGATGGCGCAGTTGTACAGCAGCGCTGGCGCCTCGCCGGCCAACTGCTGCGGGCGTAACGCCGCGCCGACGCAGAGCAGGCCCAACGGCAGGCTGGCGACGGCGAGCAAGCTCAACAGCCGATCACTGCCACCGGGTAAACCGATGCCTAGCAGGTTAACCAACGCGCCGGCAGCGCAGGCGAGAATCAACGGGTTGCGCGCAATTGGCAGTAGCAGGCTACGGCCACTGACGCCGCGCTCGGCGGTGAGCGCCCATACCGAGAGCAGGTTTACTGCCGGCACCATCATCGCCAGCATCAGCGCGGCCAAGGTTAAGCCTTCCTTGCCGTACAGCGCGCCAACAGCGGCCAGGCCCAGGTAAGTATTAAATCGCAGCACGCCCTGGCTGATGGCACCAAAGCGCGCCGCGGTCCAATGACGCAAACGCTTGCACAGCAGTAAGGCCAGCCAGGCAATGCCCAGGCCGAGCAGTACCGCCAAGGCCAGACGCGGCAGTGCCGGGTTATCCAGCGGCGCGGTAGCCAGGTTGCTAAACAGCAGGGCGGGGAACAGCACGAAATAGTTCAGGCGTTCCGCCGTCGGCCAGAACTCATCGCCAGCAAAGCGCAGGCGGCGCAAGGCAAAACCGCCAACGATCAAGGCAAACAACGGCCATAAGGCCAACCACAACTCCAGCACGGCGCACTCTCTAGCATTGGCTTGAGCCGGCATCTTGCGCAGCGAGGGTGCGGGGTGCAAGAGACAGGCGCGCAGGCTAGGCTTTTCGCCGTGAAAGAGGAGACAGACCATGACCGATATCCACACCGGCGGCTGCCAATGCGGCGCCTTGCGTTACCGCTTTAACGCACCCTTGACGGACATCGCCCATTGTCATTGCAGCATGTGCCGGCGCACCTCGGGCGGCATCGTCACCACCTGGATTACGCTGCCGCTGGAGCGTTTTGAATGGATCCAGGGCACGGCGCAGGGGTTTGTTTCGTCGCCCGGTTGTACACGTTCGTTTTGTGGGCAATGTGGTGCGCAGCTGACGTTATTTACCGAGCAGAGTCCGCAGACCATTGACGTGACAGTCGCCACCTTCGACCACCCCGAACAGGCGTTGCCAGATCGGCATATTTGGGTGACCACGCGCTTGCCGTGGCTGCATTTGGATGAGCATTTACCCAGCGAAGAGGGTGAAGCGTTTTAGCGATCAAGCGATTTCCCCGCTTACGTACTCGCCAGTAGCACTGCCGTCGTCCCCTACGGCAGCACCAACCCGCCGGCGGCTTTATGCAGGGCGCGCAGGTGTTCGCTGAGCTGTTTGAGGTTGGCTTCGCCGGCGTCAAGCGCGGCCAAACGTTGCGGTTCCAGCAGGCTGCGTACTTGGCCATCGAGGTCGTCGCTCAGTTGCCGGAGTTGCTGTTGGCGGTTGTCGCTTTCATGTTGCAGGTGTTGCCATTCGCTGGCTTGCGGCAGGCCATAACCACCTTCGAGCAGCTCGGCAGGGCGGCTGAGAAAGCCGCTGTTGGCGAGGATTTTTTCCAGGGTTTTACCGGCCACGCCCGAGTTGCCATTGGCCAGGGCGTCGTCGCTCAGGTAGCGGCGTTTGAGTTCGTCTTGGGCCAATAACAGTTGCCGACGCTGGGCGGCTTGTTCCAGTAGCAGCATGGCGGCACTGGCACGCAGGTCCGCGCGTTCAAACCAGCTGCGGCGCTCGCTGGCTGGCAGGCTGATCCAGTCATCCACCTGTTTTTGCGCGATGGGTAAGCGCTGTTTGAGCACTTCAAACATGGCTTGGTAACGGTCGCGGAAAGAATCGAAACGGTAGCCGCGGCGCAGCGCTTCGGTGCGATCGTCGAGCACGCTAAGGTCGGCCAGACCTCGACCTGCCAGTACCTCCAGCAAGCCGTTGGGCATGATGTTGTCGAGGGTCTGCAACTGCGCCTGGTCGGTGCCACTGCGCAGCAACTTAAGGGTTTCTACCGCGCAGTTATTGGACAGAAAGTAGTAGTTGCCGTCGTAGCTCCAGTGCTGCTCGGCGGCGCGCTCCACCAATGCTTCAAGCTGCGGGCGGTCGAGTTTGAGCGGCACGGAAACCAGGCCGCGCAGCTCGACCTTGGTGTATTCCTCAATCACCTGGCTCAGCGGCAGAACAAACAAGCGCGAGGGATAAACGCCAGTGAGGCCGTCCCAACTGGACAGCTGCAAGTCACCAACAAAGGCGCGGTAGGACAGCACCAGGTGCTGGTCCATATCCAGCCGGCAATCCGGGCCCCGTGGCCGGCCCGGCGCACAAATCACCAAGCGCAACATGCTGTGACCCCAGCGGCTGGCCAATTGGTCGTTGGCTTCAGCCAGCAGGTAATCCACTGCATATACGCGCTCGGGATCGAGCTTGCCCAACGGCTGGCGGGCAAAGTCGCGGCCGGCGTTCAGGTAGGCGAAGGTGCTCGGGCAGGCCTCGCTATTGGCTGGCGCCCAGCCCTCGAACTGCTCTTGGTAATAGCGAAACAGCGCCGGGCGGCGGCAGGTGTAGGAGGGGTCGAGAAGGAAATACTCCATGTTGACCGCGACGAATTCGCGTGGATTGCTCAGCTCGTAAACGTCCGGGCTGCGGGCGATCTGGCGGTTGTTGGCTTCGCGCTCGCCACGACGGCCGACGTATTGCGGCCAGCCGGCGAGGTCGAGCAGGCGTGGGTCATCGCTGAGGGTAAAGCGCCGTTCGGTTTGGCCGCGACAATCGTCCATCTGCCCAATCAGGCCCTGGCTTTTTAGTTGGCGCTGGCAACGCAACTGCAACGTTTTCTGCGCCGGCGACCATAGGCGCGCACGGTCATACAGATGGGTAAGTTCATGCAGCACCGTGGCCAGTAATTCCTGGCGCACCGTGCCGTGGGGGCGATTGGTTTTTTCCTGGGCCGCTGAGCCGTCGGTGAGTGCGGCGAGCAGACGTTTGTTGAGGACCAGCGCCGTGGGGCGGATGGCTTGGCCGTAAGCGTTGCTTTCCAGCCGCTCGCTCCAGCTGACCTCGACCTCACGGTCCAGGCGCTGCACAAAAGCTGGCGGTAATTTCGCCAGCGCTTCGTCCAACAGTAGTTGGCTGGCCTGCTGCTGGCTGGCGCTCAGACCTTCGTGGTCGAGCGTCAGCCGCAGTTGCGCCTGGGCCAGGCTGGCACCTAGCAGCAGTACCGCACTTAGCAGCCAGGCACCGGCTCGCTTCACAGAGCGAGGATGGCTTCGGCCAGGGTTTGATCGCTGGCGTCACGCGCTTCTGGCACGCGGTCACGCAAGGTGCCGAATGCGGCTTCCAACTGGGCTCCACGGATAGCGCCTTCGCTCGCGACAAAGCTGGCGGCGTCGTCACGGGCTTCCAGCACAACTTTGGAGTCACGTACCGAGGTGGTGGTGTCGGAGGTGAAGTCGATAGTGCGGCCGAAGGCGCGAACAATAATGTCGCTGGTGGCCACCAGGGTGTGGGCCTGGGCTACGCCCGTGGTAATCAGCAAAGCGAAAGCGGCGAGCGAAAGCTGACGGCGCATGAGAAATCTCCGATACAGATGCGGGAAAGTTACTGAGAGCGTGTGGAACAGTTGGACGAAAATGCGCGCAACCAGTTCCAAGCCAATTGTGGCTATTTGATGGCTGTCGCATTACGCCCTTTGCAGCGCGCGCCAAGGCTAGCGGATGAAACGGTGCGGAACCAGCGCTGCGCCTAGGTTATGCGCCTCAGAGCACCAGAATCGACTGGGCTAATTGCAGGTCGCTGTTGGCCTGCAGTTGCGGTACTTGTTGGCGAATATGGACCAGGGCGGCTTCCAGGCGCACGCCGCGAATGCTGCCCTCGGTGGCGACAAAGCTGGCGGCATCTTCGCGAGCGGCGAGCACGATCTTGTCGTCTTTAAAGGACGAGGAAAGATCAGAGGTGATATCGGACGTGCCTTTCAAGGCGCCGACCACGGCATCGGTGGTGTACACAAAGCTGGTGGCTGAGGCGCTGGTGGCGAGGGCCAGCAGGGTGGCGGCAGTGAGCAGGCGCAGAGGGGACATGGTGGGAACTCCTACAGATAAACGTTGGTTACGCAGGCTGATAGCCTAGCGCAGCGGTGCGCGTTTGAGGGGCGGGCAGGAAGAAGGTTCGCGCAGGTATAAAGGATTCAGAGCTAATTGCGGTGATTGCCACTTGCGCGATTAGACTCCCCTCTCCTGCTTGCGGGAGAGGGGCTAGGGGAGAGGGCCAGCGGTATATGGAGCTGTATAGATAGAGGGCGGTTAAATCATTCGCGCCAGAATGGCTTCCCCAGCTCTAAATCCCGCTCACTTGGACAAATACCCGCATCCGCCAACTGCCGATCATCCAGGCGCGCCAACTGCTTACGGGTGCGCACGTTACGACGCCACACCGTAATCGCGGCCAGCAGGCGCAGTGGCCAGGTGGTTTTCGCAGGGGCGGTGGTTTGGCTTGCCGATTGGCTGAGTGTGCGTTCCATGGCACGTGTCCTTCTCGCTTAGTGCGAGTTCTGGGTATGGGGAAACATAGTCCCTCACCACTGCGCCCAGGCGGCAGTCACAGAAAGGTAGAATTGTATTGCAGCAGTTCAAGTGTTTTTAAAACTGTACTGGCTGTTCTGCCGATAGCTGTAAGATCGCTCAAATTTCCGGTCAGAAACGACAAAGCCCGCCGGCATGTGAATGCGGGCGGGCTTTGTTTATTCAATTCAGTGGCTGATGCGCTAAACGTCGGCTTCAGCCAGATACAACAGTTACAGCTATTAACGCCAGAACGGCTTGCTCAGCTCGGCGAAGCGCTGGGCTTCACTGATACCGGCGTCGGCCAGCAGGCGTGGATCCAGGCGTGCCAACTGATGGCGGCTGGACATGCGGCGTTGCCAGAGCAGCAGGTTGGAGATGATGCGCAGTGGCAGTGCTGCTTGGGCTTTCGAGGTTTCGCTTACGAACATGTCGGAACTGAGGGTACGTTCCATGGCTTTGCTTCCTTCCGCTTATGGCGGCATTGGTTATTTAACTGGAGGCTATGTTGCGCTTCGACAGTTCTCTTAAATTGTGCTGGTAGTGGGAAGATTTTACCCAAACTGTTTTATCCATAACGGTGCAAACTGTATTGGTATGCTCCAAATAGAGGCGTTTTTATTCATAAAATCTTGTCGTATAGGGCAGGTTTACGGTTTTTACCGCTCTATGACCGGTACAGTTTTCAGTTTCTTGAAGGTGTTTCCCCTGTTGTGCCATGTAGAAAACAGATTTTCTCGGGTTTTAACGTAACTGTGCAGGTGTGGGTGTTAGCTTTGCTCTGCGGAGGTATTGCGTAAATGCAGAAAATAACAGGCAGAAAAAATCAAAAAGGCGCAGTAGAGAGATTCCCTATTGCGCCTTTTTTGCTTTATTAGCGGTTTACGCTAACTTGGCTTGTTCTGCACCGCTCCAGAGCATGTGGCCGTTTTCTTCCAAATTGATATGCCACTGTAACGCCTCACGTAACACATGTGGGGTGTGGCCACCCTTGGCGCAGGCCGCAGTGAAGTACTGATTGAGTGCCGCGCGGTAATCCGGGTGCACACAGTTGTCGATCACCACGCGCGCCCGTTCCCGTGGCGCCAAGCCGCGCAGATCGGCCAGGCCTTGTTCGGTGACCAGAATGTCCACGTCATGTTCGGTGTGGTCGACATGGCTAACCATCGGTACCACGCTGGAAATTGCGCCACCCTTGGCCATCGATTTGGTAACAAAGATCGCCAAGTGCGCATTGCGGGCGAAGTCGCCGGAGCCGCCGATGCCATTCATCATCTTGGTGCCGCCGACATGGGTGGAGTTGACGTTGCCGTACAGATCGAACTCCAGCGCGGTGTTGATGCCGATAATGCCCAGTCGCCGCACCACCTCGGGGTGGTTGGAGATTTCCTGGGGCCTTAGTACCAGCTTGTCTTTGTACTGTTCCAGGTTGCCAAACACATCGGTATTGCGCCGCTGCGACAGGGTTATCGAACTGCCCGAAGCAAAACGCAGCTTTCCAGCGTCGATTAGGTCAAAGGTCGAGTCTTGCAGCACTTCCGAGTACATGGTCAGGTCGTGAAACGGCGAGTCGATCAAACCGCACATCACCGCGTTGGCAATGCTGCCGATGCCCGCTTGCAGCGGGCCGAGGCTGTTGGTCATACGCTCGGCGGCCACTTCGCGCTTAAAGAAGTCGATCAGGTGATTAGCGATAGCTTGGGTGTCGACGTCCGGCGGCAGCACGGTGGACGGTGAGTCGGGTTTGTTGGTAATCACGATGGCGACGATTTTCGCCGGATCAATCGCGATGGCGCCGCTGCCGATACGGTCTTCCACGCGGGTCAGCGGGATCGGCGTACGGGTTGGCCGGTAGGTCGGTATATAGATGTCGTGCAAACCTTCCAGATTCGGGTTATGCGCCAGGTTGATCTCGACGATCACGTGCTTGGCGAAAATCGCGAAACTGGCCGAGTTGCCCACCGAGGTGGTCGGCACAATATGGCCTTGCTCGGTAATGGCCACGGCTTCGATCACGGCGATATCGGGCAACTTGAGCTGGTGGTTGCGCAACTGCTCGACGGTTTCCGATAGGTGCTGGTCGATAAACATCACCTCACCGGCGTTGATCGCCTTGCGCAAGGTGCTGTCGACCTGGAACGGCATACGCCGGGCGAGCACGCCGGCTTCGGTGAGTTGTTTGTCCAGGTCGTTGCCTGTCATCAGGCTGATTTTCAGCGGCGAGTGCTTGGCCCGTTCGGCCAGTGCTTGCGGCACCGCCTTGGCTTCTCCGGCGCGGGTAAAACCGCTCATGCCGACGGTCATACCGTCCTCAATCAGCAACGCGGCGTCAGCCGCACTCATCACTTTGCCCAGCAAGGAGGGCAAGCGCACGCGATCGGTATACATGGGGAAGGCCTCGGACGGTACGGACGGTGAAAGGCCGACAGTCTAAGGATTTGCGCGTTTGCCGCCTTTATACCTACGTCTAATGGGGGATTTGGTGTTGGCTCTTTTTGCCGGTCTAACGGGATTGATCGAGCTAGAGCGTGCAAGGCGAAATCCGGCGAGCAACCGGAGTTGGCCGTAGCCAATGAGCATTGCGACCCGGATTTCAACGCCGCAGCGCCGACGCGCAGCCAATCTTTCCTCCAAAACGAAAAACCCCGGCTTTCGTGGGCCGGGGTCAAGGGTGTCGCTAGCGCGGTTCTTATTCGACCGCTTTAACCATATCTTCAATCACTTTCTTGGCGTGGTTTTGTCGAGGTAGAACAGTTCGTTGTCCAACCCGGCATAGCCGCTGGCCATCGAGCGCTTGTTGACGATGATGGTTTTGGCTTTGTAGGCCTCGAGAATCGGCATGCCGGCGATTGGCGAGTTAGGGTCGTTTTTCGCCGCGGGGTTAACCACATCGTTGGCGCCCAGTACCAACACCACGTCGGCCTGGCCGAACTCGGAGTTGATGTCTTCCATCTCGAATACCTGGTCGTACGGCACTTCGGCTTCAGCCAGCAGTACGTTCATATGGCCAGGCATACGACCGGCAACCGGGTGGATCGCGTATTTCACGGTCACGCCACGGTGAGTGAGCTTCTCGGTCAGCTCTTTCAGCGCGTGCTGAGCACGGGCCACGGCCAGGCCGTAGCCGGGAACGATGATCACGGTGTCGGCGTTGGTGAGCAGGAAGGTAGCGTCGTCTGCCGAGCCGGATTTAACCGGACGGGCTTCTTTCGAGCCGCCAGCCGCTGCGACATCCGTCGCGCCGCCAAAACCGCCGCCGATCACGTTGAAGAACGAGCGGTTCATCGCCTTGCACATGATGTACGAGAGGATCGCGCCGCTCGAACCCACCAAGGAGCCGGCGATGATCAGCATCGAGTTGTTCAGCGAGAAACCGATACCGGCTGCTGCCCAGCCCGAGTAGCTGTTGAGCATCGAGACCACCACCGGCATATCGGCGCCGCCGATTGGGATGATGATCAGCACGCCCAGAATAAACGCCAGAACCAACATCACGGCGAACGCCGTCAGGTTGCCGGTGAACATAAAGAACAAGCCCAGACCCAGCGTGCTCAAGCCCAAGATCAGATTGAGCTTGTGCTGGCCAGCGAACTGCACCGGCGCGCCCTGGAACAAACGGAACTTGTATTTGCCCGAGAGCTTGCCGAAGGCGATGACAGAACCGGAGAAGGTAATGGCACCAATGGCCGCGCCGAGGAACAGTTCCAGACGGTTGCCCGCTGGGATGGCGTCGCCCAGTTGCTTGACGATGCCCAGGGACTGCGGCTCCACCACTGCGGCGATAGCAATAAATACCGCTGCCAGGCCGATCATGCTGTGCATGAAGGCGACCAATTCCGGCATTTTGGTCATTTCAACGCGCTTGGCCATGATCGAACCGGCAGTGCCGCCGACCAACAAACCAACGATGACGTAACCGATGCCCTGGGTAGCGATTTCCGCCCCCAGTTTGTAGATCAGGCCCACGGTGGTAAGTACCGCCAAGGCCATGCCGAGCATGCCGAAGAAGTTACCGCGACGCGAAGTGGTCGGGTGCGACAGGCCCTTGAGCGCTTGGATAAAGCAGATCGAAGCGATCAGATACAGGGTCGTTACCAAATTCATGCTCATTACTTGTCACCCT